>Ga0247810_10000759_pt1 | contig 27214 bp, 20 predicted proteins | sample UWRJL119311C1_FD_179918 | JGI IMG/M metagenome (GOLD analysis project Ga0247810, IMG submission 179918) | Plant litter microbial communities from Arlington Agricultural Research Station in Wisconsin, United States - UWRJ-L119-311C-1 | ecosystem: Environmental > Terrestrial > Plant litter >... | reverse complement strand
CTTCATGTGCATCAGATTGTTGTCCTTCAAATTCCTTTTTTAAACTAATTCCTTCTAAAGGTGTTAGCTTTTTTCCCTGAAAAGAATCCGGATATTGAAAACCCGCATACTCGAGAAAAGTTGGAAAGACATCAATCAAATGACTTACTCTGTTGCTTACTTTTCCCGCTTTAATATGCTTAGGATAATAAGCAATAAAAGGGGAAGCAATGCCACCTTCGTGAGTGTTCTTTTTGAATAATTGAAAAGGCGTGTTGCTTACATTTCCCCAAGGACTTTCGTAACTATCGATTGATGCAACCGATCCTGGAGTTCCGTTTTTTTGTGTAACATAATTCCAGTTTTTAACATCATCGGCACTTCCGCCATTATCCGAAAGAAAAAGAACGATCGTATTATCTTCTTCTCCCAACGACTTGACCTTCTGCAGTATTTCTCCAATTCCGGCATCCATTCGGTCAATCATGGCGGCGTAAATTGCCATTCGGGTATCCCATTTGTCTTTTTCTTCGGTACTTAGTTTTTCCCAATCCGGTACTTTTTCAAAACGATTTGATAAGTCCCAATTTTTATCAATGATGCCTTGTTCTTTTAATTTTTTAAAACGGCTTGCTCTCAATTTATCCCAGCCTTCGAGGTATTTGCCTTTGTATTTTGCAATATCTTCCGGCAATGCCTGAATGGGCCAATGTGGAGCATTATACGCCACATAAAGAAAAAAAGGCTGTTGCTGATTTCTTTGTTTTTCTAAAGAACTAATAGCAAAATTGGTAATTTCCTGAGTCAGATAAGTAGAACTATCCTTGCGGGTAATTTCTTTATCTCCTTTTATAAAAGTGACTTTTCTTCCGTCGTTATATAAAGGTTCTGAGTTAAAATAACTGCTTCCGTTGTTTTGTAAAGTAAAAGATTCATCAAACCCTCTATTAACTGCCCATGCTGATGGTTGCAGACCCACGTGCCATTTTCCGGAAACAATTGTGTTGTATCCTGCCTGTTTGAGTGCTTGTCCAATCGTGATACAATGCTCGTTTAAATATCCCTGATAGGCAGGAAATCCTTTGTCCTGAACCATGTCGCCAATTCCTGCCTGGTGTGGATACAAACCCGTGAGCAATGAAGCCCGGGAAGGACAACAACGTCCTGCATTGTAAAACTGCTTTATAATAAGCCCGTTTTTAGCGAGCTTATCTAAATTTGGAGTTTTAATTTCTGAGCCAAAAGCACCAATATCTGAGAAACCTAAATCATCTGCCAAAATGACGATGATATTAGGTTGCTTTTTCTGTGCCAATAGCTGAAATTGTGCAACAACCAATAGGGTAATAATGAACAGTTTTTTAATCATTTTATTTATTTGGATGAAAATCGGTTATTAGTATCCAGGGTTTTGTGGCAAACCAACCGGATCAATACTTCTTTCGCTTTGTGGAATAGGGTAAAGGTTATTTCTTTCTGAAACAGAGTTTTTAGCTGTTACTTTTTTCACTTCGGTAACCAGAGTTCCCCAGCGAACCAGATCGAACCAGCGTTGCCCTTCCTGAACAAATTCTTTTTTGCGTTCTTCCTGGATTGCTGCTCTAAAAGTGGTTTGTGTTAATCCCGATAAATCTACAGCTGCGTCCGGCGTTGTAATTGGTTTTCCAAAAGCTCTTCTTCTTACCTGATTGATCAGTTCATAAGCTTCCGGTGTTGGTGTTCCCTGTTCGTTTATCGCTTCCGCTAAAGACAATAAGATATCAGCATATCGAATAATTGGGAAATTAATAGCCACGTTACCCGGAGTTGCCACATTGGTTAAATCCAAGTATTTTTTAAAGATGGGTTTAGGGAAAGTGTAAATATTTGCAGTTCCCGGAATTGGTAATGTCTTGGCATAACTTATATCTCTTCTTGTATCTCCAGGAGCATATATATCATAAAATAAAGTAACATCCGAGATAATATCTGCTGGTTCTGTAGCAGTAAAACCTATAAATGATGTCGATTGAAAAGTACTTCCGCTTGATCCGTTTCCTGCCTGATTTGGCTCGAACTGAACAGAGAAAATGTGCTCTTTTCCATTCTTTTTTGTTTTAGTAAAAATATCCTGAAAACTTTCAAAAAGAGCATATCCGTAACCGCCATTAATAACTTCTCTGGCTTTTAAAATTGCATTTGGATAATCTTTTCTGGTCAGATATACTTTAGTTAAAATTGCTTTTGCAGCTCCTGATGTTGCGCGTCCTGCATCACTTGCGGGATAAGTTGCAGGTAAGGCTTCGGCAGCATTCAAATCTGAAATAATCTGAGTGTAAACAGCATCAACAGTTTCTCTTCTTGATTTTAAACTTTCCAGTTGTATAGAAGTTGGTTCATGCAATTCGATTGGTACTCCTCCCCACAAACGAACTGCCTGAAAGTATAGTAATCCTCTAATGAATTTTGCTTCATTGATCAATCTTGTTTTAACGGTTTCGTTTCCTACGACTTTAGGGATATTATCGATAGAAACATTGGCTCTGTTGATTCCGGCGTAAATCTGGCGCCATGCTACCTGAACACGATCAGAAGTGGCATCATGGGTCAAACTGCTTAAAGCTCGTACCTGAGGGTTTGTTGCCGAAACTCCTGCTGCAGCATAATCAGTAGCCATATCGGTTAAGAAATAAAGGTTTCTGCCAAATAAACTTTGTTCTCCCGGATCAAGACTTAAAGAGGCATAAACAGCAGTTACACTTGCAACAGCATCATCCTGCGTTTTAAAATATTTATCTTCGGTAACAAAAGAGGTTGGTGTTACTTCTAAATCTGTGCACGATGCAAATAAACCGGCACTTAGTATGATTGTTATTAGTATCTTTTTCATTATGTATATTTTTTACTTAGAAAGTTATGTTCAGACCCGAAATGAATGTTTTAGAGTTTGGATAAGAACCAAAATCAATTCCGGGATATAAGTTGTTTTGTTCGTATGAACTTACCTCTGGATCATAACCAGTGTATTTTGTCCATGTAATTAAATTTTCAGCAGATACATAGAATTTAATGCTTTTGGCTCCTAATCTTTGAGAAGCGCTTTTAGGCAATGTATATCCTAAAGTGATTAATTTTAATCTTAAAAAAGAAGCATCTTCTACATAACGCTCAGAAACGATGCCAAGAGGAGAACTCGTTGCTCTCGGGATTTCATTATTTGGATTAGTTGGAGTCCATCTATCTTCCAGCGTAACATTAGCATTTGTTCCAAGAGTAGAAATCTCTAATTGCTGATTTAATGCATTAAATATCTTTCCGCCATAAGATCCCTGAAAAGAGAAATTAAGATCAAAATCGCGATATGAAACGGTATTACTAAAACTTCCGACAAATTTAGGTTGAGAACTTCCTAAGTTACCTTTGTCAAGTGCAGTGATTACACCATCTCCGTTAGTATCAACATATTTTCGGTCTCCAATTTTTGTGTTGGCTAAACTGTTTATTTTTGGCTGCGTATTAACTTCTTCCTGAGTCTGGAAAATTCCGTTTGTTTTGTATCCCCAGAAAGTTCCTAATGGCAAACCTACTTTTACTGTTACAGGTTGTTGCTGTAATAAAGATCCGTTTGGCACTACAGGAAAAAACTGATCAACTCCGTTTCCTATCGAAACCACTTTGTTTTTGTTGGCAGAGAATACAACATTGGAGTTCCATGAGAAATTTTCTGTTTTTACATTTTCTGTTGTTAAACCAATTTCAATACCTTTATTTTCAACCCCTCCAATATTCTGAAGCACTGTAGCATAACCTGAAGTAAGCGGAATAGGCACATTAATCAATAAATCATTTGTTTTCTTGTAATACACATCAAATACAAAATTGATTTTTCTATCTAATAGTGATAAGTCTAAACCAACATTATATTGATTCGTTTTTTCCCATTTCAAATCCGGATTTGCCAATCGGGTAGGGGCTAAACCTGTTTGTAATGTTCCTCCAAAGGAATAGTTTACAGAACCCATTTGAGCCAAAGAAAGGTAATTACCAATTTCCTGGTTTCCTGTTGTTCCTGCCGTAATTCTAAGTTTGGCTTCGGTTACACCTTTAATATTTTTGGCAAAATCTTCGTCGGTAATATTCCATGAAAATCCTGCTGAAGGAAAATAACCCCAAAGAGATTCTGATCCAAATCTTGATGAACCATCGGCACGTGCAGATAAAGTAAAGTTGTATTTTCCTTTGTATGAATAATTTATTCTGGTTAACCATGATTTTAATACACTTTCGAATGCATCACTATAGGGTTTTACTGCAACACCATCTTGCAGAGCGTTATACGTATTAGCATCATTTACAAATGTATTAGATCCTGCATTTACTACTTCACCTTGAGTGTATTGAAGTGTATATCCTCCTAAAGCCGAGAATTTATGGTTTTCACCAAAAGTGGTATTGTAATTCAACGTGTTTTCATTCAATACAGAACTTACTAAACGATCTCCAACAGAAGCCAATCCTTTTGTTCCTGCTCCGGCAGTAGTGGTAGACGAAGCATAATAGTTTTGTTTTGTATCAATAACATCACCACTCACCGCTACTTTTGCAGTAAGTTTTTTAGTGATTTTATATTCACCAAATAAGCTGGTCAAAATTCTGTTTATTTTAGTTTCGTTGGTTGTACTGACTAAGTCGTTGATAGGGTTTGGTATAATACCATTTACTGCAGTTGCATAGGGATTATTGGTTAAGTTATAACTTCCGTCAGTATTTTTAATAGGTACTACAGGAGGTTGATACAAAGCCACCACTAACGGGTTTGGCGATCTTCCGGCAGTAGCACCGCCATTAGTACCAACACCATTAGAAATCGAATTACTGTAGTTGGCATTTACACCAAATTTAAATTTATCAGAATAATTTCTTTCGTAATTGACACGAAGTGAAATCCTTTTAAAATCGGATGCAATTACAATTCCGTCTTGCTGAAAATATCCTGCTGAAATTGCGTATCTTGAACGCTCATCTCCACCTGAAAATGATAATTGGTGATTTTGTACAGGCGCAGCAGTTCTAAAAAGAGCATCTTGCCAGTCATAACTTCCCGATGTTTTAAACGCTTCTATCTGAGCTGGTGTAAAAGAAGGAGCCTGACCAATACTGGCCTGAACATCGTTACGCAAGCTTGCCCATTGGCTGGCATTCATTAAGTTTAGTTTTTTTGATACATTCTGGAATCCAAAATATCCCTGGTAAGAAATATTATCCTGTCCTTTTGTTCCCTTTTTCGTAGTAATGATAACGACACCATTAGCGCCACGCGATCCGTAAATAGCAGTTGCAGAAGCATCTTTTAGTACTTCAATAGATTCAATATCGGCGGGATTTATAGTCGAGAGCACATTGACTGTTGCACCGGCATTCGTAACACCCGCTGTACTATTATTGTTATCATTATAAATTAATATTCCGTCTACAACATACAGAGGTTCATTACCGGCCGTAATTGAGTTTCCTCCTCTAATACGTACGCTCGACGAAGCTCCCGGGCGCCCCGAACTTTGTGTAACTACCACTCCCGGAATTGCACCTCGTAGTAAGTTATCTGCAGATGAAGTGACTTGGGATAAGTTAGCTTTGGGAACGGAAGCTACAGAACCTGTAATGTCTTTTCTCTTTTGAGAACCATAGCCAACAACTACCAGTTCATCCAATTCCTGGCGTTCTTCTTTTAAATGAATTGTAATTGGATTTTTATCTACAATTATTTCAGCCTTCTTATAACCAATGTAGCTTATGATTAAGGTATAAGGAAATTTTTGACCGGTTTGAAAATAAAATTTTCCTTCAGCATCTGTCTGAACACCGTGTGTTGTTCCTTTAATAACAACCGAAGCTCCGATAATTGGCTGATTTGTAACATCATCTACCACAGTTCCGTCGAGCTTCGATTGTATAAGTGGTGTTGTATTTTGGGCATTAATTCCTGCGGTGACAAGCAGGAGAAATAGTAATGAGTTTATTTTTAAAAAATTTTTCATTTCTTTGTACTGGTTTTAAGTAATTAACAAGAGGCCTTGAAAGTTGATTTTTCAACTCTCTACAGGTATTCTTGGTTTAGTGATAAATGTTCTTTAAGCCTTGCCATTTCTGTTGCCGCAGAAATGGCTTTTTTTATTTACAGCAACAATTTTGCATCTTTTTCATCTTTGTTTTTTAGTTATTAGTTATTCTTTTTAATTTATAGGTATAGTTTCAACAATCCTTTTGATACCAAATAACGTATCAAACAGATTTTTGTAATTTCAATAAGGTGATTTTTTGGTGTATTTTAAATTTCGTCTTTATAAATCGATTCGGTGAAAAAGAGATCTCGAATGTAAACGAAAAAAAGGCTAAGAATTAGCAACAGAAGCACATATAACAGACTGTGTTATAAGTATAATTTTTAGGAAAAATGTTATACGCTATGCTTTTGGTTGTTTTCAAAATATAATTCTTTATGGTTTCAAATAATTTTATACTCTACTAATCCTATAGACAAAGTTAATTTTAATATAATAAAATCCAAAAATTTGTTCATTTTTTTTTAGTGTAAAGCAAAATAAATCATCTATAATCAAAAATAAATAGATTATAACACTGTAAATCAATATGTTGAATTCTTGTGATTGGCTATAGCAAATGTTAAAAAGCACCATAGAAGAGAGGAAAAATGTAGTATTTTACACTTTGTTTTTACATTTTTAAAAACTTAACAGCTTCAAAAACAATGTAAAAACGTCTTATACAGTCTAATTTACAACTACATATCTAATTTTTTAATTAATAAGATACCCTGAAATTCTAATTTTTTTCTAATAAAAAAAAATAACAATTTGTAGGTGAAAAATAACGGATTGTTAAGTAATAAAAAAGCATTCTTTTATAATTTATTTTTATAAATAATTAATTGTTAGTTATTTAATATAAATATTTTCTTATTTTTATTGTATGGAATAGTGCTTGAAAAATGAAAACTGATATTTTCATTTGTAGGATTAAAATATTATAGAAGAATAAAAAAGAATATTATTATAAATAGATTGAAATTATTGAAAAGATATTTTAGTCTCGAAAGTTCTCTTATTAACAAGAATAGTAATTTTTTTTAATTAAGTCATTGTTAATTAGATGGTTGTGTTTTATTTGTTTTTAAAAATAAGACTGTCTTTAAAATGATATATATCATGTTTTCTAATAATCTATCGATCTAACTTTGCTTTGTAATTGAGGAAGTAAGTACTCATTATGAAATTAAAACTAGATATTTTAATATTTCTGTATGAATAATCTATCTCAATCTCACAAAATTTTATTTTTAAATACGCTGGCTTTTTCAGTGTGTTTTGCCTGTTGGACATTAAATGGAGTTTTGGTTACTTATCTTGTAGATAAAGGAATCTTTAACTGGACAGTTGTCGAAACAGGCTGGTTATTAGGCATTCCTATTTTATCAGGTTCTGTTTTCAGGCTTCCAATTGGTATTTTAACAGATAAATATGGTGGTAAGATTATATTTTCGGTATTGTTATTATTGTGCTCAATTCCACTGTTTCTTCTTCCATTTGCTGCTTCTTTCTGGAGTTTTGCGGTTTTAAGTTTTTTCTTTGGGTTGGTAGGAACAAGCTTTGCTGTCGGGATTGGCTATACCTCTATTTGGTATCCTAAAAACTGGCAGGGTAGGGCTTTAGGCATTTTTGGAATGGGAAATGCAGGTGCCGCAATTACTACTTTTATTGCGCCGACCCTATTAAATAACTTCTCAGAGACAGATCCGGTTAATGGGTGGAAAATGCTTCCTGTTATTTACGCTTCTGTATTAGTCCTTATAGGATTGCTTTTTATTGTTTTTGCTAAAAATAAAGTCAATTCAGGAGTGTCAAAAACAATGAAAGAGTTAATGTCTCCTCTTAAAAATATCAGGGTTTGGAGATTTGGAGCATATTATTTTTTAGTCTTTGGATGTTTTGTGGCCTACTCGCAATGGCTGGTGCCAAACTTTATGAATGTTTATCATACTACATTGGTAATGGGCGGAATGTTTGCCACCATGTTTAGCTTACCTTCCGGAATTGTGAGAGCTTTTGGAGGATACTTATCAGATAAGTTTGGAGCAAGAAAAGTAATGTATTGGGTTTTAGGTTCATCAATAATAATTAGTTTTTTACTGATGTTTCCTAAAATGGAAATCTTTACGGCAGGACCCGGAGTTTTGGCTACTAATAATGGTGTAGTTACAGAAGTTGCAGCAGATGCAATAGTTGTTAATGGTAAAGTGCATAAAATCAATCAAAAAGAAACTTCAGCAAATCACGAAACCGCCATTTTTCCTATAAAAAATTCCTGGCAGGAAATTGTAGTAAAACAAAATCAGGAAGTAAAGAAGAAAGAACTATTAGCTCAGGGTATTACGCAGATCAAATTTAGTGCAAATCTTTGGGTGTATGTGATATTGGTAATCCTTATTGGTATATCGTGGGGAATTGGTAAAGCAGCTGTTTACAAACATATACCGGAATATTTTCCTAATGAAGTAGGTGTCGTAGGAGGAATGGTTGGTTTGATAGGCGGTTTGGGAGGATTCGTTGGCCCTATCATCTTTGGTTACTTACTTAATTATACTGGACTCTGGACCAGCTCTTGGATATTTATTTTCGTCATTTCTGTTCTTTGTTTGCTTTGGATGCATCGAACCATTATAAATGTACTGCGAACAAAATCTCCAAATTTTACCAGACACATAGAAGACAATCATTAAAACAACTAATAATTAATAAATACGCAAATATGAAAACTTGGTTAGACAAATGGGACCCCGAAGATGATGCATTTTGGAGTTCTACCGGAAGTAAAATTGCCTGGAAAACTTTGACAATAACAACATTAACATTAATATTATCATTTGCCTCGTGGTTTATGATGAGCGTTATAGCTGTTAAATTACCGGGATTAGGGTTTCGTTTTACTAAAGATCAACTTTTTTGGTTAACAGCAATTCCTGGTTTATCTGCAGGTTTTCTTCGAATTATACATACTTTTATATTACCCATTTTTGGTACCCGACATGTAGTTTCTTTTGCTACGGCAATTAAATTAATTCCGGTAATAGGTATTGGGTTTGCGGTAATGGATGTAAATACGCCGTTTTGGATATTTGCACTTTTGGCTTTTACAACAGGTTTTGGCGGAGGAGATTTCTCATCCTATATGCCAAGTACAAGTTTATTCTTTCCTAAAAGACTTAAAGGTACTGCACTAGGCATACAAGCCGGAATTGGAAATTTTGGTGTTTCTGTAGCGCAATTTGTTACACCGCTTGTTATAAGTGTCAGTATTTTTGGTGCCGCATCTGTATTTACAAGTATTGATCATAAAGAAGCAATAATTGTGTTTCAGAATGCCAGCATTCAAAAACAAAAAGAGGTTTTTGCTGCTCTGGATCCTGAAGTACAAACTAGAATATTGACAAACGTAAAGAAAACAGTTATTGACTCAGTAAGTGCATCAATACATTCAGATGACAAAGTAGTTTTATTTACTTCACTGCCGGTGAAAGCCAAAGCTAAGGCAATTGCAAATGCAAACCCAAAGATGGCTGAAAAAATATTAAATGATATTAGCCCTGAAAATACAGCTGTTAAAAACACAGAAATATACTTACAGTCAGCTGCATTTTGGTATGTTCCTTTCTTAATCCTATTATCATTTATAAGCTGGTTTTATTTAAGAAGTATTCCAATGAAAGCTTCTATTAAAGAACAAATGGATATTTTCTCTAACAAACATACTTGGTATTGTACCATTACTTATGTAATGACTTTTGGAACATTTGCGGGTTTATCTGCAGCCTTCCCTTTGATGATAAAGTTTTTATATGGAGATTTTCCTAACGCACCCGATCCTTTAGTTTACGCATTCTACGGTCCTCTTATTGGTTCTGCAAGCAGAATTGCTTTTGGTTTTGTTGCTGATAAAGTTGGAGGGGCTATTCTTACTACTATTACTGGTTTAGGAATTTTAGCAGGTTCTGTAATTTTGGTTACTCAGGGATTAGTAGCGCCAACCAGTATGGATCAGTTCCCAATGTTTGTCGCGGTAATTCTGGGAATGTTCTTCTTTACAGGAATTGGAAATGCGGGTACTTTTAGACAATACCCAATTATTTTTGCTGAAAACCAACGTCAGGCAGCCGGAGTTATCGGATGGACAGCAGCGATTGCAGCATTTGGACCATTTATCTTTTCTAAATTAATAGGAAACAACCTTTCTGCCAATGGTACTGTAAATCAATTCTTTATTGGTGTTGCTATTTTCACTATATTAGCTACAGGTATCAATTGGTGGTTCTATAATCGTAAAGGTTGTGAGAAACCAAGTTAGGAAGTAATCATTAAATAAAATTAAGGATGAAAAATAAAACATTTAATACCAAAGCTTTACTTGTTGCAACTCTCGTATCAGCATTAACTATAGTGCTCGTTTTTTACGGATCAAGACAATTGCAAAATTTTGATGCTGCTCTCGTAACTTATCTATTCGGAACCGTATTCGCTTTCTTCGGGATAGTTTATCGTTACTCTGTTTGGTTGCAGCGTCCGCCAACCTGGATGTATTTCAAACGCAGTATTAAATTTCTTTTTACCGGTAAAATATTTGAACACATGTGGTTTTTAGGCAAAGAAACTGTAGAAAATATAGTAGTTCAAAAATTCATTTATCCCAGAAGTAAATACCGTTGGGCCGCACATTTTTGTATAGCATTAGGATGTTTATCGGCCTTTGCGATAACAATCCCCCTTACGTTTGGATGGATTCACTTTACATTAGCAGAAAATTCAATATCTGTTTATGAGGCTCATTTTTTTGGATTTAAAATGATGGATTTCCAAATTGGATCTGTAATGGCATTTTTGATTTTTCATGCTCTAAATTGGTCTTCATGGTTAGTAATATTTGGATCTGTTTATTATTTAAGAAGAAGATTAACAAATCCCGGTTTAATAGCAACCCAAACTTTTGAAGGAGATTTATTGCCTCTTATTTTATTGATTGCAATATCGGTTACAGGATTGTGTCTTACTTATTCTTATCAGTTTATGAAAGGATTCGCATATGACTTCTTAGCTGTAATTCACGCCGTAACGGTAATTATGTTTTTGATTTGGATTCCTTTTGGAAAATTCTTTCATATTATTCAGCGTCCGGCTCAGATTGGGGCTCATATTTATAAGAAAGAAGGAATGAAAAAAGGAATGGCTGTTTGCCCTCATACAGGAGAAGCATTTGCTACCAAACTTCATATCGATGATTTGAAAATTGTTACCAAACAATTAGGTTTTGACTTTACACATGAAGATGGTACATCACACCTTGATTTAAGTCCTGAAGGAAAAAGATCGCGTTTGGCAAAAGCACACCTAAAAGCAAGATTAGATAGTGGCGGAAGCTTATTTGGATAAAAAAAGAGTTTCAGGTTTCATGTTTAGTTTTTTTGTTTCAGGTTACTATAGCTTGTCTATAAACCAAAGTCTACACAAAGTGTGAACTTGAAACCTGAAACAAAAAAACTTGAAACAAAAAATAAACCTGAAACAAAATAAAACAAAATAAAGACATGGCAAAATTACCTGTATCAACCGAAAAAATTATTGAAGATTTTGGGCCGCATTTAAATTATGCACCAAAAGATGGTTACGTAGGTAGAGACGAACCGGATGAAGTAGTAAAAACGCACTGTTGTTTTTGCGGAATGCAGTGTGGGATTCAATTATTGGTCAAAGAAAATAAAGTAGTTGGTTTCGAGCCATGGATGGAATTTCCTTTTAATGAAGGGCGTTTATGTCCAAAAGGAGTTCAGCGTTACCTGCAAAATAACCATCCGGACCGTCTTTTACATCCTTTAAAAAGAGTAGAAGGAAAAGGTTTTGAAAAAACGACCTGGGATGAAGCGATGGATAAAACCGTATCTGAAATTAAAAGAATTCAGGAAAAATATGGTAAACATGCCTTTGGAATGTTATCAGGAGTATCGCTAACCAATGAAAAAAGTTATTTGGTTGGGAAATTTGCCCGAGTAGCATTAAAAACCAGAAATCTGGATTATAACGGAAGACTTTGTATGGTAAGTGCAGGAGCCGGAAATAAAAAAGCTTTTGGTTTAGATCGTGCTTCGAACAACTATTCAGATTTAGAACATGCCGAAGTAATTATCGTTGCCGGAGCAAATATTAGTGAAACTTTTCCAACACTAACACATTGGATCTGGAAAGCCAGAGATCGCGGAGCAAAATTAATTGTGATCGATCCGAGAATGATTCCGCTAGCCAGAACGGCAGATATTCATTTAGATGTAAAACCCGGAACAGATTCGGCTTTATACGGTGCGATGTTAAAATATTTGGTTGATTACGATATGCTGGATCACGATTTTATAGACAATTATACATCTGGATTTCAGGAAACAATCGATGCAGTAAAAGATTATACTTTAGAATGGGCAGAAGAAATTACCGGAATTGATAAAGATAAAATTAAGGCTGCAGCCGAATTATGGGGCAAAGCGAAGACAAGTTTCTTGCTTCACGCACGTGGCATAGAACATCACTCGAAAGGAGTTGATAATGTATTGGGCTGTATCAATTTAGTTTTGGCAACCGGAAGAATTGGCCGACCTTATTGTGGTTACGGAACCATTACCGGACAAGGAAACGGACAGGGAGGAAGGGAACACGGTCACAAATGTGATCAATTGCCTGGAAATAGAGATATCGAAAATCCGGAACACAGAAAGTATATTTCTGAAGTTTGGGGAATCGACGAAAAAGACATGCCCGGTAAAGGATTAACCGCTTACGAAATTATTGAAGCCATTCACAGAGATGAAATCAAAGGACTAATTTCGATTTGTTTTAATCCGTTAGTGTCGCTTCCCAACAATAATTATGTGAGATCGGCTCTTGAAAAATTAGAGTTTTATGTCTGTATTGATTTCTTTTTGAATGAAACTGCCCGTCATGCAGATATTGTTCTGGCAGGTTCTTTACAGGAAGAAGAAGAAGGAACCACAACTTCGGCAGAAGGACGTGTTATCCGTATTCGACAAGCTGTAACACCTCCGGGAGATGCAAGAACGGATACTTCAATATTATTAGAAATTGCCGAACGTTTGGGTGAAAAAGATAAATTTACTTACGATAATAGCGAAGCCATTTTTAATGAATTAAGAGTCGCTTCAAAAGGAGGAACAGCAGATTATTTTGGAATTACTTATAAAAAAGTAGAAGATAATATGGGTGTTTTCTGGCCATGTCCGTCATTAGATCATCCTGGAACTCCCAGATTATGGGAAGACAAAAAGTTTAAAACTCCTGACGGAAAAGCACATTTTAATCCCGCACCCTATAGAGAACCGGGCGAAATCACAAACGATGAATATCCAATAACACTGACAACAGGACGAGTTGTTTCTCAATATTTGAGCGGTACACAAACCCGTCGAATTGGCAAATTGGTAGATCAGTTTCCTGAACCAATGTTAGAAATTCACCCGGAATTGGCTGCAAAATATAATATAAAACAACGCGAACTAGTTCGTGTGGCTACTCGAAGAGGAGAAGGAATTTTTCCGGCAAATATTGTAGAAACCATTCGGAAAGATACTGTTTTTATACCGTATCATTGGCCTGGAGCCAAATCAGCAAATCAGCTTACAACTGGAATTTTAGATCCAATTTCTAAAATTCCAGAATTTAAAGTGTGCGCCTGCTTACTAGATCCGTTAGGACAAGTAGCTCCCTCATCAAATGAATCCGAAGCTTATGCAAGTGTTTAACCTATAAAAAAATGACGCGATGAATTTAACTAATTTCAATAAAAACGAAGAGTTTTTTGTAGATCTGCAACGTTGCATTGGTTGCAAAGCCTGTGAAATGGCTTGTGCAGAATGCGAAACAAATGGGCAGGAGTCATTGATAAGCGTAAATTATGTAGAACGTTCTTCAACAATTCAGACAACCGTGCAGGTTTGTATGCATTGTGAAGACCCGGTTTGCGCTAATGTTTGTCCTGCCGATGCTATTTCTCAGGATGAATTTGGAGTTGTTCATACTGCAAACACAGAAAGATGTATTGGCTGTTCAAATTGTGTAATGGCCTGTCCGTTTGGAGTTCCTAAAAAAATGGAAGATTACGATTTGATGATGAAATGTACGATGTGTTACGATAGAACAAGCGTAGGTAAAAAACCAATGTGTGCAACTGTTTGCCCTAGTGGTGCTTTGTTTTACGGGACAAGGGCAGAAATCGAAGAAATGAGACCCAACAGTTCGCCTATCAACACATTTATTTTTGGTAAAGAAACAGTCAATACAAAAGTGAACATTATGATGCCAAAAGGAAGTAAAGAATTAAGAATATATTAAATCTGTATCCATGTCAAAAGAAGATAATTTAAATGAAAACTGGAAAAAAGATTTCCCAATAAAAAAACTGGAATCCACTCAGGTAAGCCGTCGAGATTTTGCTAAGTTTCTGACTTTTGTTTCCGGAGGATTAATGGTAGGAAGCGGATTCGTTGCTGCCAAAGCGTATTTGCTGCCAAAAGAAGGTGTTCAGGGAGAACATTTTATTTGTAATAAAGAAGAAATTCCTGTAGGAGGAACAAGAGGATTTGTAATCGAAGGAAGTACAATTCCGTACATATTGATTCATTTAGAAAGTGGCGATTTCAGGGCTTATGAGCAAAAATGTACGCACCTTTCCTGTTCTGTATTTTACAAACCCGGAACCGGAATCATTCATTGTCCATGTCACGAAGGTTCATTTGATGCCATGACCGGAGATGTAATTGCCGGGCCGCCGCCAAGAGCGTTACCGCAATTAGAAGTGTTTTTTAAAGACGATGCCGTTTATGTAAAAGCAATGGTAGAAAAGAAAGACATTTATTTATAATCCTAAATTCAATAAGCTATGAGTACTTTTAGAAGAAGTCAGAATCGTGCAAATCCAAATAAACTTAATACTATACTTTCGACGCTCATTGTTGTTTTAATTTTAAATGTGAGTATTCAAATTTGGTTACTTTATGCTTCGCTGAATAATGCATTAGATAATAATAAAGAAATACTGTTACCTGCTTTTATAGCTTCCGCAATCTTATTTTTTATTGGATTTGCATGGATGTATTATTTGCCATCGGGAAATTTTAAAAGAAAAATAACGAAATAAATTTATTAACAAAGCAACAAGCTATTTATCGTTTTTTCTGGAAGTATATGAAGAATTAAGCTTAAATTTATATTCTTTTTAAAATTTTAGTTTACTAATGATTAAAACTAAGTAAAAATACTTATATTTGTAATAAGTATTTTTTGCTTATATATAAAATAGCAACCATGATTCAAGTCGAAGAAGCCTTATCTATTATTGCACAGAATAGCACTACTATGCCAGTTCAAAAAATCCAGGTGAGTAAATCACTAGGATATATTCTGGCCGAAACAGTGTATTCTCCAATTGCAATGCCGCCGTTTCGTCAATCTGCAATGGATGGTTATGCATTTATTCATAGCGAAAAACATCAATATGACATAGTAGGTATTGTACAGGCCGGAGATCATTCCAAAATAAAACTGAAAGAAAATGAAGCAGTAAGGATTTTTACGGGTGCACATGTACCTGATAATGCCGATACTGTAATCATGCAGGAGCACGTAATGGCTACCGAGAATTCAATTTTAATTACCAGAATGCCCGAACAATACGCTAATGTTCGCCATAAAGGAGAGCAAATTGGCGAAGAAGAAGTTGTTTTTAAGGCAAATACTTTAATTACTCCCGCGGCAATTGGTTTTTTAGCCTGTTTAGGAATCACGGAAGTTGAGGTATATAAAAAACCTAAAGTTGCGATTTTAGTAACCGGAAACGAATTGGTAAAACCCGGTAAGAAATTATCGAAAGGAAAAATTTACGAAAGTAATTCGGTGATGTTGCAAGCTGCGCTTCAGACAATTGGAGTAAAGAAAACCAAGATTTATAAAGTAAAAGATAATCTCAAAGCGACTAAAAAAGCACTAAAAGAAATTTTAAAGAAACATGACATCGTTTTAATTTCAGGCGGAATTTCTGTTGGAGATTACGATTTTGTAAAAGAAGCTTTGTTAGAAAACGGGGTAAAGGAACTTTTTTATAAAATCAACCAGAAACCCGGAAAGCCAATGTTTTTTGGATCTAAAAATGATACTTTAGTTTTTGCTTTGCCCGGAAACCCGGCTTCCTCATTAACCAATTTTTACATTTATGTATATCCTGCAATCAAAAACAGAATGGGATTTAAAGACATTCATCTAAAGAAAATGCTTCGAAAATTAAATGATAACATTACTAATACAACCGGAAAAACATTATTTTTAAAAGCGTTGTATGATGAAACTCATGTTACCGTTTTAGACGGTCAAAGTTCAGCAATGCTAAATACCTTTGCAATTGCCAATAGTTTATTAGTTGTTCCTAATGAGGTGGAAAGTTTAGAAAAGGGACAATTAGTGACTCTTTTGCCAATAGATTAGTTTTTAGAATAGAATAAAGAGAATAGAATAAAGAGAATAGAATAAAGAGAATAGAATAAAGAGAATAGAATAAAGAGAATAGAATAAAGAGAATAGAATAAAGAGAATAGAATAAAGAGAATAGAGTAAAGAGAATAGATTAAAGGAATATTTAGTGAAAAGTTTGAAATGCAGTATGTAAATTTAAACATATAGCATAAACCTGAAACAAAACTTGAAACTTGAAACAAAAAAACAAAACAAAAAACCGAAACAAAAATTATGAGCCTTCTTAGTTCCGAAAATATTGTATTATTCAGCTTTGCTTTAATCGTGATTGCTTTCTTGTATTCTAGTGTTGGGCATGGCGGCGCATCGGGTTATTTGGCTTTGATGACCATTTTTGCTTTTCCGGTTGCTATTATGAAACCTTCGGCATTGCTGTTGAACTTATTTGTATCCAGTATTTCGTTTTTCTTTTATTACAGAATGAATTATTTCAAGCCAAAGCTATTTTATCCGTTTGCGATTGCCTCAGTTCCAGCGGCATTTATTGGAGGTTTTGTCACTTTGGATAATACGATTTATAAAATTATTTTGGGTATTGTATTGGTTTTTGCAGCATTGAGGTTGTTTGGGATATTTGCTTTTAAAGAAAAAGAAGCAGTTGAAATTAAATTGCCTTTTGCATTGGCAATAGGATTTATAATAGGTTTATTGTCAGGAATGTTAGGAATTGGCGGCGGAATTATCCTGAGTCCAATTTTATTATTTTTAGGTTGGGCAACCGTAAAAGAGTCTGCAGCAATATCAAGTTTATTCATTTTTGTGAATTCATTTGCTGGTATGTTAGGATTTTTTTTAGGAGGGAAAACGATTCCAACCGAGAGTTTTTATCTGGTTCCAATTGCAGTTATTGGAGGAGTTTTAGGCGGATTTTACGGTAGCGGATATTTCTCTAATAAAACATTAAAATTTGTTTTAGGAACCGTGATTTTAATGGCAAGTATAAAATTGATTTTTCCATAAAGAAAATAAGTAACAATGGTAAAACCTTAAATTTGAAACAAAAAATTAACCGCAAAGTACGCAATATTCTTTTGCCTAAGTAATTTATTTTTAAACTCAGTAGAAAATAAAATCTTGGCGCTCTTTGCGGTAAAATTTTTATCATTTTAACCTGAAACAAAATTAGTCATGGAAGCTTTAACAGTATTTATTCTTTGTGGAGGAAAAAGTTCCCGAATGCAAGCTGAGAAAGGTTTAGTTCTGTTTCAGAATAAACCGTTTATTGAGCATATTGTTAAAGCAGTTTTACCCATTACATCAAATATAAAATTAATAACAAATAATAAAGAATACGATTATTTATCGTACCAAAAAATACATGACATCATAACTGATAAAGGACCTTTGGGAGGAATCTATACAGCGTTGATCAATTCTGAAACAGAATTCAATTTGATTCTGAGTTGTGATATACCGTTAATTTCGACCGAATTATTATCAGAATTAATTTCGAAACACAATCAGGAAGCTGAAATCACCGTTTTTGCTTCGGAAAGCAGAATGCATCCCTTAATTGGAATTTATTCTAAAAAAGTATTACCCGTTATCAAAAGCGCAATTGATAATGACGATTTAAAAATGATGAATTTAATAGCGAAAATTCCGCATCAAATCATCACGATCGAAGAAAGTGAAAACTTTCATTTGACTAATATTAATTCTGTTGACGAATTAAACGACCTGAATATCAATTTAAGTTAAAAGCTATGCGAAATTTAAAAACACCAAAATTAACAATTGTAGGCGCAGGTCCTGGCGATGTCGAATTAATTACGTTAAAAGCCATAAAAGCTTTAGAAAAAGCTGATGTTGTTTTATACGATGCGCTTGTCAATGAAGAATTATTGCAATATGCAACAAAGGCAGAAATTGTTTTTGTGGGCAAAAGATTGGGTTGTCACGCTTATACGCAGGATCAGATTAACGAATTGATTGTTTCAATGGCAAATCGTTATGGTCATGTCGTACGTTTGAAAGGCGGTGATCCGTTTATTTTTGGAAGAGGAAGTGAAGAAATAGAATATGCAGAACAATTTGGGTTAGCAACCAGTATTGTTCCTGGAATTTCATCTGCTTTAGGAGTTCCGGCATCGGTAGGAATAAGTTTGACACAACGTCAGATTGCAGAAAGTTTTTGGGTAATTACGGGAACAACTTCTAATCATGAATTGTCTAAAGATGTTCATTTAGCATCAAAATCGAATGCGACGGTGGTTATTTTGATGGGAATGCATAAATTAGAGGAAATCATTTCGATCTATCAGCAAAATAGACAGGATGATTTACCGATAGCAATTATTCAAAACGGAACTAAAAATACCGAACAAAAAGTAGTAGGAACGATAAGTTCAATTAGTAAATTAGTAGTTGAAAATAAAATTTCGTCGCCGGCAATTATTGTAATTGGCGAAGTAGTAAAAAACACTTCAAGGCTGACGTCTTATTTTCAGGAACATTTTGAAGATGAATTTATTTTTCAGAATTTAAATTTAAAATAATGATTGAGATTAAATATTTTGGTGCTGTAGCAGAAAAGACTAAATGTAGTTTCGAAAAGATAGCAACTTCTGAATTGTCATTGCAGGATTTATTGCAGGATTTAGAGGCGAAATATCGATTTGATTCGATTTCTTTTAGTGTGGCAGTGAACCAGAAAATTGTATCAAAAGCAACAGATTATAAGTTACAAACAAGTGACATTGTTGCCTTATTACCGCCTTTTGCAGGAGGATAAATTGAGTTTGTATGAATACAACAGCACGTTATAACCGACAAATAATCCTTCCTGAAATAGGAGAGGCCGGTCAGGATAAATTATCTAAAGCTAAAGTTCTGGTTATTGGAGCAGGAGGTTTGGGAGCTTCGATATTGCCTTATTTAGCTGCGGCCGGTGTTGGAGAAATAGGAATTGTTGATGATGATGTTATCGAAATTTCGAATTTGCATCGCCAAGTCATTTACAAAAGTTCGGCTGTTGGAAAATATAAAGCAAAAGAAGCTAAAGCGATGATTGCTGAATTGAATCCGCTTGTAAAAGTGAATGCAATTACGGAGAAATTGTCAGGAAAAAATGCCATTTCCTTATTCGAAAATTATGATATTATTGTTGATGCAACAGATAATATTGCTATTAAATATCTGATAAATGATGCGTGTTTAATTACAAATAAACCAATGGTATACGGATCTGTTTTTAGATTTCAAGGCCAGATTTCGGTTTTTAATTATCAAAACGGACCTACTTACAGATGTTTGTATCCGGATGAAAATACACAATCAGCCAATTGTGAAGATGCCGGAGTAATTGGAATTACAGTTGGGATTATCGGACAGCTTCAGGCCAACGAAGTCATCAAAATGATTTTGGAAATTGGAATTGTCTTAAGTGGTAAAATAGTTGTGTATAGTATCTTGAATAACGAACAGCAAAAATATGATTTTGATAAAAGTGATGTTCAATTGATGACCAAAGAGATTTTTGATAAAAAATATAGTAAAGAAGAATATAAGGTTGAAGAAGTAAAATTTGAAGCGGTTTTAGATGAAATTAATATTGCTGAGATTTTATTTCTAGATGTTAGAAATAGTGATGAATTACCAAAAATCAGTTTAATAAATCAAATCCGGATTCCTTTAATGAATTTGGAAAATGAAATGGAAAAACTAGATAAAAACCAAACTATTTACGTTTTTTGCCAATCCGGAATTAGAAGTAAAATTGCAGCAGAATTGCTTCAGAAACATCAATTTAAAAATGTAAAAAGTGTTCTTGGAGGAGCTTTGGTAATGAAACAATTATTAGAAGAAATAAAAATATAGCCACAGATTAAAGGATTAAATTGATTGTTAAAAATAGTTAAGAGATTTCTTAGCCACGAATTTCACGAATTTTCACTAATTAAATTTTTAAATTTCACCAATTGCTGAGAATAAAAATTAGTGAAAATTCGTGAAATTCGTGGCAGAAGAAAGCAATTCAATCCTTTAATCTGTGGCAGAAAAAAACATAAACAATGAGTAAAAATGTATTTGTAGAAGGGCCAATTGCTCCTGAATTTATCGCAGAATCAATCGCTAAGCATCAGTCAAAACATACGATTGGTGCGCATAATATTTTTTTAGGACAAGTTCGTGCCGATGTTATTCACGATAATACGGTTGTTGCAATCGATTATTCCGCTTATACGGATATGGCCAACGAAGCGCTGCATGCTATTCGCGAAAAAGCTTTTGCCAAATTCGATTTGACCTGCATGCACATTTACCATAGTTTAGGCGTGGTAAAAGCAGGCGAAATTTGTTTGTTTGTATTTGTTTCGGCAACACGACGCAAACAAGTTTATGAAGCGACAGAAGCCATTGTAAACTGGATAAAAACCGATGTACCCATTTTTGGAAAAGAAATGTTTGAAAACGATACATTCACCTGGAAACAAAATACTAATGGTTGATATTACGCATAAAATAAGCACTTTAAGAGCTGCTACAGCTACAGCAATTGTAAAAGTAAGTAAACAGGAAACAATTGATGCTGTGGTAAATAACCTGGTGCCAAAAGGAAATGTGTTCGAAATGGCGAAAACCGCCGGATTATTTGCAGTAAAAAACACGCATTTATCGATTCCGGATTGTCATCCCATTCCAATTGAATTTACTTCCGTAGATTATAAAATTGAAGGTTTAACGATTGAAATTATTTTTAATGTAAAAACCGTTTACAAAACAGGAGTAGAGGTTGAAGCCATGCACGGAGCATCGATAGTGGCTCTGACGATGTATGATATGCTGAAACCGATTGATAAGGAAATCGAAATTTCGACTATTAAATTAATTCATAAAGAAGGTGGAAAATCATCTTTCAAAAATAAATTTTCAAATGTAATTAAAGCAGCTGTTTTCGTTTGTTCTGACTCGATTTTTGCGGGTGATAAAGAAGATCGTTCCGGAAAAATTATTGTAGAAAAACTAAATGCCTTCGGAGTAGAAACAGCACATTATGAAATTATTCCTGATGAATTGGATATTATTCAGGAAAAAACAAAGGCTTTCGCCAAAGAGCACCAACTGGTCATTTTTACAGGAGGAACAGGATTATCTCCACGAGATGTTACTCCCGAAGCTTTGTCTCCATTACTGGAAAGCAGAATTCCGGGAATTGAAGAAGCCATTCGTGATTATGGTCAGCAAAGAATGCCATATGCAATGTTATCCAGAACAGTTGCAGGAACATTAGGAAAAAGTTTGGTTTTGGCTTTGCCGGGATCAACAAACGGTGCCAGAGAATCTATGGATGCCATTTTTCCGCATGTACTGCATGTTTTTCATATTTTAAAAGGAAAAAATCATGACACCCTCTAAAACCATTTTAACGGATGATTTTGGGCGAAAACACAATTATTTGCGTATTTCGCTGTTAGAGAAATGCAATTTGCGTTGTACGTATTGCATGCCTGCTGACGGAATCGAATTATCTCCAAAAGCCAGTTTAATGACGGCCGATGAGATTTTTTCGATTGCTCAAACTTTCGTGGAAAATGGTGTTGATAAAATTAGATTAACCGGAGGAGAACCGCTTCTGCGAAAAGATTTTCCGGAAATTGCTTCAAAATTAGCCGCTCTTGACGTTGCTCTTTCCATTACTACAAATGGTATTTTAATCGATCGTCATATTGATGTTTTAAAGCAAAATAAAATCAATAAGATCAATTTGAGTCTGGATACGCTAATTGCTTCTAAATTTCATTCTATAACGCTTAGAAATCAGTTCGAGAAAGTAGTTGATAATTTGCATTTGCTTTTGAATAATGATTTTAAGGTAAAAGTAAATGTAGTTTTGATGAAAGGTTTTAACGAAAATGAAATTGTAGATTTTGTCAAATTAACCCAATATTTGCCTTTATCAGTTCGATTTATTGAATTTATGCCTTTTGCCGGTAACGAGTGGGACAGAAGTAAAATGATTTCCCAAAACGAAATTTTATCAGAACTGGAGAAAAATTTCCCTTCAAAAGAAATTGAGAAACTAGAAGACGAAAAAAACTTTACGGCGAGAACTTATAGAATAAAAGATTTTCAGGGCGATTTCGGAATAATAAGTTCTATAACTAATCCGTTTTGTGATGGCTGCAACAGAATTCGCCTTACAGCAAACGGAAAAATCAAGAATTGTCTCTTCTCAAATGCTGAAACCGATTTGCTAACGCCTTTAAGAAATGGTGAATCGATCACGAATTTGATTTCTGAATCTATCAAAAGTAAAAAGAAAGTTCGAGCCGGAATGGTTACGCTGGAAGAAATGGATGATCCCACGCTTCACTTTGATAATCGTAGTATGATTGCGATTGGAGGATAGTTCTTTTAGAGTTTACGAAATATTGTCATTTTTCGTTCCTCAGAAATGACAAACTAGAAGAATAAATCTTTACCAAATAAAGAAGGTTTGACTTTTTCAAGTCAAACCTTCTTTTAATATTATTTCTTCTTTTTAGCTTTCTCTTTTTTCTTAGATTTAGCTTTCTTTTTTGCTATTTTTTTAGCTTTCGCCTTATCCTTAGCTTTTTTAGCCTTTTCTTTTTTCTTAGCGGCAGCTTTTTGTTTTGCTTTTTTAGTCTTTTCTTTCTTTTTGTCTTTTTTAGCCTGATCTTTTTTCTTCGCTAATTTCTTTTTTTCTTTTTCCTTGTCTTGGTCTTTCACTTTTTTCTTCTTTTTATCTGTTGATTTATCTTTTTTACTTTCTCCTTTTGTTTTTTCAACCACATCATCAGCCTTGCTTTCTGATGACTCTTTTTTTACTGGTTCTTTGATGCTTACTTTAGGAGTTGTTATTTCTTCTGTTTTTTCAATAGCAGCTGGAGTAATTTTTCTTGCCGGAGCTCTACGGGCTGCCGGTTTCGGCGAAGTTGTTGCTGCAGTTTTTGTTGTAGCTTTCGGCGTTGTAGTAGTTGGCGTAGCAGGTTTTGCAGCAGTTGTCGGCGTTGCTTTGCGAACTGGGGTTTTTGTAGCCGGCGTAGTTACCGTTTTTTTATTTTCTGTAACAGGCTGAGAATTTTCAGGTGTTGAATCAATTTTTTCTGGGGTAATTTTTTCGTTTTCGTTTTCCATATTGATGCGGTTTTAGATAAGTAATTGCTACAATGTAACTAAATTGTTAATTAACAGTTAAGTAAAGATAAACATAAAACAAGTCCGCCAATGTTAAGTTTTTACTTAAAAATTAACTATAAAGGGCTTATTTTTAATAGATTGAGTTTTTGGTAAAAAATAAAGACTAAAATCTCTTAACAATTCTACTTGAGAAATAATGTAAATTACTTTATAATATGAAAGAATGATAAATGATAGTTTCAATTGATTTTGCTTTTGAAAACGAGTGCCATAGCCCAGATGGAAGCGGCATCCTTTTACTTTTTTCTTTAAAAAGTAAAAGATATAGCGGACAGCTGGATTAGCTCCTGAAAATATTAATGAAATCAGTTAGTTTAATTCTCAACAATTTCCAGAATCTTAAAATTACTCTTTGGCGCTTCGCATAGAGAACAACAATAGTTTTCAGCTAAATCAGTGAATAAAATGCCTTTCGGGATTCCCTGACTTTCATCTCCGTATTCGGATTTATAAAGTGTTAAACATTCCTGACATTGGTAAATATCTAATTGCGGTTTTTCTTTTTTCTGTGGATTTTCTGTTGTTTCAGGAACAGAATTTCCTAGTTCTTCGAAATATTTCTTACTCAGTTCAATTAATATTGTTGGGAGTTCAAGTTTGTCTATATCTTGCGAATGCACCACATATTCGCGTGTATTGGCATCGAAATTCTTTGCATATAAAACATTATAAGTATCTCTTATTTTAATGGATTCGAGAGCCTTGGGCAATTCATTTTTCTCGACTACTATCGATGTAAAATAGTGTCCGTCGCGATTGTATTCTGATAATCCAAAAGTGAGTCCGTAAGTGCTGATATCAAATTGATCGAGTGTTCGAACCAAATATGTTTTAAGATTCAAAGCCCATTCTACCGCTACAGGTAAATGCCAATTGAGTTCTAATAACGAATGGCGGACATTGATGCCTCGTTTACCCAGAAATTTTTCCCATTCCAGTTTTCGATCTTTGGGAATTCCTTTTACAATAAAAGATTTCCAGGGCGTAATACATATTTTACCAATTTTGCAATCAAAACACAAATCACACATTTCTTTCAGGAAATCTAAATTGTACAAATTATTTCTCCAATACAAACCCAGCCAGTATTGGTCGATTCCCATACGGTTCATGCCTTCATAATAAGGAAAGGGATAAAAAGGAACGTTCAAAGGCTTATCAATTGTTCTATTATTAGTGTCTAAGGCTTCGCTGACAAGTGCAAATATCATATCGATACCAATAGATTCCTGAGCTGTAATTCTTTCAATTTCATAGTAAAACTGTGCGATATCCCAACTATAAATAAGTATTGGATATACTTCCATACGTTCCCAATTGGGTAAACGAATGTATAAATACCAGTAATCTTCATGTTCCGAAGCAATAAAATTAAGATGTCCGGTAAACAAAGGAACAAGCTGTTGTTTGGGATCGTTGATATTCACTTTTAGTCGTGGCTGCTCCTTAAATTGCTCTAAAATATATAAAAACTTATTGCCGGTAAGCCAATTGGTATTCCTGAAAATATCTGTAGAAACATAGGATGAAACAATATTATTACCGCTTTTTTGCTCCGGAAAAACAAAGTGATGTTTGCCCAGTTTTTCTTTAGCTAAAGTTTTAAATCCTTTTGGAAAAATAATATCCTGCCTTGAACCAAAGGAAATAGAATCTAAACCCTGATCCATCGCCATATTGACTACTTCCCTTAATTCTCCCGGCGAAATAACGCCTCCTTTTACTATTAATCTCGTTAGTTCCATATCTCTATTTTTGTTTCAGGTTTCAGGTTTGTTTTGTTTGCTTTGGCTGTTCAGCTTTCAGCGTTGGGTCAGGTTATTAGATTGTGTTGATTTAACCGCAAAGAGCACAAAGTTTTTTCGCAAAGTTTCGCAAAGTTTTTTAGTTTGTGTTTAATAAGTAGTCAAAGCTCGCAAAGCTTTGGGTAAAAATTTTAGTGCAAAGCTTTGTGAACTTTTTTCGATAGAAAACAAACTTTACATACTATATAAGCCTTTGCGAAACTTTGCGAAAAACTTTGTGCTCTTTGTGGTAAAATTTATTTTCAAACTAAGGCAACTTAAAAACCTGAAACCTTAAACTTGAAACAATTTTTTTAAACTCTACATTTCGCCAATATCTCCTTAACCTCTGTTTTACAACTTCCGCAGCCTAATCCTGCGCCGGTATTTTTGCATAAATCAGTAAAATTGTTTACGCCGCTTTTGATGGTTTCTTCTATATTTCCGGCTCCAACCTGACTGCAGGAACAAACTAATTTTCCCAGAACAGGTTTTGCATTTGAGCTTCCTCTTAGTAATAAATTTCGCTTGTCTGATAATTCGATTTTGCTTTCGATCATGGTTTTAAACTCAGCAAATTCATTTTTATCTCCCATCAAAATAGCGCCAACAAGCAAATCATCCTTAACGATGCATTTTTTGTAATAACGTTTTTTTAGATCTGCGAAAATAATTTCCTCGTATGAATCGTCATTTTCCGGAATTTCAATATCGCCAATGCTGCACAGGTTAATATCCTCTAGTTTTAGGATATTCATTAAAATAGAACCTTTGTAAAAACTGCTGATGTCGCCAGCTAAAAAGTTAGCCAAAATATCAGCTTGTTCTTCGGCGGCAGAAGTGATTCCGAATAATTTATTGTTGAATTCTGCTATTTCTCCAATAGCAAAAATATCAGGATTTGAGGTTTGCAAATACTGGTTTACTTTTACGCCGCGTCCGCAGGCAAGACCGCTTTCGCGCGCTATTTCAATATTCGGAATTGTTCCAATCGTATAAACAATTGCATTTGCCGTGATGATTCTGCCGCTTTTTAGCGCAATTTCGATTTCATTCGGATTATCGGTTTCAAAAACAGTGCTTACTTCGTTATCAAAATAAATCTGAATATCGCGTAGCTGAACCTCCTCTGCCAATAATTTACTTGAAATTCGATCCAATTGGCGCTCCATCAATCGAGAAGCCCTTTGAATAATCGTCGTTTTAACTTTTTTGTGTTTTAAGGCTGCAGCCAGTTCTAAACCTAATAAACCTCCGCCAATAATAACAACATGTTGCTCTTCAGTAGGTAAGTTAGTGCTGTCAAGATGTTTTTTTAAACGATCTGCATCCTCTTTACGTCTTACAGTAAATCTGCCTGGAAGATGTAGTTGTGCATTTTCAGGAACAAAAGGTCGGCTTCCTGTTGCCATGATTAACGAATCATATGTATGTAAGTTGCCTAAACTATCTGTTATTGTTTTTTTATTTGAATCGATTTTCGTGATGGCCACGCCGGCATTCATTGTTATTTTTAATTTATTTAAAGCCTCACCATCTTTTACTTTTAATAATTGTTCCCAGCTAAATTCGCCAGTCATATATTCGGGAAGTAAAACTCTATTGTAAAACGGATTTACTTCATTCGAAAAAACTACAATCTCATCTGTTGAATTG
>Ga0247810_10000758_pt1 | contig 27268 bp, 26 predicted proteins | sample UWRJL119311C1_FD_179918 | JGI IMG/M metagenome (GOLD analysis project Ga0247810, IMG submission 179918) | Plant litter microbial communities from Arlington Agricultural Research Station in Wisconsin, United States - UWRJ-L119-311C-1 | ecosystem: Environmental > Terrestrial > Plant litter >... | reverse complement strand
CTCCAGTAGGCGGTCTCGGTGCGGGCATCCCAGGTGGTTTGGGCACAGAAACTCTAGATGTCTCTGGATCTGATGTGTACGGTGATTCTCGGTTTGCTGTAAAGTTAGTTAGTCTATATAATAGAACATAAAGTCTAGACTAATTGGCTTGCTTACCTCCCGTATCAACTCCTCCACCGCGCTTCTTCAGCTTCGGCATTCCTCCTGCGAAAAGACCTCCCAGTTGTGGCGGTTGGTCAATTTCAGACGTTCTATTATCTCCATTTCCTTGGTCACTATTGCTCCGCGCTCGATTACCTGGAATTGGTGGTGCTAATCCTCCTGGTGCCTTGGACATTCCTGGAACTGCTGGAGCCCCGCTTGCTGGCGATGGCTTTGCTCCTCCCGAAACTACACCTCCTCCAACTATTGGTGCAGATCTGTCGTTTGTAACGGCTTTTTTGAGAGCCTTTCCTTTTGTGATATCTTGGAGAAGAGCACCCTGCGCGAGTATTAGTGGTGAACTTCAACCTGTAAGGAAATTTAATGCTAGCTGACTTACGACTGGAGGCTTTGATATAAGGGGTCCAGAGCTTCGCCCGCCGGGAGGAGGAGGAGGAGGAGGAGGAGGACCTCCCATCCCAGGCATTGGGGGAGGAGGTGGTGGTGGTGGAGGAGGCATATTGTTGATAGAGAGGTGAAATAAGGAACTCGCGATGCACTATTGGCGTTGAAAACTATGCACACACATCAGAGGACCGACAGTGTATGTTTAGTTGAGAGTTGCACTTTTAAAATGTTTTGGTTGAAAGCGATCGTCTGTCTAGATTCAACGGTGCCTGGAACCCCAATCGCACATGGTCGTCACCTCGTGGCGTTCTCAGCCTCGAAATTCATCCACTTGCAGGGGTGGATTGACAGCTGCAGCTCGTTCCTCTATAATCAACGTGAGGCACCAATTGTATTGTTAACCATCTAGAGAATATCAAAAAGATGTCGAGACGAATCCTCAGACCACGATCGGATATATGTCAGCTGTGTGATTTTCTTCTTCCTCGAGCGCACCCAGTACAAGTATTTCGACACCAAACATCCTTCACCACCACCCGAACTATCACCACATCAAAGAAATCAAATGCGCAAAAGCCAACTACAGCTTCGGCTTCAAAGCCTATAAAATCTACCAAGACCTTCTCACATCCCAGTGTTGCTAGTCCCGCACTGGGAGACGCGCAATTTTCCCAGGTCGAATTGGAGAAACGCTGGCTTGAGGTCAAAATAATTTGTGAAGCTTTATTAGCATTAGAAAGAGCACCGACGGAGGCGGAAACTCTGGAAGCTTTAAGACTATGCGCTTCCCTAGTCGATCTTTTGGTATTTGATTTATCAAAACCTCCTCCAAAGGTTCAGGATGGTGCTGTGTCTGCCTTGCTTACACTAGACAACTCAAATGCAGTGAAGCTTCCGGCCAGTAAACTTCCCAACACAGCAAAACGCACCATGAACGACCTGTCTATACTAGCATACTCAGTAGTCAAACATCCAGCGGTCTTCATTACCTCAAAAGTGTTGGAGTGTTATACCGGGATACAGGCAAATTTGGGAAAGCCGCAAACATTCCCGGAAATTTTCCAACTATACGCAAATAAGCCATTACCACTGGAGAATACCAAGCCTATAAGATACTCAAAACCAAATCCAAACAAGATTGCCAATGCCGTTCCCAACTCGGTTGCTGATCGTGCTCTTCAGTCAGCGATTGACCAAAAGCAGATGATTGTTGCCATGGATATAGTCGAGTCTACATATATTACTACAGCATATCTTCGTGCCAAATTCGTCCGGAAATGTCTTCTCCCGGTTACGGGAGTGGTTGCAGCGCCGCTCGCAGCCTATACTGTTGCTTCTCAACTAGCTCATCTTCAAACATCCATGGACTCTGCTTTGGCTACCAATGTCGCCTTTGCCGGGATCTTAGCTTATACGTTCTTCACGGGCACAATTGGTGTTGTGGCCGTTACTACGGCAAATGACAATATGGATCGCGTGACCTGGGCACCAGGTATCCCACTAAGAGATCGATATATGCGCGAGGAGGAGCGGGCTGCTATCGACAAAATAGCCGGATCTTGGGGCTTCCGCGAGAATTGGAGAAGGGGGGAGGAGGAAGGAGAAGACTGGGATGTTTTACGAGAGTGGATTGGCAATAAAGGAATGATACTTGACCGTGTTGAATTAATGGAGGGAATGGAATAGTATCACTTTTCCAAGAGAGGCTGATACCGCCCAGCTCAACAATAGACTATAATTTAAGAAGATGGGCAAACTAGAAGACTAAAGTCGCCCTGAATTGTACATTTTACTTCAATATTCCTGAACTCACCCTTAGCGGTGCTAGATGCACGCTGAATAACTGCACGGTAAGGAGAACTATACTTGTGGAGGGTAGACTCGAAGTGGCAAAAATTAATCATTAATGTTACAAGATAATACTATTGGCACCTGTGGTTCACCTATATTTCTCCTAGCCAACTTTCAAAAGTCTCTACTCTCCCCAATATCACAAACATCGAAAACGCCAGTCTCAGGTAATCCTTTCCCTTTCATAGCCTTTTTCAGAAGAACTGGTGGCTCAAGAACGTCCTCCTGGTATAACATAAGTCATGAATTTCACAAGCCGGATCAAGAAGGGGACATTATTGAGTTATTACGTACCACAGTCAGGACCCATGTTCCCCAGTGAATTCCCATTGCTTTCTTACACTTTGTATCTACAAAGATGTTCACGCTATCAAAAGGATTGGCGTGCATTGGCGACATGATAGATCTCGGGTCGTAGGCACCAATTGGAATCAGGCCGAGATCAAAAGGACCACGTAATTCTCCGATCTGCTTGAAAGCCGGACAATGCGGAAGATGTTTGAAGTCATCTCCATAATCATCAACTCCTTTTGGGAGATCGGGGACTGCTCTGTAGCCAGTATCGCCGCCAAACCAGACTTTCTTACCGCCTGACTCTACCGCCCAGGAACACCATAGAGTGACTCCTTTGTCGAAGGCAGTTCGTGCAGAGGTGTGTTGACATGGAAGACAGGATATGCGTGCTTTTATATCGGATGATGTCGATGACGGCGCGGGTGTATCAGTTGATGCATTCGAGATCCGTTTCTCTCCCGTCTGTTCAGACAATGTAACATCAACATCGTTCCACCAGTCCATCTCCACTACATTTTCTATTCCGCACTCATTGAACCACTTTTTTAGTCCTAGTCCAACAAAGAACTGGGCATTGGGATGTTTCTTATGCAGTTCAACCACGGTGGGATGGGATAGATGGTCGTAATGGCTGTGGCTTATGACAATAGCATCGACAAAGGGCAAATCCTTAATATGACATGGAACTTTCGTATAACGCTTTGGTCCAACAGAACTGAACGGGCTACACCGCTCTTCGAAGACTGGGTCAAATAGCACTCGGAGACCACCAGGGAACTCAACATAATAGCATGCGTGTCCAAGCCATGTTGCGCGTAAGTGATCGGACGCAGTTCGCTTGGGGAGAAAGGTTGGCTCAATTACAGTGACTGTAGGTGGAGTGGTATCTGGGCTATTCAGGTTACCGGTCAAGCGGCCCCTGGAGGCTTAAGTTAACGTTTATACAAAAAGGTCTGGCTGGTAAACACTCAAAGCTATCCGGCAATCATCTTAGATTCGGTATAGAGTCAAAGATACTCCACGGGAAGCATGCGGATGCTCTTCATCTTAGCACAGGAGAACCCGTATCTTACCATATCATTGTCTTTGCCATTCCCCAAGGAGTGAAATCTCTCCACGAATCCCATGGGTTGATGAAGCCCTTTCCATTCTTGAGGTGGTGAGGCTTGTCTTTCGAGTCCTCTGGCACAGCTGCGAGCGATGTGGGAGGAGTTACAGAGCATGCATAGAGCACCGCAGCTGTCATACTTCCCGCCATAATTGTTGTTTGGTTATGAGATGATCGGGTCTGGTGTATTGAAGTTCTAAGTATTGGGTGGAAACGGTGCCTGGAAAAAGCACGAAGGAAGGATCGCATTTGAACAGGAAAGATCCAGAACGTTAAAGAAAGAGAATTGAAGGAAATATTACTTGCTGGCCCGAATGTACAGGGTATGTATACGGTTGCGCAGGCAGGCTCCCTCCTACGTGGATAAGCTACGTACAATCACTTCAGCTGTATCTTTTGTTTATGGGAGGAGCCGGATGTACTGGCAACGGACTTAGGGGTTTAGAGAGGGATGGATTGATTGGATTGATTGGATTGTGGAAACTAAAGTCTGACATCGGGCCAGAAGCCAGAGTATACCCGAGTAAGTATACCGTACCTATTTCCCGAGCTGCCGACCCGAACTCTGGCTGCTTACCCGACTTTTCCACTGAGGTGATATAGGATCTCGGCGTTAACTGATTTCTTGCCTACATATGGTAATGTAGTCGTGTATTTACAGTGCTGCACCACCTACCAGTTACAATACATACAATACACTGGTATTCTTCAGACCAGACCCCAATGCGAGCTGATGCGATCCTACAGGTCGAAATATACAATGATGCCATCACAAAATTGTGCACATAGATCTCCCCCGCGTCCGCCCCGGGACGTAACTTGGCTTCATGAGGCTCCGTTGATTAACAATCCACCAAATCAAACCCCACAAATGACTGAAATGATAGGTTGCTTATAAATTAGCGGAAAGTCAACTTGGATGCACATTACGCATCTCATGTGGTAGTACAGAACTCCGCAGTCGTTTCTATATAATCGCAGCAAGCCTCCCCCACCATTTCTTTTTCCTGATGTCGAGGTCACCTTTCAACCGAATCTTCCAAACTGCCAAACATCTTGCCCAATCCACAACTGTGAGAAACATGTCTACTTCTGATAGACCAACGGGGCTTATTGCCAAGTCCGGAATCGAACTCTTGACCTTTGGTACCCCGAACGGCCACAAGGTTTCAATTCTACTCGAAGAACTGAAGGAAGCCTATGGCAAAGACTATGTCTTCCAGAGCATCAACATCATGCAAAACATTCAAAAGGAGCCCTGGTTCACCAAGCACTCACCAAACGGACGGGTAAGAGAGGGAATGTACCTAGCAATCGGAAAGAACTGGCTAACTATAAAACTTCTAGATTCCAGCTATTATTGACCATGACCGCAATGACTTCGCGGTTTTTGAGGGCTTGTCAATCTTGACCTATTTGACTAGACATTATGATCCACAACACAAGTTTTCTTTTGAGGATCCGGATGACGTTTCTCGAGCGGAGCAATGGATGGCTTGGCAACATGGTGGTCTCGTAGGAAGCCCAGGTCCAAAGTGCAAAAGCAAATGCTAAATTAAAAACCAGGGACCAATGCAGGGCCAAGCGAATCACTTTTACCGTTTCTCAAAAGAACGTATCCCGTACCCAACTCAAAGATATGTCGGAGAGGCAGAGCGTCTCTACGGCATTCTAGACCACCAACTCAAGGATAGAGATTACCTGGTCGGTTCTGGTAGAGGAAAGTATTCAATCGCTGATATCGCAAGCTTTGGCTGGGTGAACATGGCTTACTTTGGAGGCATTGACCTTGCCAAATTCCCCAATGTTGAAAGATGGTGGGGAGCTATCAATGCCCGCCCAGCGGTTGAGAAGGGTCTTAGTGTCCCATCCAAAGGTCAATTTGGCAATGGAACATATCAGAAGCGGTTGAAGGAAGAACCTGAGTTCAAAGCAAAGGAAGATGAGCTAAAGAAGTTAGCTGACGAGGCCAAGGAACAGTATGGATATAAGTACAGTTCTCCATAGGATGTATAACATTAATTGTAGCAACGAATATGATCAGTTTAATTTAGTCTTGTTCAAGAAATTACGAACTAGCCAAAGGGAGCCTTGATCGGGGAACTGTTGTTTTATAATACATGTGAGAGGATCAGACCATAGCTCTAACAGCTCAAGCTGAACAAAGTAAGTGAAATGTATAAATTAAGACCTTATCTATTCTAATAAGTTCTAAACTATCTATACAGATTCTTCATCCTAATATGTATACATAATAGAGGGCATCTATAAAAGTTTATGCACCTATCCCCATGCTTTAACTGCCTATTAAAAATGATAACTCCCTCCAAATGCCTAACTCAAAAAAAGACCCGGGGTATAAATATGGTAAAGCAGACGCCAATTGCTATGCTTTGAACTCCCTCCTAAAGAACATCACCAATTTGAAACCGCTCTCACATCACATAAACATGATAAAGATGCTGGCAATGCCCACAATTAAGCCTCCGCTGACTTTCGCCATCGAAGCGGCACCAGTGGGTGCTGGGGGAGCAGTGGGCTTGATTTCAGCAGGAGGAGCTGGTGGAGAGATAACCGTTGGTTGAGGTTGAGGCGTTGGCAGGTTCAATGGTGTTTGAGTAGTGTTTTTCGTCGGTAATGGCTGGGTAATGGTGGTATTGGAGGTAGTGCTGTTGCCCGATATTTGGAAAGTATACTTTCCACACCCATCATCCGTCGCTATATTACCACCACCAGTGATAGTTCGACCGTTAAACCCGCATCTTTGGGCCAACTTGTTGAAATTTTCAACGCACGTGGCTTGTTCACAGCCCTTCCCTTCGAGGGTAAAAGTGATGCCTTCAATCAAAGCCTTTGACGACTGATTGTTGCAGAAGGTATTTAGTGATTTTGTGAATGATTCAACCGTGGTTTTGCTGAGCCCTACAAGGCAATTTGGCTCAGCAGCTGCAACCATGGAGACAACAGCAGCGCTAGACAAGAGTATAGCTGAGAAATGCATCCTGAAGGCTGACTCGACAGAAAAGCTCTAGGAGAAAAAAATTAAAAACTTTGGTAGCTATTTTATGAAAAGGTTCGATAAGCTCTTGTGGGGGACGGATGTGCACAACGATAAAACTGGATAACTTGTGCGTGCCATGGCTTTAACTTATACTATACTCCTACGTGATCCTTCTAGGATAAGTCTGCGGCGACGAGGAGCCTTGATGTTTGTTGCAAAGGAACAGTAAGGCTGAGGCGCAATCTGCTCCCTGCTCAGCCTACATGTGCACTTCTTAAAATAAACCTCACTACTTGTGTGGAAACATCTCAACAAACCCCGAATAATTATTAATGGTCTGAGTTCAATTCTTGTCCTTAAAGAAGTAAAGCAATCTGCTGCAAATAACTCAAAATTAGAGAGTATCGAGTTCCGTCAGAAATCTTACGATATGTACCTTGTAAGGAGAGCTGGACAGTTTGACATAAAAAGTGTCGCCAAGCCCGGTTAGGCATCCGAGCTCTTGAAACCAACTCAGCCGCACACCTGTGAAAAACAAACAGTCTGAGCGATAGCCACAGAATGATGATTGGTGGCATCGATTTGGTGACTAGTAGACGTGGGAACGTTGTAATGTTGGCTGTTCTTGATCAGCTAGCATTTATGTGTTTCGCAGTGTGTACAGAAGTTTCATCCTAAAACCCTTGCATTCAACCTCGTAGTTTCAAATATGTAAGCCGATAGCTAAGTGAGTAACAGAATTACTATTTGTATGATCTGATATCTTGATACCACCTGTAATATCCATAAATCACACATTGCAAACCTCTGATGACGCATGTATCAATATTGGAGGTGCACAATTCGCAACAATCCTCCACCTTTACCTCGACTTATTACACTAGATCCTCTTGGGAGATTACTCATATCAACGTCACACAAGGTTACGACTAGCTTTGACGACCAATAGTCCTCCAAGAAAGTAAAATTATAGGTGTCGTTCTCAAGATACAAATTTTATAGCAAAAGTTTTCCAGCTTTGAAAGTAGATGATTATTCTAAACTTTGAGACTTACAGAAGAACTCGGGATTTCAATTTGAGACTAATTCTTTATTTGGGAAGTTTGAGCGTTCTCTCTTCTCTTCTCTTCATCTTAAAGGTAGTTCTTTAACATTTTACAACTTTTGTTGCCGCACAAAGTAAGTACGTTTGATACATTTCTCAAAGGTACCAAAGTTCCTAGTCTGGTCCTAGAATATACATTAAAAAAACGCTGACGCCAAGATCGCCAGTTAATAAGATCAAATTCACTAATTAGACGAGCAATGCTGACTGTGTTTCTTCTTTGGTTGTACGTTGTACAAATATGCAGCATAAAAAGTGTCAAAGTCACGTAACCCAAGTGTGACCTTTCCAACACTTCACTTACTGAAGACGATTTGTTGACTCCCTAACCCTAATAATATATAATACTGCAAATTATAGTTTCCATAATTGTCTACAATAATATATAGAGATAGCTAGTGACTGCAATAGGAGGTCCGTTTTACAGTCGGTTAAACCCGCTTTCTGTCAGCGAGGTTCAAGATTGTCGCGACATCTTGGAGCTTAGATAGTATGAGTATTTTGTTTGAAGGGATTATCTCAGTATTCTGTGGTGATGCTTCATTTCTTGTTCGTTATTGTCTTGTGAAAGACAATGTAGCACCAAAAGCCATTCCTTTTAATGGCCATGTTTTGTACAGCCACCTCTAGGGTGAGTTAATTTTGGTTCAACTTCAATGAGGCAGCTTTAATAAAAGAGAGAGTAGGGTCCATGAAAGCAGTGTAGACAGTATAGCGCAGTGTCATATTAAACAGAGACTACCTGCGTACTTCAGTTCTTTCCCCTCAACGGAGGATAACCTCAAATTCACCACCATGGTATCTCCCTTTGAACGCCAAGAAACCATGCTACCCATGATTCAGTTTCCATGGTCAGCCAATGCAGCTTCGAATGCAGGTCGTTATAAAGACTCCTTTTATAAATGCAATTAATACCACAGTTACCATAAATAACCACGGCAGTTTTCGGATCCGCAAAGGCACTTAGTCATATCTTTGACCTTCTGACGATTTCTTGAATCCTCCAATAAATCAGTTTCACCTCCATCCACGTAATCAAATGTGAGTTCCGTCATAGGCTCGATGTCTTGAATGGCAAAAAATGCCAAATCGTGAATGTGTTTGTCTGCATGATCGCCCACACGCGCGAAGATGCGGAGATTTGGCTCGCAAGAATGATTGATAAACCGAGTAGGACCAGACATGAACTCGCCATCTACCTCATATGGCTCTTGTCGAAGACGTATATCTTCTGAGTCGGGATCGGAGAACTTGTCGAGTGCGAACAGGTAGACGTCTTTACGTTGGGCAACTTCGGATGCAGCTCTGCGACGATTGGCTTCTTTTGCCGTGATGATGTGCCCAAGGTACAAATCAATGAACTGTCCTTTCTTGATCATAACACTGGATCGCACTCCTAGACTTATTAGTATTTGAAAAACAAAAATGGTTATAGAATATCATACCCCACCCGCGATTGTCATCAGTTCTAAAAATATTTAATGGGATCTTACGACCTCTCTCAACAACACGATTGGAGCAAGTCTCGTCACATTCACAGCTTGAATGACATTCATATATGGGATCTCTAGAATGTAACTTCAAGCCTCTCAAACACTCCTTCTTGTCTCCTTGGCTATGGTACGAATAGACCTTCTGACCGGTTGCGATAGCCTCATCCTCATCAAAGTCCATATCCTGCAAGCAATGACATCCCGCATACTTGCAATCGCGGGGACGTGGACAAGAACAGCCGGATCGGAATCCTTCCTCGGGAAGCTCGACTTTGGGATGTAGGACGGATTTGACGATGAACCGGAAATCATCTGGAAGGTTTGAGTCATCTATATCGTTGGTAATGGTGATTGGAAATCTGTCCTGGTTAGGAAATGTTAGAATCTGGCACCAGTGGCAATCTTCTATTTCACTCGATTCAATCATATAATTCTAATAACTGGATTAGTGATAGTAGTAAAGTGCGTATGGGAAGTCTTACCTCGCGCTCCTCTTCTTCATGATAGTAGAAGTGACGCTCCCATTTCAAGTTCTGTATATCCTCAGCCCCATTTGTGCTTGATCCTTCTTCTTCCTCCTCCTGTTGGACCACCGCTTTGCTCTTTCCCTTTCCTTGCGCTTTGCTTATCTTCCGGGGCGGCATTCTGATTAGAAGCTGACGTGCTGAAAGGCTGAAAGCAACAATATTGCTTATTCAGACTACCGTTCTACCGCAAGATAATTCGAAATACTGAATGGGGACAAGTCCCAGATTGTGAAGCAATTATAAAGAAACAAGGCTGTCGACTATAAGATGCGCACAAGGCTGACATTTTGACTCTTCACTCCTCAAAACAAAGCCCCACATTAACAACCCCAGATCCTCTATGCCAAGATATGTGACATGCAAGGCTGATAGTAAGACATCCAAAGGAAAAACTCTCTGTTCCGTATTATGAACAGCGCTTTTTTAAACGGCTGTAAACAAATCCTTAGTTTCTCAATGTTTCTGAATAGACCAAGTTATTTTGAGATCAGAGATATTATTTTTCATTTGGGCGCCATCGATTAGTTTGTCCCAAACCTGGCTCTAACACCTTCTCAGCCTTGCTCGCACGGGTCCATTAAAAATTATTTTTGAGCTTCACAAACTTCAAAGGCGAGGCCAACCCCACCAGCGTATACACCACAGTTATGACTACAGATATTCAACAGACACCTTTCGTCAAGCAGCTTGCTGCCAATGGTAAGGTTCCCATTCAAAACGTATAGTCTGCTTGAAATCTAACCACCAATTAAGACCGGCCAACTCGGGACAAGGCCGTTGACTCCCTCCGCACTTATCTCTCCGGTCGCCGCGAGCTTCCACTTCTCGAGCTTCTAAAATTATGGAAGGGACTCTTCTACTGCATGTGGATGTCTGATCGCCCTCTCACCCAACAGGCCCTGGCAACTTCTCTTGCAGACCTAGTTTCCGTCCTCCCTGTAGAAAACACCATACCTTTCCTACGAGCTTACTGGCAGACTATGCAACGGGAATGGACAAACATCGACGTTCTACGAATGGAGAAGTTCTTGTTGCTTACAAGGAGATATTTGGGTGCTACGTTTGAGCTTTTAAGGCGCGGCGGTTGGAAAGAGAGCAGTATCAAAAAACATGTGGAGTTGTTACAGGAAGGGCCGTGTAATGTGGATGATGTGAGAATCCCGAATGGAATGCGGTTTCACGTCATCGATATCTACGTGGATGAGCTGGAGAAAGTGGGGGCTTTGGAGGAGGAGGGCAAGAATGTTCCATTGGAATCATTACTTGCGCCTTTGAGGACACTAGCTAAAGAAAGTCCCACGAAACCTGTGAGAAGAAAGGCCAAGGAGGCATTAGACGATGAGAGGTTGCCTGGTAATGAAAAACCTGAAGAAGATGATACCCCGAAAGAGGAGGATGGTTGGGGTGGCATACAAGATTAGTGATGGCAGCTTTTCCAGAAATATTTGTTTGGGTCTTTCTGAGTATCACAGGATAGCGCAAGGAGTTAAGGTCAAAATACAATATTTTATTATTTGTTGTAGTTATACAGAAAGAACCGAATAATACACACCTGGGTATCATTGTTTCGAGTCTAGAACAAAAACGCCTCCAACCGTAATTAAGGCCCCGGTGCCTCATACATGTGTCCAGACTTTGTCAGAACCGTACCTAAACCTCTATGCACCTCGGCCTGGAAAGGCTCGAAAGGCACACGTTCGCCATCTATACTTATATATCCATCTACCTGATTCTTGGGAATGATGCGATACCCAAGCACTTTTCGATACGATACTAGAGGCATATCATAGAATGTGCCATTCTCAATGCCGAACATCATTTTAAGCTGAGTCAGACGACTGACATCGGCGTTCACAATGGTGAGATCCATATAACCGTCATTAGGTAGCGCAGCTGGGAAGAAATTTGCATCCGCAGCCATGTATGCCATCTGAGAAGTTAGTCTCATTACGGCAACGTGATACATGAACTTACATTTCCACAATAAAAGTTTCCCAATTTATCGTATGGTACCATTTCCCAGCCATCTGGCAGTTTATCATTCACAGTACCATATCTTAGAGGGGGTAAACCCTCGTCGTTGCCACTGCTAGCTGAAGCGTCATCATCCAACAAGTTCCTGTAGCCTCTTCTGTCGCTGGTGGACTCATGATTATCTTTCTCCTGTTTCCAGTGCTGTCTGATGGATTCCTTATCGTTCATAGCTACTTTAATTGCAATGTCACATGGGTATGTGGCTTGTTTAGATAATCTGATGAGGAAGCCATACGTGAATCTTGACTGACCCATCCATCGTATGTGTTCTGTCGCAAGATCTGACTCGGCCACGATTCCCAAACACTGTGACAGGAAGCTGAGTGTTCTAGTTTCCCCTTGGGTAATTGATACAAGGTCTAGAGGTGTCCGAATGCCTTTGATAATGGCCAGCGTGGCCAAACTCACGCTGCATGTCCCATTTAGGTTACAACTCATAGCGTTACCACTACCACAAGGTATATGGGCAACTGCAATCTTGGACAAGGCCTTTCTCGCATCGGGTCTTTTCCCAAGACCGTTGAACACTTCGTAGGAAAGCCCATCCCCAGAACAGGATACAACAACATCAAATGCATCAATGTCTAACTTTTCCACGATATTAATAGCCTCTCCTCCGAATTTAGTCTTGACCATGTCGATTGTACAACGCGCTGCCTTTAGTAATGGCTCGACATCTCGATAGTACCACTTCTCGGCACTGCCCTTGCCACTATGAGGATTGACCAGAACTTTCGCTCGTTTCCTCCTTTGTGATGGGCCGTATGCGCGATCGACAAGTTTGCCAACCCAGGCTGTCACATTCTCTATCGCTGAACTTTCAATGGGATATCTTAAACAGGCAACGCGCACTGCGGTTTTCGATGTCGGAGCAGCATAGTCAATGACCAGCTCTCCCTCTACAATTTCGGCCCAGACAATATTGTAAAATGGAATGGCGCGGGTATTGGCTGAACCTGCATAGGCTCCGTTAGTATAATAACACTGCAAAACATGTTCGACAGCACAAGTCAGAAATGGTTGACCTCATACCAGATGGCCATATCCCGCAGCAATTGCCCTGATTCTTCCCCTTCAAATCTTCATCCAGAACAATCAAAGAATCGGTTCCTAGAGTTAGGGATGCATCTCGCCCGACTGCCAAGGTGGAATCTCTTGTAAAAGAGGAGTCTTGAGCTTGCTCTTCGGATGTGATGGGATCGACAAACGGGTTCTCAGCTGCCATGTTTGTAATACTGATAGTTTAGCACTCTAAGGTAGCTTTAGAATTGCCATTGGCGTTTATAAGATGTTGTGTAGAGTTACTGTGGTTGGGAATGTTTCAAGGGTAGGCTCCGTAAGCCGTGTTGAATGGATGATGTTATGGTTCGGGTTCCTTCCAAAGCAGGTTCAAGCATAGCCGAGCTTCACCTGCTTTGTGCAAGGGAAACACGGGGATACCGCGGCGATTTATATGAATTTGGATGTTAAGAATTTCAAGGTTTACATTACTTGCAACAACGCACCTTTTCAATCCGAAACGCTGATTATTTCATAGGAGGACCTCTTATGCGCCCGCACAAAGATTAGGTGGTTAGGAAGTTAGGTAGTTAATTTACACCGCAAACAAGGTCAGATCCTTTAGTACGAGTATGGTTTACTACTCTATATCGATACCATGCAGGGGAACGATGACATTCAAATTTCTGACTCCAAAGCATCGAAATGGAGGTGTTTTATTTATTGCAGTGCCCTATATCTACTCAACGCCTTTCTGCTTTTCAGCGCCGATTCATGATTCACAATAAAGCGTGGCTAAAAGCGCACAACATCCTTGTGCTATCGCTACTAAACCTGACAACGCCTATTTGTGATATCTACGTCACCCAGAGCCTGAATGAATTTCGCAGGCGTTTATGGTAATCAGGAACGCAACCAACCTAAGCAGGTACATCTGAATAATGAACTGATATGTTCTTAACAGCCAATGCAATCAAGCCACTTCTCCTACCTTCCCCAAGCCTTTTAGAGATCCTAGGCTGAGTGCTAGGCCCTGAGATCGACTACGAATTCGAACGAAGCCAGTAACGGGACCATCTTCGCCTTCCTTCTCAATACTCAGGTTCGCCAGTGCATCCTCCCCTATTGATACAGTTAGTATTATTTGATTATGGTTGGTGCTCGAACATCTTACCAAAAACACTTCGAGCGTACAAGTTCGCACTCAAGAACTGACAGTCGCCTTTCAAAGAAGCCTCTGGGGTCAAGCAGCTCATATTTGTGCAAGCCATTAACTGTGTAAGGAAGTCTCGCAATGATTTGGCCTTCGAGTTGATGTTCACTTTGTTCTCCCATTCGAACTCGGTCCACATAGTCCGGAACTGAGTTTCAGTACAGACAGCTGGTTGAATGTAGTCCATTATGTCAACATGGACATCATTTAGGATGACCACATTGTTTTCTGTAGAGCTTGCACCATCGTAAACGACGTTTCCGAATATAACACCTGTATCAGTAGATGAGACCTTGATTGTGGATTGTACGTTAAGGAAATCATGGGGGCCAAGATTTTGCGTTGTTGGTCTTTCAACAACCTTGAGATCCCCAAGAGTGGCGAACTCAACAGAGAGATTTTGGAGGGTTTCTGTGGTTTGGTTGACAAGTAGAACATCCAGGACTATGTCGAACTGATGAACCTTAACATAGGCTTCTGCGTAAACGGGATCAGAAAAACCAGTGAGTTGAACGACTCGGCTTAATTTGGAGGAAAGATCCTCAACTGTTGAGTCTCCACCAGTGGCCTTTTCTAGGTCGAGCTCGATTTCGTCAGCTCCATCTCCAGCGTTTTTCTTTGCTAGCTGTCTAATAGATACAAGATCATCTACCTGAACGGCAGTTTTAGCCTTCTCGACGGCTTCTTTTACTGCTCGCTTCTTCTCTTCCACTTGCACCATATCTCGGAAAGCCTTTCTAGTGTCTGCTAAGAACACCGACTCGAGCTTCTTGTTCTGGGCAAATTCTGCGAGAGACCTTACACATGACATTATGCGGTCAACTGAATCCTCATCGATAGGTGCTTTGACGAATTGTGATTGTCCAACACGGATAATTGATATCATAATTAACATAGCCTGTGCACGAAGGCGATTGGTGAGCGCAGCATTCGTTGAGATTTCTGAGTGTCGCATAACGAGTTTGGTAAGAGTAGATGAAAGTACCGATGCAAGGTAGTAATCGCCATCGAGAATAAGTTGCCGGAGGGGAGGCTTTTGGGCAGCTTTAACGGCTTCTAACTTTGCAGTCACGGCTGATTGACTTGTAAGAGCACTCTCAGTCGCATAGGTACCATCGGCAAGGACTCTCCGTGATCCAGTTGGAGCAGCCTTCGAGTGGCCGTTAACTTGTTCGACATCTTTTAGAGGCTCGTTCTCGTCTGCAACTCCATCAAGAAGGCGTTGTTCTGAATCCAAAATGGGAATTTCCCCTAAACTGGCTTCGATGCGCTTCCAGGCATCGCGAATATCGCTGGCCTCCAAAGAATACTCTCCAACAATCCACAGAGCACCACGGTAGACCTTTCCTGCTCTCACCTCGCTGAGAGTTGAAACAAGTCGTTCAACGATAGATGGGCGCAATTTGGGAAACTTTTCTACAACCTCTTTGACAAAGGAGATCACATCTACTGCGGATGAAGCGTTGAAGTCCGCAATGAAATCCATCAACAGTCCAACAACACTAGCGGCTACCTCTGAGAATTTGATCGCGCACTGATGTATTGAGTGGATCAGCAACTGGCGGTATTCATTGTTCTTCTCGTATTCTTGGTCGACAGTTTTTGATAGTTCTTTCTTGAGTAAAAGGACGACCTCCTCGACGTTCTTGCTAGAAACCATTTCCATTGCTAATTCCAGAGCTTTCCTCCGGACATCTAAGTCGGGACTCGATAAAACACGTAGGATTTCCATAGTCAGGTCGTCTAAAACCCCTTCATTCTTCCGTCTTAATTGATCGACACGGTCCAAGACGATAAGCTTCACATTGTTGTCTGCCTCCTTGATGCTGAGTTCAATGAACTTGGATGCGGCAGCTTTGACTGCGACAGGATTGCTTGTTAACGCAGTGAGTGATGAGGCAGCCTCATATACTACTGTAGAGTCCCCAGCCTCAAGAAGATCAAATATCAATCGTAAATAGCGAGCCTTATTTTGAGAATTTTGAACAGCATCTCTTCGAATAAACTCGAGCTCAACTAATTGTAGAAGTCCGTCTGCGTTTGGAATGCCATCAAAAACGCCACTGAGATAGGCCAAAGCTTTATCATGGCTAATGCTAACCAAGGCTGCGAATGCATTCCTTTTGCAGGTGGCATCTGACTCTGTTTCCAGAAATGTAGCTATCAATTCAGGAGCGTCTGGGATCATGCTCTCGGAATGTTGGAAGATGGATGCAACAGCGAAGACAGCGTTTTTTCGTACATATGCATGGCGGTGCTCAAGACAGGATCTAGCCGAAGATAACAGAGGTTCGATCAGCTCGCTTTCACGTAGCTTACACAAGAAGCGTAAGGTATTGCCTCGAATATACTCGTTAGGATGCTGTAGATCATTGCGAATGCCGTTGCTATACTATCGTTAGCAGCTGTTTTTCTTCGGTTCTGCCGTACCCTTCTTACCAGACCAAAATCATCTCCTGCTTCAGCTTCCCACTCGCGTCCAGTTTTGGGCAGATCTCGTAGTAAAAATACAGCAGTTTCTTCAATGCTTTATGCTTCGAAGGCATAACGAATCGAATAATATGCATAAGTAATTGAGGCATTGGATCGCCATTCAACATTATAGTGAGGATCCGCTTCATGGTTTCCACCTTACTTTCATCTGTTCCCTTTTCCAGCTGCGTGCGCAGATCTGACATTGAAGGCACGTCCGCCGCATTATCCTGGTGTACCAAACTATACGAGTGTTCTAAGAAGGTAGCCATGTTGGCTGAAAAATATGTGAAATGGCAGCTAGGTGCCCTGAGACTTCAGTCTCAGTCAGGAGGCTGTAGTATTGAAATGTGGTGTGGAGTTATTCGTAAGTCGTGAAAAGTAGTTCTAGATTTGGGGGCAAATAATGGGCTGTGATTTGATTTGAAGTATCCTTGTCGCAAAAAGAGAAAGATGTGGCAGGTTGCGCATCAGGAGTACTAGAGCAGGAGGTATTGTAGTGAGCTCGACTAGGTGTTCATTTCAAGCGGGAGGGATCGCATCTTAGTGTGTGAGGGACATCGATTCCTGAGGCACCAGTTCTGGGCCGCCAATCGGTGGTCTCTAAACTTTATGGAATCCAGAAAGCTTCAGCCTTTCCACAATCATTATATATACAACGACGATATGGCAGATTCAACGCCTCTCGCTAATGAGCAGTTCTATATCAGATACTAGTAAGAGAGTACTACGAGACTGAGTTTTAATTCTAACGCATTGGTACAGCTCCGGTCACCAAGGTCGACACGGTCATGAGTTTCTTGGTGAGCTAAAAGCCATTTGTAAAATTGTTCTGTTGCATTCCTCTAACATTTAATTCCAGAGTTTGACTTCCGAGTCTTAGGAGATGGCCGAAGCGCGTCAGCACGATACGCCAATAACTCCAACTACAGGAATGATTCTTTGATTCGCAAAGAGAGTACAGTTGTCCGGCTTTATAACGAAGCTGAGCACCTAGCTAATGTTATGCTCTGATAGTGCACGTTAGCTCTCTCATGGTTGATGAGATCAAAAGGATAATTAAGACAAGCGAGATATTGAAGTGAGTCGTTTCTGAATATTATCGAATACAGAGGCTTACAATTGTATAGGGAAGATGATTCCAAGTGGCCCCAGAAGAACAAGGACGGTCGGCAGGAACTGGAGATCCGCTTAGGAAATGATCATATATCGTTCGAGGTAGGAATTTGCCTGACAAAATTGACGAGACACATACTTACTCGATGACTTTTAGACTGCGAAGATTGGATCACTAGTCGATGTTACGGAATCTCAAGATCCTGAAGGCCTTAGAGTCTTTTACTACCTGGTTCAAGATCTGAAGGCTTTGGTTTTCTCTCTCATAGCTCTTCATTTCAAAATCAAACCTATTTGAGAGACCGAGATAATGATAATACAGTCGAAGAAAGACCATTGGCGTTTGGCGTTACATACCCTGAGAAAATGGGATTGCAGGTACCTTAGGTCAAGAAAACTTGTCGTTGTTCTGCGTCCATACCTCTCAAAACATTGCTATACTGAATTCTAAGTGGTGAAGTTCCCGTCATCTCAGAAATGTATCTACCCAGGCAGTCAATTAGCTCCTCGATTGAGATATGAATAACTTAGTTTGGGAATCTACACGGATCTCTCTAGGGTTGCTAATCATTTTGAGAATTCATCTTGCTACTGCTATTGCAGTTTTTGCCAGGGTGTACGGTTGGCTTGTAAAAGCTTTCCGACACGTTAATCAACACTGATGTTTTCAATTAACTCGAGTCGGCTAGGTAAGCTGGTCGGCAATTGAATGTAAACGTAGCATTGTTTTGTCGGCGAAGCATTTCACATTGTTATACCGGGTTTTCGGAATATATCGCAGGGTAGGAAATAATATTAAGCTCTTTCTCACAAGATAGGGACGTGCCGAATTGAAAGCATTGAGCTTTGGAGAGTTGAAGCTTTTATGGGGACACACTTATGGATGGGATGGGGAAATGTATGCCAAGCCCACATGCGGGCCTAACGTCGGTCTCTCCTTGTCAAAGTCGAGCGCATTACTACAGAAAAGCATATGCACTTATCCTATCTCCTTACAGAAAGAACCCTATGATAACCACCATGTCCATCTAATTGCTTGGTGCAATCTTTATTTCTTTCACTTCCTCTTCTGTATCATTAGGTTCCTCTTCGCCACCTGCTCTGGGCCAGCGCAGGTCGCAAGACCATCATGCCAACGCCTTCACGGCCGAACAATGAGAGCATTGTCCCATCGCACACTTCTTGCCCTCCCGAAATCGATGATGATAGATCAAGTTGGCGGGTCCCGGAAATGGATGATATGCGCGACGAAGAGATCAACGTAGGGCCTGAAGCGCTTCAGCAGCCTACACCTCCCCCGTCGGATTCGCACGTAGTCGGCGATATTCCCGAGACACACTCAGATGCCCAGATTAAACATATGGATATCGATGACGAAGCTCCAACTGTCGACATGCTCTCTCCTATGAGTGCAGAAGCAGAGAAGTCGGAAGCGAATGACATACCTACTTTGAATAATACGCATATCGGCTCGCCTTCACTGGGCTATGACTTTTCCAATATAAGAGTAGGTATTTTCTATAGAATATTGGATAAATTATCACATAGCTAATGGTGCTAATGATTAGCTAATACCTACCTCACCTTCATCATTCTTGCGCGCTGGCAGTAAATTCCATGGCACTCAACAATCGGAGAGACAAGTTTATGATGTGCAAGTTGAGATCAAACATGTTGATATGCGTGAATCATTTCTTTGCGGCTATCTGCGTATTCAGGGTAGGCAGCCTCTTCCTTTGTTAGCCAACACAACAGCTGCACGGTGCATGTGCATGCTGCATATCTCAGAGCTGTTGTAGAAACATGCTAAATATAGATTGCAGGTTTGACAGAAGACCACCCAACACTTACGACATATTTTGAAGGAGAAATAATTGGCCCAAAATACTCCTTTCTCACTCAACACCAAGATTGGGGGTCTTCTGATAAGGTAGATCTACAACACTGGGCCAAATTCTCTGCTTTCCAACCTTTCCAGAAGCAAGCAAAGAAAGGTCTTCCAATTCCTGGAATGATACAGCGGGAAAATATATTTATGCGGTGGAAGGAGCATTTCTTGGTACCTGATCACCGGGTACGGACTATAACAGGGGCAAGTTTCGAGGGATTTTACTATATATGCTTCAACCAGATCAAAGGGACAGTGAGCGGCATATATTTCCATGCAAAGAGCGAAAAGTAAGTTTTAATGCATACCCTTTGAAAATAAAATCACTCGCTTTCATCTACTTATGTTGGTTTGTTAGATTTCAGCAACTAGAGCTGAAGCACATCGAGGATAGGGGCTGTTTTGCGGCCATGGAATTTCGATGAATGATGAATGAACGATATGAGGGGATAATACGAATCGGGAACCGGCATAGATACGAAATGATAAGGAATTGGATATGCAGGCAACTTTGGTCTCTGGAATTGAAGCAAAGTGTACATAAAAGTATGGAGCCTGTACCGCTGTCAATTTCGGGTATGGGAGACGTGGCCAAACAAAGGAGTTTTCCACGGCTTCTGTTTCAGTCAGTGTGTGTGTGAGAACGAGAGAGAGGCACAGAGCTGGCTATGTAGGCCATCTGAATTTTTCTCATAGATGCTTGGAATCGCCAACAGCATTTAAGGCTTAGTTGCTTCTCGGGTGTTAGTAAATGAAAAGAACATGGCATTATAGCAAGTCTATTACATAACATTTGCCCTTAAATCTGCAATTTTCATTGCCCAATATTCAGTCAACTCAGTACTAAAAACAAACAAAGAATTGGGATACAAATATCTGGAAATCCTCAACAGTTGTATCCAATTAGTAGGGAAATTGCCCCTAAAAAGGTTTTGAATTTTGATCCACTGACAATGTGGTCTTCAATAAGGAGACCACGATTTGTATTATATCTCGAGACATGTAACACATCTAAGAAGTCGAAAACTAAATTCACTGCTAAGGTACAATGCTAATTGGATATGTGCGTCTGAAATCCCAGCTGTAGAAGGCGTCGAGCGTCTTAGAGAAGTCTACACAACAGGGTATGCTCACTTTTTGAGCTTCTATTAGAAACTAAACTCTTCAGACATCATGATCCAAGATAAAATAGATTGAAGTTTACTTTACTCTGTTCCGTATCACATCTAGGCAGTCGGAACTATACCAACGATGTAAGATGCCAAGTCGCAGCCTCGCGTTCCCCTTATTAGCTGAGCTCTGTGTACTACAGCCTCTTCTCATTTCACAAGCTATCTCCCAAACCTTACTCGAACAGAGATATCTAGAGAACCACAAGCACAAGCACAAATCATGGATTTCGCACCCTACCAAGACCAATCCCCCGAAACTCACCGCGCCCTCTCCCCACCCCCCAACGATCGACGGTCTTCCTCCATCTCACGCATCCGCTCCCCTCCACCGCAATCGCCCTTAAAATCAAGTGCGCCAAACCCCTGGGCTCCTCCGACATCAGAAGCTCAGACACATGCAGAAAACCCCTCCTTTGCCAACCGGGCATTCGGGAGTGCTGGTTTAGGGCTGGAGAGCGGACGGGGACAGCTGAATGAGTTTGAGACTAGCTTGCCCATAAGGTTGGATCATGAGGCGTGCTTGGCTTATTTGCTATTACCACCAGCCGGGGCGGTATTTTTGTTGCTTGTGGAGCAGAAGAGTGATTATGTGAGGTGAGTTTCTCGAGTTCCGCAGAAAATCAAAGGAAGTTGGGACAGGAGTTTCAAAGGGTTGTTCTGTGATATGGGACTTCGGGCTAAGCATTGAATATCTAGATTCCACGCCTGGCAGTCTGCTCTTCTATTCACAGCAATTTTTGTTCTACATCTCATATTCTCTTGGTCATCATTCATCTCCTGGACTTTCCTAGTATGCGATATAGCGTTGATTGGCTATCTTACTTTGCGAGCATATAAGGATGGTAAGTTTTGTCACCTAATACCAAAACTAGACATATAAACTAATCGGACACAGCCGACACACTCGATCGATGCGAGGTACCCTTCTTTGGAAGACTTGCGAGCAGTATTTTGGATGATGAATGAAATTTAATTTGAGCTTTTGGAGCTTTACGGATGGATATACTTTTGCGATGGGACGATGTTCGAGAGATACCCTTTTTGCTTTCAGCTTATACCAGTCGTGTCTTAATCGCGAAACTAATAATTTACCAAGATCAATTGGTTTTCATGACAGAAAGTGAGGTTTTTGCTAGAACTTTATTGGTTGTCAACTAAATTCTCAAAAGTGCTATTGAGCATTGAGACCACTAGCCGTATAATGGCTTCTCGTAGATCAAAAGTACTAGTTTGAGAGATAGTTCTATGTTAATTAATACTACGGTATATTCACAAACAGTTAAAAGTGTCACTTCCCAAGCTTTTGCCACATGGTAGATAATTTGTATGCATTTCAATGTTCCTATAATGATGCTTAACAACGTATCGGTATATCAAAACTAAAAAATATCCCAAGAAACATCAGTGAAATTGATCTCAAATAGGTGAGTTCACTAATAGTGCAGTTGCCGTGCTCTGCCTCATTCTTATTTGTCTAGTCCTCAAAGTTCCAAACAACAGGAGGATATTCATTCTCCTGTCGACTCTCAGTCGTGCGCTTGCTGTACAACCCGTTACGCTCCCCGGCTAAAGATCTGTGAAAATTGCTATCATAACCTCCTGACGACGGAGGTGGCTGTGGGTGTCGTAGCAGTGTGTCGTACCGTAAATGTTGACCCGCCTGCTGGCTTGGGCGAGACTGAAACAAGTCGCTAGACAAGTAAGGCCTTTCAGAGTTCAGAGGACAAGGATCCAAAGTTTCTGGCATAGGTGGTCTAGGTCTGGATATCATCCGTGATTGTAGGCCATTGCTGGATGTAGGAAGAGGGCGAGTACTCTTCGTTACTTCCGTTTCATCATTCCCATCCATCTCCTTTCTCAGGTTGTTGACTTGCCTCTTAATCTCATTCCACAACAAATTGTCGCTCAATGGGTCTCCTCCATTTACTCTAGGATATTCCTTCTCTTTTTTTGCAACTATCACTAGCAGTGCTGCCACAAATGCTTCTTTCATATAGGCGAAGGAGAACCCATGGGTGATATCTGCAACTGCAGCTGACATTTCTTCGGGAAAATCTATTTTCTTGTTATTCTTCAGCTTATTACGCCAATATTCAGCGTATTGGATTCGCTCATCCTTATCGGGATCGTCGAAGAAGTACTTCCGATCAAATCGACTAGGGCGTTTGGCGATTCCTGGATCAAGCTGTTCGAGATGATTCGTGCTGCCTATCATAAGTATGCCGTGATTGGATTCAAGTCCGTCGACTTCGTTGAGAAAGTAACTACGGACAGATACGTTGACCAGAGAGTCTATGTCTTCGAAAATTAAAAGGCATGGTGCCATCTGTCTGGCTTTAGAGAAGATCGAACGGATTCCATACTCTGGGCCAGCATAGCTATTGAAAGACTTCACGTAGAGAGATTCAATCGCTGGCAATGTGCGTTTAGAAGCATCGTTCATGAGTGCCTTTGTAGAGATGGTTTTGCCATTCTAACAGAAGTTAGCATAGCTCTGTAGATCCAAATTCGAGACACTGTCCCACCCATTACGTCTATAGTCAGGTTTCGTAAACAGGCGGGGAAATATTGATCAACTTACACCAGGCGGGCCATAAAATATAACGCCTCGCTTCCAAGGTACCTGGAATTCAGCATATTGACCTTCAGCCTCAAAAAACCCGGTAACGTCCTCAATGATTGCATCTTTCTTCTCTATGTCCAGAATTACGTCTTCCCAATTCGCTTTTTGGATGTTTTGCCACAATTCTCTACTCGGCTGCCAAAACCCTTGATCAAAAACGAGAACTTCGTTATGTAATTCCAAGCCCCAAGTTGTAGCAGCTTTGATCAGTTCATCTGCATGGGCTTGTGGGGTGACTTTAGAGGTGACTCTATGTTTGTCGGTGAGGATGTAATTGTAAGTTATAGTGTTGAATGGACCATCATTTCCTTTAACTACGTAGAGTAGAAATTTGTTACCCTTGAAAGTATAATCGTAAGATGCAAAAATCACTCTGTCAAGAAAAGCTCCGCCGGTCTCATCGTTATACCTTCGTTGAGGTGGTTGGAAGATTCTTTCCTTGACTGAATCGCTGGTATCTCCATGTGGAGTATAGATTACCTGCAGGGAGGTGTCAACAACATATTGGATCACGTATGTCGAGAACCGTGATAGCAATGTAAAGCTAAAAACTTCTTAGAACTCGAAAACACATACCTCATCATGTGCCTGGGCAAATGCAAGGAGATCAGCAATAGCCGCTGGTGTGATAGAAATGTGATGTTTGGGGTAATGACGTCGAAGTGCTTCAACGATCAATCCCTCTGTGAATACACGTTCCCCCTTCGAGTTTTCCAGATAATCACCAACGACCTGTCCATGACCACTTGAAGAAAATGAGCCTTAGTTAAGTTCATTATGAGGAAGTTATTGTAAGAAGAGGCTGTACATACGGTCTCGCGGATGATCTAGCCGAGATATGAACAAAGTCATCCATCGTATCTAGTATTTGGCGATTTTTTTTGGATGATTCTTTCCGTACGCTGAAGCTACTGAGTTTAGTGGATTGTGGGACAATTCATATAAGTCAAAGACTGAATTGATGGTTGTTGTTAGCTACACCGTTACCTGTTTCAAAATGAGGGGGTTAGCATGCTCAGCCTCGTTGGACGTCGTACTCTCAACTCAAAGTGCCCAGGGTGTGTCACTGGTTGTCTGGCATCTAAAAATTGTATACGAGGTAGAGAACACGATAGACAGGATACTCGATTGATTGGACGAATTGATCCGATTGTGCCTCTCTTCTACATCAGTAGATTTGTGTCAAGTGAAGTCATGAATGACTAAACTCCGATTTGGTCGAGCTTATCTACCCAAACTCAATTAATTCATTGAGCTGTCAAACTTTCCTTCCCTTTCCAGATTACAACTTCCGATGATTATGCGATTGAACCCCCCAAGGGATATTCAGAAACCGATTTCTTTTGCAAGAAAAACAGTATGTGTTAATCAGTATTAAGAAGTAGGGTTAGTTTATCAGGACAAATAACCTGTAGAGTGCTCTACGTCGGTCTACGGACTGATTATTTCCACACAAGGAAAGTTGAATTAAATCGCAAGAACAGTTGCAAAGCTTCAGATTAGTTACTGGATCCAACCCCTATTGCGGAGCCAAACTTAAGCGAGTTGTGAATCAACAATAGAACAGAGGGAGTGCTTTTCACTTATATATACACGATAAAACCATCGAAAATAACCACCAGCAGCCTCACCACCCAATACTAACCAAAACCCAACCTTTACCAGGCAACACGACCAATAGAAGAAAGCTGATCATAATAATTCGTATCTCGATCGCCAATCGATAACCTTGATTTGGTGAGTTTGACTACTCTTCACCGTAGTTCTTCTCAACCCCTGCATTGCGAGTGCTTCTTCGTGTACCCTGAGCTGGTGCCTTCTTTTCCTTCTTGTCTTTTTTGGGTCCGTTGCCCTTAGGTCGTCCAGGTTTCTTTTTCTCTCCTTCGGCAGTACCATTGCTTTTCTGTTTCTTGGCGTCGGGAACATCCTCTGCCTCCTTATCTGCACTTCTCTTTTCGCCAGTAGTAGCTTTACCGTTTGTCTCGGTTTCCTTCTTTTCTTCCTCTTGTTCTTTAGCTGTTTCTTCGGGTTTGGGGTCCTCTTTGGTCCCATTATCCTTGGGTTCCTCAACTTTGTCCTGAGGCACATCCTCTTTCTTTTCCTCGGAGTTGCCGTTCGACTTAGTCTCACTCTCCACAGTCAATTCAGAGGCTTTCTTGACAACATCGTTACCAGGTCGTGCGATGTGCACAGCAGGGTTATCTTCTGTGCCGTGCTTGGTGATATCGTTGCCACGGTGGGAGGTTACGGTCACGTCTCCCGCCTTGACCTCAGCAGCTTCACCACCGGGGTTCCCAGATCCCCATTTCCAGCTCACTAAACAAAGCTGGTCAGCAAATCATGTTCTATTCAGCCTGCATAACAAACGACTGCAAAGCTCCAAATGGACTGGGACGAAGAATTGGCTAGCATTAGTCGAGGCATGGGCGCTTGTGTGAACTGTCGTGCCAAGGCCTGTCCTTAGGTCCATTCATCTAGTGGAATCACACTCTTAGGTATTTTGAATAGTAGATAATGACAATGTCATAAATCACCACCAAGCAGAGGTGCATATCGTATGAGACTACTCCAACATCTCCAAGCCCGCATGCGTGACCCATTTCGGCTCAAGTTCATCACATAGAAGAGACTATGAACAGTTCAATTGATATAACACAATACACCAAAAGTCCTTTGCCTAGACAAATTCATGGTGTCAACCAGGTGGTAGATAGTGCTGACTTGGCCCCAAATCAATCATGCGACCGGGAATTGGTACAACTCTAAAGCTGTACCAGATCTGTTTGATTCCATTGTAGGACAATAGAGAACTCAGAGATTCAATTACGTTGAGTGAGATGCTGTTTATTGAGACCGGTGTAGACGTCTCAATATGAATTGTCCAAAGGTTGGCGGAAATAGCCGATGCCGAAGATGCGAAAGATTGTCGAGATCCTCATGGATATAACAACAATTTGATTAAGTACGTATTCGAGGTGAAGGGAAGCTCTCCATTTGAGCTAAATCTCCAACGTGGCGTACACCGCTGGTCGTCCAAAATCCATAGGAGCCAAGACACGATCAGATTCATAGGAATCCTATGATGACCATAGGGAATAGTGCCAGAAGTTTCCGGTCCCTTCGGGAGAATAAAAAAATAAAGTAAAGAAGAGGAATATCCATACCTTTATCTCCTTCCTGAATTTGGGGTGCGGTTGATGCCGACATTCTGAGCGGCTTATATAAGCTAATTCTTCACAAAGAGATGCTGATAATGGCGGAGGGATGTATAGAGGTAGATATTGCGATTCTGATGATGCAATTGGAATAAATGCGCAAGGTGAGGAAAGGTTTGAATGAGTTATGCGACAAAAGGATGAGAAAGAAAGGTTGAGGTGACGTCCAGATTGAGGAGGCGTAAAATATGACGCGAGGATGGTTGGGGGATCAAGGTACGGATACAGTACCACAACGAAGCGCAGGACCGCTTGCTTGAATTTGCTTGGTTGCTCCTGCTTATCAGAATACTTACTAACTACTCACTACTCACTTCTCACTACTCACTACTACAGTACAGTACTACGACTAGGTCTGTTCCCTTTTGCTTATTATGCACTCGTTGCCACCAACAAGGCTTTCTCGGATGTTCACTGCGCTAGACACAACGCGCTAGCTACTCTCCTAACTAAAAAGCCATATTACTTTCGCTGCACTACAGCAGCCAGTCCACCAGTCCAGCCAGTCCAGCCACCCAAGAACCAGCCACCCAGCTGGGTTAAATGGGGGTGGGCTGGCACTGCACCCAAACCAATAGTGGTTGTTGGCTGGAGCTGGAAACACAAGT
>Ga0247810_10000756_pt1 | contig 27365 bp, 28 predicted proteins | sample UWRJL119311C1_FD_179918 | JGI IMG/M metagenome (GOLD analysis project Ga0247810, IMG submission 179918) | Plant litter microbial communities from Arlington Agricultural Research Station in Wisconsin, United States - UWRJ-L119-311C-1 | ecosystem: Environmental > Terrestrial > Plant litter >... | reverse complement strand
CTTGCGTACAGCCGGCGAGGATCACCGAGACTGCGATCGCAATGGGAAGTACTGCCCATCGACTTAGGCGTTTGGAGCGCACCTGGGAACCTCTCGGATGACACGGACTGGAACCCGTTCAGTCTATAACGACGAAGAGGCACCGACCTCGCGGTCAGTGCCTCTTGCGAATCGTGTCTCTCAACCTTTTTAGTGGAAGGAGTCCCCGCAGGCGCAGCTTCCCGCGGCGTTCGGGTTGTCGATCGTGAAGCCCTGCTTCTGGATCGTGTCCTCGAAATCGATCGACGCGCCGTCGAGATAGGGCACGCTCATCTTGTCGACGACCACCTCGACGCCCTCGCCGAAGTCGACGGAGGCGTCTCCGTCGAGGAAGCGCTCGTCGAAGTACAGCTGGTAGATCAGGCCGGAGCAGCCGCCCGGCTGCACCGCGACACGCAGGCGGAGGTCGTCGCGACCCTCCTGGGTCATGAGGCTGCGGACTTTCTGCGCTGCCGCATCCGAAAGTCCGACGCCGTGGGCAGCGGTGGGCAGCTCAGTAGCAGTCAGTGTGGTGTCAGTCATGGTCGCGATTCTACGCTCGGCTCTCGAGTTTTGCGAACAGAACGGCCTCGCTGAGTATGGCCCTTTGGAAGACTCCCAGGTGGAGCGACTCGTTGGGGCTGTGGGCACGCGTGTCCGGGTCCTCGACACCCGTCACCAGGATCTGCGCGGCGGGGAAGACGGTGGCGAGGTCGGCGATGAACGGGATGGACCCGCCGATGCCGGTCTCCACCGGCTCCCTGCCCCAGGCCTCGTGCATCGCGGCCTTGGCGTCGACGGCCGCCCATCCCGTCGAGTCCACGAGGAAGGGGTTGCCGAGGTCGACGTCGGAGATGGCGAGGTGGGCGCCGAACGGGGCGTTCGAGCGCAGGTGCGACTCGAGCGCGGCGTACGCCGCATCCGCTGTCTGGCCGGGAGCGATCCGCGCACTCAGCTTCACCGTCACCTTGGGAACCAGGGTGTTCGAGGCGTTGACCACCGTCGGCGCGTCGATGCCGGTGATGGTGATCGCCGGCTGCGACCAGAGCCGGCTGAGGATGCTGCCCGTTCCGATGGGGCTGACGCCGTCGAGCAGTCCGGTCTCCTCGCGCAGCTGGGCCTCGTCGTAGTCGGGGGTCTCCCCCTCGCGGCTGGTGAGCCCGGCGACGGCCACGGAGCCGTTCTCGTCGTGCAGGGTGGCGAGCAGTCTGATGGTCGCGAGCATCGCGTCGGGCACGGCGCCGCCGAACATGCCGGAGTGCGACGCGTGCGCGAGGGTCTGCACGGTGAGCTTGAAGGTGACGTTGCCGCGCAGCGCCACGGTGAGGGCGGGGGTGTCGACGTCCCAGTTGTCGGAGTCGGCGACGACGATCACGTCGGCACGGAGGGCGTTCTCGTGCTTCGCGAGGAAGTTCGAGAAGGAGCGGGAGCCGAACTCCTCCTCCCCCTCGACGAACACCGCGAGGCCGAGGTCGAAGTCGTCTCCGGCGACCTCGGTGAAGGCGCGGATGGCCGCGACGTGCGCCATCACCCCGGCCTTGTCGTCGGCGGAGCCGCGGCCGTAGAGGCGGTCGCCGCGCACGGTCGGCTCGAAGGGTGCGGAGTCCCAGTCCTCCTCGTTGCCCTGCGGCTGCACGTCGTGGTGGGCGTAGAGCAGGATCGTGGGCTTCCCGTTGCGCGCCGCACGGCTGGCGAGCACGGCCGGCTGTCCGAGCCGGTCGCTGTCGCCGATCGTGGCGCGGGAGATCTCCACGGAGTCGAATACGCCGAGGCCGTCGAAGAGGGCGGCGACCGCCTCGGCGCTGGCGACGACGTGGGCCGGGTCGAAGCCGTCCCAGGCGATGGACGGGATGCGCACCAGGGTCGAGAGGTCGGCGATCGCGGTCGGGAGACCGAGCTGGACCGCGTCGCGGAGTTCGCCGAGAGAGGAATGGGGCGACGCAGGCGCCCCCGGGGTCGGCTCGAAAACTGTCATAGAGGTAATCTTAAGAGGACCCCAAGCGCAAGGACTCACCCCGTGGCCAAGAACCCCAACAGCTCTGCCGATAAAGACGTCGGCTACGAGCTGAACCAAGACAGCATCTCCCAGGGCAAGGGGCGGCCGACACCGACCCGCAAGGAGAAGGAGGCGGCACGCAAGCGACCGCTCGTCTCCAGCGACCGCACCCAGGCGCGCAAGGACTCCCGCGCCGTCATGCAGACCGAACGCGAGAAGCAGCGCATCGGCATGGCGAACGGAGTCGAGAAGTACCTGCCCATGCGCGACCGCGGCGTTCAGCGCCGCTACGTGCGCGACTACATCGACGCGCGCACGAGCATCGGCGAGTTCCTCATCCCCGTGATGGTGATCGTGCTGATCGCCACCGTGCTCCCCCAGCCCGAGGTCCAGGTCGGCGCCTTCGGCCTGCTCTGGTTCTTCTTCATCGCCGCCGTCATCGACTGCATCGTCGTCGGGTTCATCATCAAGCGCAAGCTGGGTGCCAAGTTCGGCGCGAGCAAGGTGGAGACCGGCCTGCGCTGGTACGCGGCGATGCGGATGCTGCAGCTGCGCGTGATGCGCCTGCCGAAGCCGCAGGTCAAGCGCCGCCAGTACCCGGAGTAGCCGGAACAGGTCGCATGTACGAAGAGGGGCCCGTCGCAGTCGCGACGGGCCCCTCTTCGTGTGCGCTGCTCGTGGTGAGCGCTATCGGCGCAGGGCCGCGAGGCCGCGGTTGATCGACCGCGCCCAGAGGGGTCCGCGGTAGAGGAACGCCGTGTAACCCTGCACCAGGGTCGCTCCGGCGGCGAGGCGGGCGGCGACGTCCGCTGCCGTGTCCACTCCCCCGACGGAGATCACGCAGAAGTCGGCGGGGACGAGCGAGCGGATGAGGACCAGCAGTTCGAGGGACCGCGCGGCGAGCGGGGCGCCCGAGAGGCCGCCGGCGCCGGCAGCCGTGACGACGGACGCCTCGGTGACCAGGTTCTCACGGGATAGCGTGGTGTTGCTGGCGATGATGCCGTCGAGGCCGAGCTCGAGGGCGAGAGCGGTGAGGCGGCGCACCTCGTCGTCGCTCAGGTCGGGGGCGATCTTCACCAGCACGGGGGTGTCGCCCGCGGCGGCCTGCACCGCGCCGAGCAGCGGCGCGAGCTTGTCGAGCTCCTGCAGCCCGCGCAGGCCCGGGGTGTTCGGGGAGCTGACGTTCACCACGAGGTAGTCGGCGGCGGGCGCGAGCAGTGCGGCGCTCTCGAGGTAGTCGCCGACCGCGTCGTCGACGTCGACCACCCGGGACTTGCCGATGTTGACGCCGATGACGGGGCGGGTGCGACGACCCGCCTCCTTCTTCAGCCGGTCGCGGGCGGCCGCGGCCCCGTGGTTGTTGAAGCCCATGCGGTTGATCACCGCGCGGTCGGGAACGAGGCGGAACAGGCGCGGTCGCGGGTTCCCGGGCTGCGGGCGCGCGGTGATCGTGCCCACCTCCACGTGTCCGAATCCGAGCTGGCCGAGGCCGCGGACCGCGTTCCCGTCCTTGTCGAAGCCGGCGGCGACGCCGAAGGGCGAGTCGAACTCGAGCCCCAGGGCGGTGACCCGCAGGCTCGGATCGGGTCGCGTGTACCGGCGCACCAGGGATCCGATGCCGAGAAGCGGCATCCGCTGGATCACGACGAACGCCAGGTGGTGGGCGCGTTCCGGGTCGATGCGGGTGAGAACGGTGGAGAAGAGGAAGGTGTACATGCTGAGAACAGGCTATCGGCAGCCGGCGGCTATTCGGACGGGACGCCCTCGGCGGCCGCGCTGTGGCTCACGCGCAGCTGGGTGATCGCCGACTCGAAGTCGTCGAGCGAGTCGAAGCCCTGGTAGACGCTGGCGAAACGCAGGTAGGCCACCTCGTCGAGCTCGCGCAGCGGAGGAAGGATGGCCAGCCCGATGTCGTTGGCCTCGATCTGGGCGGCGCCCGTGGCACGGATCGACTCCTCGACCCGCTGGGCGAGCACCGCGAGGTCGGTGTCGGTGACCGGGCGCCCCTGGCACGCCTTGCGCACTCCGCTCACGATCTTCTCGCGGCTGAAGTTCTCGACGACGCCGTTGCGCTTGATCACCATGAGGCTGGCGGTCTCGGTGGTGCTGAAACGCCGACCGCACTCCGGGCACTGGCGGCGCCGGCGGATCGACATCCCGTCGTCACTGGTGCGGGAGTCGACGACGCGGCTGTCGGGATGGCGGCAGAAAGGGCAGAACATGGTGCCTCAAGAGTAGCTCCTGAGGCACCACGCGGCCGGGAGGTGCGCCTACTCGGCGAAGCGCGCCGTGACGGCGTCGCCGTGGCCCGGGAGGTCCTCCGCGCTGCTGAGGGCGACGATGCGCGCCTCGACCTCCTGCAGAGCGGCCCGGTCGTAGTTGATGATCTGCTGCGGACGCAGGAAGGTGTACGCGCCCAGCCCCGAGGAGAAGCGCGACTGCCCACCCGTGGGGAGCACGTGGTTCGAGCCCGCGAGGTAGTCGCCGAGGCTCACCGGCGAGTTCTCACCGAGGAAGATCGCTCCCGCGTTGTCGATGAGGTCGAGCACCAGGCCCGACTCGGCGGTCTGGATTTCGAGGTGCTCCGGGCCGTAGGCGTTGCTGAACGCGGCGGCCGCGGCCATGTCGGCCACCAGCACGATCGCGGACTGCGTACCGCCGAGCGCCTCGCGCACCCGCGCCGAGTGGTGGGTGGAGGCGACGACGGTCTCGAGCTCTGCGCGCACACGGTCGGCGAGCTCCTCCGAGTCGGTCACCAGCAGCGCCGCGGCCTCCTCGTCGTGCTCGGCCTGGCTGACCAGGTCGGCGGCGATGTACCGGGCGTTCGCCGAGGCATCCGCGATCACGACGATCTCGGTGGGGCCGGCCTCCGAGTCGATGCCGGTGACGCCGCGTACGAGGCGCTTCGCGGCGGCCACGTACATGTTGCCGGGCCCCGTGATGACGTGCACCGGGTCGAGGCCGATGCTGGGCACGCCGTAGGCGAAGGCGCCGACCGCGCCGGCGCCGCCCATGGCGTAGACCTCGTCGATGCCGAGCAGGCCGGCGGCGGCGAGGATCGTGGGGTGCACGGAGCCGCCGAACTGCTTCTGCGCCGGGGAGGCGAGCGCGATCGAAGAGACGCCAGCCACCTGGGCGGGCACGACGTTCATCACGACACTCGAGGGGTAGACGGCCTTGCCGCCGGGAACGTAGAGCCCGACGCGGTTCACCGGCTGCCACCGCTGGATGACCTGGGCCCCCGAGCCGAGCTCGGTGACGGTGGCCTTCGGCAGCTGCGCCTCCGAGGCGACGGTGACGCGGCGGATGGCCTCCTCCAGCGCGGCGCGCACGGCGGGGTCGAGTTCGCGCACGGCGCGCCCGATCTCCTCCGCGTGGATGCGGATCTGGGCGGGGCGCACGCCGTCGAGGCGCTCCGCCTGATCGTAGAGGGCCTCCTCGCCGCGCTCGCGCACATCGGCGATGAGGTCGCCGGCGATGCCGGTGGCAACCGAGAAGTCGCTCTGTGACCGCGGGATCAGGGCGGCGAGGTCGGCACGGTTAGGCTGGATGTCCCGAAGGTCGATGAGTTGGATCATGGCCTCCCCATGCTAGTTGGCGAGTCGCCGAGAGCCCGCATCGGAGCGGATGGGAATAGTGCCTACCAAGCGAACGGTTGATGACTGCGTATGAATGAGACTCCGACTCCGCCCACCGACCTCGAGGCGTTCAAGCAGACCTTCCGTCGCCACGCCGCGGGCGTCGCCGCGATCACCTCCGTGGGTCCGGACGGCCGACCGGTCGGGTTCACCGCCACCTCGCTCGCGAGCCTCGCCGCCGTGCCGCCGCTGGTGACCTTCAACATGGCGCGGGTCGCGAGCGCCTGGCCGGCGATGACCGTGGGCAACTACGTCGCCATCCACACACTCGGGCCACGATCCCGGCACCAGGCCGAGAAGCTCGCCGCCGACAACGCCGTGCGCTTCGTCGGAGACCACTGGACCGAGGGGCCGCACGGTGTGCCGGTTCTGAAGGACGTCACCGCCTGGATGATCGGGCGGGTACTCGAGGTGCACCCGGTGCACAACAACGCCGTCGTGATCGTGCAGATCGAGGAGGGCGCGCTCGGAGACGAGGACGACGCACTGCTCTACCACGAGCGCAGCTACATGAAGCCCGACCGCCTCTAACCACCGCTGGTTCCGGCGACGGCGATCGCCGCTCCGAGCATGGGGCCGAGCGAGCGCGAGAACGACGCGGTGAGGTGGTGCTCGTCGAGGTAGACCACGGCGCCGCCGATCACGGAGTGGCACCGTGTCTCGTCGCAGAAGTACGGGTCGAGATCGACGAAGCCCACTCCCGCGGTGGCTCGCGCGGCCGTGGCGACCACGTTGTCGCGCTCGGCCTGCCGCTCGGTCGAGCAGGGGTCGTAGTCGGTCCGGTGCAGGTAGACGCAGTCGGGCGCCGCCTCCGCGGCCCCCGGCACGTCGCCGACCGCGACCACGCGCTTCCCCGCGGCGAACAGGGTGGATAGGTTGCCCGACACGTTCAGCTCCACCTCCGCGACCGCCGCCTCCCCCATCTCCTCCCCGCCCACGTAGTGCAGCGCGTCGTCGTTGGTGGCGAACACCACGGTGTCGATGTCGGCACGGCCGAGCAGTTCGTCGAACACCGCGCGGGTCCATTCCGCACAGCCGCTCTCGGTCTGCGCCGCCGTGGAGGCGCCCGTGCAGCCCGTCTTGCGCATCAGCACGATCTTCCAGCCGTGAGCGAGGCCGTAGGCGTCGAGGCCCGCCATCAGGTGGCCGGCATGCGAGTTGCCGACGACGGCGACGGTGCGCACCGGGTCGTCGAGCACACCGAACTCGCACTCGGTGACCGTGACCCCGGTGGAACTGCACGGCATGGCGAGCGAGCCCTTGTCGCTCGCCGCGTACGCCGTGTCGAGATCGGCGGGCACCGCGTACGGCTGCGCGCAGTCGGCCCCGGGACGCATGGCCGCTGCACCGTAGCAGGGGTCGGTCTCGAAGCCGTGCACGGCAGCACGCGCCGCCGTCGCCGCACTGCCGTGCAGCGCACCGCTGGTGGCGACGCCGGCCACGACCATCACCACGGCGAGCCCCGCCGCGAGGGTGTACGCACCCCGGTGCCCGGTCCGCCGCGGCGGTCGGACGCGGCGGCGGTCCTCGACGACGCGCTTCGTGAGCCACGCGAGCACCAGGCTCGCCGCGAGCACCGCGATCGACGCGGGCCCACTCGCGCTCACCCCGAACAGATACGGGGTGAGCACGATCAAAGGCCAGTGCCAGAGGTAGAGCGGATAGGAGACCGCGCCGAGCCAGAGCACAGGTGCTGCACCGACGATCCGCCCGCTCGGCCGGGCGAGGACCACCAGCGCGGTGCCGAGCACGGGGACGAGCGCGGCCGAGCCGGGGAACGGTGTCGCCTCGTCGAAGCTCAGCGCCGCGAACAGAACCATCGCGGCGCCGACCGCCGCCAGCGCTGTGCGCGCGGCCACGGGCATCCGCTTGTCCGGAGTGGAGGGGACGAACGCGAGGAGTCCCCCGATCGCGAACTCCCAGGCACGCGCACCGGTGTGGAAGTACGCGGAGGGCTGACTGTGCCGCGTCTCGAGCACCGAGAACACGAAGGAGCCGAGGGCGATCGCCACGAGCAGGACGCAGACCGCGGCGGCCGATCGTCGGCGGCCGGCCAGCAGCGCGGCGAACACGATGAGCACGGGCCAGACGAGATAGAACTGCTCCTCGACCGACAACGACCAGAAGTGCTGCACGAGGGTGGGCGCGCCGTCGGCGCCGAGGTAGTCCACCGAGCTCGCGCCGAGCACCCAGTTCTGGACGTAGAGCGCACTCGCCGCGATCTCGGTGACGGTGCGCTGCCAGAGCGACGGTGGCACGACCACGAACATCGCCGCGAGACAGAAGCCGAGGACGACGGATGCCGCGGGAAGCAGGCGACGGATGCGCCGGGCCCAGAATGCGGGCAGGGAGACGGTTCCGCTGCGCCTCAGCTCCGCGAGCAGGTGCGAGGTGATGAGGAAGCCGGAGACCACGAAGAAGACGTCGACTCCGACGTAGCCTCCCCCGACCGTGCCCGGCCACAGGTGGTACGCGAGCACCACGAGAATCGCCAGGGCGCGCAGGGCCTGGATGTCGGGACGCAGGGTGCGGGCCACCGGAGTCTGCGTCGTTGTGGTGGCGGCGGTCAAATGCCGCGAGAGTACGTTCCCCGGGCGTCCGGGAGGTTACGCGCGGGTGTACGTGAGGTCAGCAGCCGCGGATCCCGGGCACACTCGCGCACCGACGACGGACGGGACGGTCAGGTCGATCTCGACGGCGTCGTCGGGCAGCGGGAGCGTCGGCGGTCGAGTGCTACTCGGCGTGCAGCAGCGAGCCGTCCTTCTGCAGGACGTTCTTCTCGCCGGCCTCGATCGGCACGGCGAAACGGTTCTGCTTCGGCGGCATCGGGCAGTTGAAGTTGTAGCTGAATGCGCAGGGCGGCAGCACGGCGCGGTTGAAGTCCAGGGTGATGGTGCCGTCGGCGTTGGGGGCCACGAAGAGGAAGCGGCCGACGCTGTAGGTGCTGTCACCGCTGGTGGCGTCTGCGAAGACCAGCTGCAGGGCTCGGCCGGCCTTGAAGGCGGCGAGGTCGTAGTCGACGCCGTCCTTGGTGAAGGTGATGTCTCCGGGGATCACCTCGTCGCGTGTCGCCCCGTTGTCCTTGAGGTGCTCGAAGCCGATCGCCTTGCCTCCGGGGATCTCGGTGAACTTCGCGGTGACGACCCACTCCGGGTTGTACGGGAAGGCGTCGATGGAGCCGAACTTCTGGATTTCCTCCGAGTTGACGTCCCAGACGCGCAGCGCATAGCTGCCCTCGGCGCTCGCGATGACGAAACCCGTCTTGCCGTCGCCGAAGTCGATGTCGCTCGGGGTGTCGGAGTCCTTGCCGCGCACCACGGCCGAGCCGTCGACCAGCACACCGTCGACGGTGATGCCGTCGTCCGCCGTCGCCGTGACCAGCAGACCCGATTCGCCGGCGGGCAGCGGGGCCCAGACGCCGGGCACACCGTAGATGGGCTGCGAGGAGTCGATCCACTGGGTGTTCACCAGGGCGAGCGAGCCCTTGGGCTGCACCACGCTGAGCTCGCGACGCTCGTGGTAGGTGGCGAGCAGTGATTCGGGTGTGGGGGTCGTGGTGTCGGTCATGGGGTCCATCCTTATCGAGGTGACAGGGATAACCAAAAGGGACACGCGATTATTGCGTCGTCGTGACGCGTCAGGATCGGAGCCAGACGGTCGACTCCGCGGGGACCGAGCCGTCGGCGGTCGACGCGGAGGAGATGAGGGGCGTCCCGCCGTCGAGCGGGTGCGGCCGGAGCGAGAAGTTCGCGACCACCTCCCAGCCGTTCGGGCGCCGGAAGCGGAGGATCCCCGCCGCGCCTCCGTCGAGCCACTCCAGCCGCTCCTCGGTCTGCAGCTCGCGGCGGAGCAGGAGCGCGCGCCGGTAGAGCGCCAGCATCGAGCCGGGATCGGACTCCTGCACCGAGACGGCGTAGTCGCCGAACCACGGCGGCTGCGGCAGGTGCGCGCCGTCGTCGCCGAAGCCGAACGAGGCTCCCTCCGGCGTCCACGGCAGTGGGACCCGGCAGCCGTCCCGTCCGACCTCGGCGCCCGGGCTGCGGAAGAAGGCGGGGTCCTGCCGGTCGGACGCTGCGATCTCGGCCACCTCGTGGAGACCGAGCTCCTCGCCCTGGTAGAGATAGCTGGAGCCGGGCAGCGCCAGCATGAACAGCGTCGCCGCGCGGGCTCGGCGCTCGCCGCGGGCACGGTCGAGCGGGGGACGCACTCCCCCCGACAGCAGCCAGTCCGCACCGTGCTTGCGCGCGGGGGCGCCTGCCGCGTCGCGCCCGGGATCGGGCAGCCCGTAGCGCGTGGCGTGCCGCACCACGTCGTGGTTGGAGAGCACCCAGGTGCTCGACGACCCGGACGTCGCCGCGAGCTCGAGGTTGTCCTGCACGACCCGGCGGAACTGCTCCGCGTCGAAGTCCGCCTCGAGCAGGTCGAAGTTGAACGCCTGCCCGAGGCTCTCGCGACTGGCGTAGAGCGGGATGCGGGACTTGTCGACCCAGGCCTCCGCGACCGCCGTGCGCGGCGGATCGTAGGAGTCGAAGACCGTGCGCCACTCCGCATAGACCTCGTGCACGTCGTCGCGGTCGACCATGGGGTGGCGGCCGTCGAGGGGCATCGCGGCCAGCACTTCGCGCGAGGGCAGCGGCTCGCTGAGGTCCTTCGTGAGCATGTGGGCCACGTCGATGCGGAAGCCGTCGACCCCGCGGTCCGACCAGAAGCGCAGGGTGCGTACGAAGTCCTCCCGCACCTCGGGGTTGGACCAGTTCAGGTCGGGCTGCTCCACCGCGAAGTTGTGCAGGTACCACTGCCCGTCGTCGACCCGCTCCCAGGCCGGCCCACCGAACATCGAGACCCAGTCTGTGGGAGGCTCGCCCGCATCCGCCCCCGATCCCTCCCGGAAGATGTAGCGATCGCGGGCCGCCGACCCGCGCCCGGACTCGAGCGCCTCCCGGAACCACTCGTGCTGGTCGGAGCTGTGGTTCGGCACGATGTCGACCACCACACGGATCCCGCGGGAGTGCAGCGCGGCCACCAGCTCGTCGAAGTCGGCCAGTGTTCCCAGGCGCGGGTCGACATCGCGGTAGTCGGCGACGTCGTAGCCGCCGTCGGCCAGCGCGGACGGGTAGAAGGGGCTGAGCCAGACGGCGTCGATGCCGAGCGCCTCGAGGTAGTCGGCCTTCGCCGTGATCCCGGCGAGGTCGCCCATGCCGTCGCCGTTCGCGTCCGCGAAGCTCCGCGGGTAGATCTGGTACACGACGCCCTGGCGCCACCACGGCGGGAGCCCCGCGGTCTTCTGCGCGTCTGCCACGGTTCAGCCCTTGACCGCGCCCTGCGTCACGCCCTCCATCACCCAGCGCTGGGTGAACAGGTAGACGATGATCGCCGGGGTCATCGCCATCAGGTAGGACGCGAAGGACACGTTGTAGTTGTTGCTGAACTGGGTCTGGAAGATGCTCTGCACCACCGGCAGGGTCTGCATGGCCGGGTCGGAGGTGATGAGCGAGGGCAGCATGAAGTCGTTCCACGAGGCGAGGAAGGCGAAGATCGCGACCGTCGCGCTCATCGGCGCGAGCAGCGGGAAGATCAGCTTCCAGAAGGTCTGCCAGGTGGTCGCGCCGTCGATGCGCGCGCTCTCCTCCAGCTCGATCGGGATGGAGCGCAGGAAGGCGGTGAACAGCAGCACGCTGAAGCTCAGCTGGAACATGATGTGCAGCAGTGTGACGCCGACCGGGTTGTCGAGCCCGGCGAGTCCCGTGAGCTGGATCTGCGGGAGCGCGAGCACCGGGAACGGGATGAACATCGCCGCCAGCAGGTAGAAGAACGACCACTTGAACAGCCTGTGGTCCCAGTTGCGGGCGATAGCGTAGGAGGCGAAGGCGCCGAGGATCACCGTGCCTCCGACGGTCGCCGCGGTGATCAGCACCGACACCAGGAACGCGGCGGGGAAGTTCGTGAGGTTCCACGCGGTGACGAAGCCGTCGACGCTGAACGGGGCGGGCAGGGAGAAGGCGTTGCCGTCCACCGCCTGGGACTGCGTCTTGAAGGCGGTCGTGAGGGTGACGTAGAGCGGCACGATCACGGTCACCGCGCAGAGGATCAGGAGGATGGTGAGCGGCAGGTTCTTGCGCTCGCCCCCGACCCTGCCGCGGCGCGACACCCGGCGGGGCGTGTTCGACTCGAGGGTCAGTTCTCCATCGATGCCCTCGGCCACGAGGGCGGGCTGGACTGTCATCAGATCTCGTTCCTTCCGCGGGTGAGGCGCAGTTGCAGTACGGAGATGACCACGACGATCACGAAGAACAGGGTCGCGTTGGCCATCTGGTAGGCGTAGTCGCCGCCGGTGAACCCGGTGACGATCGTCATGGCGATGCTGCGGGTGGCGGTTCCGGGGCCGCCGTTGGTGAGGCCGACGATCACGTCGTAGGCGTTGAGGAAGTTCTTGAAGCCGAGGATCACGTTGATCACCACGTACCCCGCCACCAGCGGGAGTGTGATCCGCAGCAGCTGCTGCCGCTTGCCCGCACCGTCGATGTCCGCGGCCTCGTAGACGTCGCCCGGGATGGCGAGCAGGCCCGCGATGTAGATGAGCAGCGTGCCCGGGATCGCCTGCCAGGCCGTGACGACCACGATGGCGATCCAGGCGAGGTCGGGGTTGGCGAGGATGCTCTCGCTGAGCCAGCCGATCCCGGTGGCCTGGCCGAAGAGCGGCAGCGAGTTCGAGAACAGGAAGTTGAACACGTAGGCGATGATGATGCCCGAGATCACCATCGGGATGACGAACACCGTGCGCAGCCCGGTCTTGAGCGTGATCTGGGAGGTGAGGCCGACCGCGAGCAGGAACGCGAGGGCGTTCACGAGCACGACCGTGATCGCCGCGAACCCGAAGGTGAAGAGGTACCCCTGCAGGATCGCCGGATCGGAGAACATCGCGATGTAGTTGATGAAACCGACGAACTCCCACTCGCCGAATCCGATCGAGTTGGTGAAGCTGAAGAAGATGCCGATCACCGCGGGCACCGTGATGCACAGGGTGAACAGGATCAGACTGGGCAGCAGGAAGGCGAAGTACACGCCCTCCGTTCTGCGCGGCCGTGACGGGCGCGCCACGGTCGTGGCCGCGGCCGGCATTTGGGTGCGGGCCGGCGCTGTCATCGTCGTCATGCGAGGCTCCTTTGCCTGGTGTGCGGTACGGGGGTGTCGGTCTACTGGCGGAGCGCGAGGCGCGCCCAGTCCGCGTCGAGCGTGCGCAGGTTGCCTTCGACGCTCTCGCCGAGCGCGATGCCCTGCGTGTAGTTCTCGGTGGGGATCGTGAGCGGGATCGCCTTCGACGGGCCCTGGTAGAACTCCGCCGCGTCGTAGTACTCCTTCATCCCGATGATGCGCTCGTCCGTCACGGGCGCCGCGTCGGTAGTGGTGCCGTATCCGAGCTGGGCGGCGTTGTACGCGTCCATCACGTCCTTCTGGAACAGGTAGCTCAGGAACTCGCGGGCCGCGCCCTTGTGCACGGAGTCCTCGGGGATCCAGGCGGCGAGGTCGATGTTGACGCGCACCTGCAGGTCGTCGGGATCGTCGGTCATCGGCAGCGGGAAGGTGCCGAGGTCGAGGTCGGGTGCGGTCTTGGCGATCTCGCCGAAGGCCCATGGGCCCTGCAGGTACATCGCCGCCTCGCCCTGCGCGAAGGCGAGGTTGCCGTCGCCGTAGCCCTTGCTCGCCGCGTCGCTGTTCGTGTAGTTGTCGATCAGCTCCTGCATCCGGTCGACGGGCTCGGCGAAGTCCTTCTCGAACGACACCGGGGAGCTCGGGCCCACGTCGGTGCCCTGCTCCTTCAGATCCTCGAAGAAGGCCGCGACATCGACCTCGCCGCCCACCGTGTAGTCGAACCAGCCCTGCGCCACCGTCCACGGGTCTTTGAAGGTGCCGTAGAACGGTGTGACTCCGGCCTCGGTCAGCGCGTCGCAGACCGAGAGCAGCTCGGAGTAGGTGGTCGGCACCTCGAGCCCGTTCTGTTCGAAGACCGCCTTGTTGTAGATGACGGATGCCGCCATCACCGAATACGGGAGCACGCTGGTGCGCCCGGGGTAGGTTGCGTACTGGTCGACGAGGTCTTGCACCTCGGGGAGGATGCGGTCGGCCTCCGGCATGTCGGACAGGTCGCTCAGGGCGCCGCGCTCCATAAAGCGCGCCATCTCCATGTTGTAGTTGAGCAGTCCGAGGTCGGGCGGGTTGCCGCGGAGGAAGCCGGCCTGCAGGTTCGACGAGGAGTCGAGGATGACGTTGACGTCGTCGTGGGTGGCGTTGTAGTCGCTGATCAGGTCGCGGAAGTAGGGGATCGCCTCCGGCTTGCTGAGGTAGAAGCGCACGTTCTCGGCGCCGCCGCCCGAGCAGCCGGCGAGGGTGCCTCCGACGAGGAGGAGCCCGAGGGCCGCAGCGAGCACACGGGGTGTGCGATGGGATCGAGGCACGTCATTGTCCTTTCGATTACCGCCGGTGGTAGCCGTGGGTTGCTGCGCGGACTAGATTTTTGCTGCGTATCAACTTCGACACCGCCATAGTGCGTCCGAGCGAAGAAAAGAGGCAAGAGTCTTGCGGATACAGTTCCACCGTGGGTCGGCGCCCCAGCGCGGCAGCCTCGACGCGGTGCTCGGCTTCTCCTGGACGGCCGGCGTCTTCGTGAGCGACAACGCCATGGCTGCCACCGGCCTCACCCGAACAACCACGATCGACGCGCTCGACACGCTGATCTCCCGCGGGCTCCTCCGGGAGCTCCCGAACGCCCGGCTGGCGGGCGAGTACCGCTCCGGCCGGCCCGCCCGCCGTTTCGAGCTGCGCGCGGACGCCGCCGTCGTGGTCGGCATGGACGCCGGTCGCGCCCACCTCACCACCACGGTCGCCGACCTGCGCGGCACGCCCCTGGCGCGCGAGACGGTGGAGCTGGACGTCACCCACGACAGTGCGGACGAGCGCCGGGCCGCGGTCGTCGCGGCGCTGGACTCGGCGCTCGCCGCCGCCGGTGCACCCGCCGCCGACGTGCTCGCGATCTGCGTGGGCGTGCCCGCCCCGGTCGACGCGGCCGGCCGCTCGCCCGAGCACCGCGACGACTTCTGGCGCCGCATGAACCCGGGGCTCGTCGAGCTGCTCGCGCCCCGCGCTCCGATCGTGCGGATCGAGAACGACGCGTCGCTGGCGGCCGTCGCCGAGGGGGCCGTGGGCGCGGCGGCCGGGTGCGACGACTACATCGTGCTGCTGGCCGGCGAGCGTTTCGGCGCCGGGATCGTGGTCGACGGCAACCTCCTCCGCGGCGCGCACGGCGGGAGCGGCGAGATGGTGGCCCTCGACCACATCGTCGGCGTGGGGACGGCGGACGGTCTGGGAACCCGGCTCACCGAGTGGGTGAGAGCCGCGGCCGCCGCCGGCGAGATCCCGCCCGGCCATCCGCTCGCCGGTCTCCCCGCGGAACAGATCAACGGGCGCGTGGTCCTCGACCTGGCCCGCGCCGGGGACGAGTGGGCGCGTCCCTTCGCGACGCGCGCCGGGGAACTGCTCGCCCGTGTGGCGGGGGTGTTCGGCAGCCTCTACGATCCGGCGCGGATCATCATCGCGGGAGCCGTCGCCGGGGGCTTCGAGGAGGTTGTGCGGGTCGCGCGCGAGCGTCTCCCCCACGAACTCGACCTCCCGTCACCCGAGCTGGTGCTCTCCGACCTCGGCAACGACCCGGTGGCGATCGGCGCGGTGTCCGCCGCCCTCGAGGCGGCGCGCTCCGGGGTGCTGCAGACGGTCGGGCCGGTGGCGACGGGCGAACGGGCCTAGACGTCCGTGGGAGCCGCCCGGGAATCGAGCGCCGCGGACACGCGGTCGATGCGGGCCAGCGCACCGTCGAAGCTGCGCACCGACTGCCAGAGGGCGGGGTTGGCCTCGCGCACCTGGTCGAGGGTCGCCCCCGCGCTGGTCAGCGACCCCAGGTCGAAGCTCACGTTCGTGCGTGCTCCGGCGAGGGCGGCGCGCAGCGCACCGCATGCCACCACCACGTCGGCGACGAGAGCCGGGTTGCCGTGCTGCGCGAGCCAGGCGAGATCGTCGACCGCGTCGACGGCGCGGAGGCCGAGAGCGGCCGAGGTGCGCGCCGCGGCCACGGACGCCCGCGCGATCGCCTCCGCCCGCCCGTGACCGCGCTCGAGGGCGAAGGCGGCGCCGAAGGCCTGGGAGGCCTCCGCGTCGGCGTCGGCGAGGTCGAGCGCGTCCTCGCGCAGGGCGTGTGCGCGCCGGAGGAGGGCGTCGAGCCCGTCCCGCCCTGCGTCGTCGGTCTCGGTGTATCCGGCGACCATGGAGGTCAGCGACGCGGCGATGGCGAGCATCACCCCGGCGCCCGCTCCCCCGCCGGGTGAGCCCGTGGAGGCGCTCAGCGCGCGCATCCAGTCGTCGATGGCGGAGTCTCGGGTCGTGACGGGCGTGTCGCTCATAAACCCATTCTCGCGTCGTCACGACGGACGTATCGTCGGTGAAGCCGACGTTCCGTTCGAAGGAGGGACCCGACCATGCCCGCAACGCGCACACTCGCAGCTCGCCAGAGCAGTCGCATCCGCATCGCAGACATCGCCACGGGCCGGATCAGCACCGTGCACGAGTCGCGCGCCGTGCTGTTCGAGGCTCCGAACTGGACCTCGTCGGACGAGCTGATCCTCAACGCCGACGGCACGCTGTGGCGCCTGCCGCCCGACGGACGCTCGGAGCCCTCGCCGATCCCGATCACCGGGGTTCCGGCGCTGAACAACGACCACGTGCTCGACCCCGACGGCATCCACGTCTATGTGTCGGCCGATGACGGCCGCATCTACCGGGCCCAGCTCGCGGGCGGCGAGGCCCGACGCGTCACCCGGGGCGACGGATCGACGGCGCACTACCTGCACGGCGTCAGCCCCGACGGCTCGCGCCTGGCCTACATCGGGCTCTCCGCCGCGGGCGCGGACGTCTTCACCGTCTCGGTCGACGGCACGGGGACCACGCGCCTCACCTCGGGCCCGGCAGACGGCAGCGAGTACTCCCCCGACGGGGCGTGGATCTACTTCACCACCGAGCAGTTCTCGACCACCGCCGGGCACGCGCAGATCGCCCGGATGCGCCCGGACGGCTCCGACCTCGAGCAGCTCACCGTCGACGACGACGTCAACTGGTTTCCGCACCTCGCCCCCGACGGCCGCACCGCCGTCTACCTCGCGTTCCCACCCGGCACCATCGGCCATCCGGCCGACCGGACGGTGGCTCTGCGGCTCGTGCGAGACGGGGACTGGCGGTCGGCCCGGACCCTGCACACGCTCCCGGGCGGCCAGGGCACGATCAACGTCAACAGCTGGTCGCCGCGCAGCGACCGTTTCGCCTTCGTCGAGTACCCGGTCGCAGCGCAGGAATGACTCCCGCCGTGCACCGCAAGGCCACGGGCGTCATTTCCCCCGCGGTGCGCGCGGTGTTAGCGTCACCGCATGAGCGACACGAATGAGACCCCCGCGGCAGACGACACGACAGGCATGACAGACGAGGAGAAGCGACGCGACCAGCTGCTGCGCCTCTCCGGCTCGACCGAGGCGGACGCCGCGCCGCGCATCACCGTCGAGGAGACGGAGGAGGGCGTCACCCGCATCGACATCGCCGAGACCGCGGCGGTGCGTCCCGGCGACCCCGAGAACGGGGAGTAGTCGGTTAGTCGGCCACAGCGCGCCGCCGGGAGATCCAGAGCACACCGGCGGCGACCAGGCCGATCACCGCCGCGATCAGCACCACGTAGAAGGCCACGGACGAGTAGCCGTTCGCCGAGGTGTCCGGATTGAGGAAGGGGTACGGGTACCAGTAGTCGGTGTCGTAGACCTGGTCGACGACGAAGGGCCCGCGCACCAGCGTGTAGACCACCCAGAGGATCGGGAAGACGAGGATCGGCCAGATCCGCTTCGCCCCCAGGGCTCTCCTGCCCGGCGCGAGGATCCAGTCCAGAAGCAGGTAGACCGGCGCGACAACGTGCAGCACCTCGTTCGACCAGCCGAGCGTCGATCCCTGCGGCAGCTCGATCCCGCGCAGCAGGAGGTTGTACACGATGCCGGTGACCACCATGTAGGTGGTGACGGATGCGCGGGTCATCGCGAACCAGCCCGGGTCGACCGAGCGGCCCGCGACACCGAGACCCGCGCCGATGAGCAGCACGACGGCCGAGGCGACATTCGCGTCGACCGTGAAGAAGCTGAAGAAGTTCACGATGTTGGAACCGATGCCGGTCACGCCGCTGCTGCGCCAGAAGTCGAGGCTCACCAGGAGCTGGCCGACGACGGCGGCGAGGATGGCGGCGGCGACCACCACCCGCAGGGCGACGAAGAGAGCTCTCACCCGCCCGGGTCTATTCCGCGCGCTGCTGGCGGTCGCGTCCCGCAAGGTCGAGGATCCACTGAGCGGTCTCCACGCCGCGCAGCCGGTCGGCCGAGACCCGCGCACGTGCCGCGGCCACCCGTTCGCGCTCGGTCGGCGGCTCCTTCACCGAGCGGACGATGCGGATGCGCCCGTCGGGGTCGTTGATCAGGAAACTGGTCATCTCAGTCGCTCCCTTCCATCGTCTATTCTCCCGCCGGCGCGGTGGGCTGTCCATCGTGCGGGTCCGGCTCTCCGAGCGCCCACTCGGTGGCCGCCGCGATCACGTCGCCCTCGTGCTCGGCCGCCCACTCGCTGCGGGACAGCGCGTCGAGCGTGTCGAGTCCCACGATCCGGTTCTCCGACTTGTCGCTGAGCGTGAGGTTGAGCGCCCATTCGGCGCGCTTCCACCACTGCTCCTTGCGGCTGGCGACCCGGTTGACCTCGGCCTGCCTGCGCGCCGCGACGAAGGCGATGACGGCGGCTCCGACGGCAGCGGCCCCGCCGAACCCCGGCGAGAGCAGCCACTCGCGCAGCCAGTCGACGGTGGCGTCGAGGGAGGTGACGACGAATCGGGTCAGGGCCGCGAACACGGCGAACACGAAGTCGGGGAAGGTCACGCGCTCAGGGTAGGGCCCGACCCGCCGTCGGATGCGGGGGGTTGCGCTAGCACTTCGATCGCGGCACGTCGAGGCCTAAGCATCACGCGGCGGCCGACGTAGCGTGAAGGCGCAATGGTCACCGCTCCGCTCACGCCCGTTCTCCTCGGGGTCTCCGCCCGCACCGCCGGACCTCTGGTCCGCATGCTCGCCGAGAACCCGCCCTTCGACGTCGCCTCCGCCCTGCAGACCGCCCGCGACTGGGGCGTGCGTGCGCACTCCCCCGCCACCGGTGCCACGCGCGAACTGTGGGAGGCGCTGGCCACCGTCGCCGCGCACGACCTCGGCGTCGCCCGCACGATCGAGCCGCACCTCGATGCGCTGGCCATCCTGGAGCAGGCGGGCGAGGCTCCCGCACAGGGCGACGCGACCTGGGGCGTCTTCGCCGCGGAGGGCGGCGACGACCCGCTGACCGCCGTCGAACTGCCCGACATCGACGTGACGTCGAGCGGCTGGCTGCTCAGCGGCACCAAACCGTGGTGCTCGCTCGCCACCCGCCTCAGCGACGCCCTCGTCTCCGCTCATGTCGGGGGCGGTGAGCGCCGGCTCTTCGCCGTGTCGCTGACCGCGAAGGGCGTACGAGCGGATGAGGGCGCCTGGCACGCGCGCGGACTGGCCGAGATCCCGAGCGGGCCGGTGCGCTTCGACGCGGTGGTCGCCCGCCCCGTCGGCGATGCCGGCTGGTACCTCTCCCGCCCCGGATTCGCCTGGGGCGGCATCGGCGTCGCCGCCTGCTGGTTCGGCGGGGCCGTGGGCGTCGCGCGATCCGTGTACGCCCGGGCCGCCGCCGGGGGTGCCGGCCCCTTCCTGCTCATGCACCTCGGCGCCATCGACGAACTGGTCGAGTCCGCGCGCCGCGCCCTCGCGGAGGCCGCCGAACTCCTCGACGCCGGCGAGGCCACCGGCGACGCGGGCAGCCTGCTCGCCTCCCGCGTGCGGGCAACGGTGGCGCGCGCCGCCGAGGAGATCCTGGAACGCGCGGGCCACGCACTCGGTCCCGCCCCGCTCGCCCTCGACGAGGAGCACGCGAAACGCGTCGCCGACCTGCAGCTCTACCTGCGCCAGCACCACGCGGAACGCGACCAGGCCGCCCACGGCGGGGCGCTCGCCCAGAGCGGTGACGCACCGTGGTGACCTTCGACGCCGCCCGGCCGGGAACCCGTGCCTCCGAGTGGGCCGCGGACGCGCGTCTGAACGCACTGCACACGCTCGACCTCGACGGCGTCGACCGTGTGCTCGTCGCGGCGGCGCACCCCGACGACGAGACCCTCGGCGCCGGCGCCCTGATCGCCGAGGCGTCGCGACGCGGCATCCCCGTGACGGTGGTCGTGGTCACCGACGGCGCCGCCTCGCACCCGCTCTCCCCCACCACGTCGCCCGAACGCCTGAGGGCGCTGCGGGAGATCGAGGCGCGGGAGGCCGTGCTGCGGCTCGCCGCGGACGCCGCCGTCATCACCCTGGGCTTCGACGACGGCGCGGTCGCAGCGCAGCGCGGCGCGATCCGCTCGGCTCTCGGCCTCCAGCTGCGCGACGCCGACGAGCGCACCCTCCTCGTGGTGCCGTGGCGGGCCGACGGGCACAGCGACCACGACGCCCTCGGCCTGATCGGGGCCGAGCTGTCCGCCGCCTCGGGCGCCCGCCTGCTCGAGTACCCGGTCTGGCTCTGGCACTGGGCGTCACCCGCCTCGCCCGAGGTGCCCTGGGACTCCCTGGTGGCGCTGCCCGTGTCGCCGGAGGCCCTCGCCGCCAAGCGCCACGCCCTCAGCGCCTACGCCTCGCAGCTGCAGCCGCTCAGCGAGCAGCCCGGCGACGAGGCCATGCTCAGCGCCGAGTTCGTCGAGCACTTCGAGCATCGGGCCGAGTTCTTCGTGCGCTCCGGGTCGACGGGGCTCGGCCGGGACTACTTCGACGCGATGTACGCCGGGAACGACGACCCCTGGGGCTTCACCGACCGCTGGTACGAGGCCCGCAAACGCGCCGTCACCCTCGCCTCGCTCCCCGCCGAGCGCTATGGCAGCGTGCTCGAGATCGGCTGCTCCATCGGTGTGCTCACCGAGCAGCTCGCCGCTCGCAGCGACGCGCTGCACGCCGTCGACGTCTCGTCCGCCGCGGTGGCCAGCGCGCGCGAGCGGCTCGCCGGTGCGCCGAACGTGCGGATCGAGGTGGCGGATGTGACGGACGGACTCCCCGAGGGACGCTTCGACCTCGTTGTGCTCAGCGAGGTCGGGTACTACTTCGCGCCCGACGCCCTCGCCGGACTCCTCGACGGGGTGCGCGCGGCGCTCGCCGAGGGCGGTACCGTGCTCGCGTGCCACTGGCGGCACCCCGTGACCGACTACGTGCAGGGCGGGGACGGCGTGCACGCCGCCATCGCCGCGCACCTCGGGCTGCACCGGCTGGTGCGGCACGAGGAGGACGACTTCGTGCTCGAGGTCTTCAGCGACGACACCCGCTCCGTCGCGGGCCGGACGGGGCTGCTGTGATCTCCCCCTGGCGCCTCGCGGTGGTGATCCCCGCGCGCAACGAGCAGCAGCTGATCGGGCGCTGCCTCGACTCGGTGGCCGTCGCCGCCGCATCCTCCCGGGCTCTGCCGCGACGCACGCGCGTCGACGTCGTCGTTGTGGCCGACAGCTGTACGGACGGCACCGCCGCGATCGCGCGGTCCTTCGCCGGGGTGACCGTGATCGAGACCGCGGTGGCGAGTGTCGGCGCGGCGCGGCGCATCGGGGTGGCGGCGGTGCTCGCCGCATCCGCTGGCCGCACCGACCGCCTGTGGATCGCCAGCACCGACGCCGACTCGGTGGTGCCCGCGCACTGGCTGACCGCGCAGACCCGACTCGCGCGTCGCGGAGCCGAGCTGATGCTCGGCACGGTGACCCCCGAGTTCTCCGACCTCAGCACCGAGCAGCAGCGCGCCTGGCGCGCTCGCCGCACCGTGGGCGAGGTGCACGGCGCCAATCTCGGAATCCGAGCGGACCGCTACGTCTCCGTGGGCGGCTACGCGCCGCTCGCCGAGCACGAGGACGTCGACCTGGTGGCCCGCTGCGTCGCCGCCGGGGTGCCCCCGGTCGCCACGGACGACTGCGATGTGACCACCTCCGGACGACAGGTGGGGCGCACCCCGGGCGGCTACGCGCGCTTCCTGCGCACCGACCTGCTCGCCGACCCGACTCCCTGACCCCCGCGGTCAGGTGCCGACCGCCCGATTCGGGCATCACAGAAAAGATAGAGAAGGAGATCGAAATGTCTACCATCGAACGCAATGTCCAGGCTCCCGCCGACGGCGGAGCCAAGCCGACCCGCCGCCAGAACGCGGAGAAGGGCTTCGTCGCCTCGAAGCAGCTCGTGGAGAGCCTGCAGCGCGTGCACGTCGACCTGATCGAGCTGCACCTGCAGGGCAAGCAGGCGCACTGGAACGTCGTGGGCAAGAACTTCCGCGACCTGCACCTGCAGCTCGACGAGATCGTCGAGGAGACCCGCGAGTTCAGCGACACCGTCGCCGAGCGTCTGCGCGCACTGCACGCCGTTCCGGACGGCCGCAGCGACACCGTCGCCGCCGGCACCAGCCTGCCCGAATACCCGAACGGCGAGATCGACACGGCCACCACGGTCGACCTGATCACGCAGCGCCTCGAGGCGACCGTGGGAACCATGCGCGAGGTGCACGACGACGTCGACGACGAGGACCCCACGAGCGCCGACATCCTGCACGGCATCATCGAACGCCTCGAGCAGTTCGCCTGGATGGTCTCCGCAGAGAACCGCAAGCCCGCCACCGCACCGAAGGACTGACCGCTTGCCCAGCCGAACCACCGCCCCGCACGACGAATCGACAGAACCAGCGGGCAGGGAGACGGGATACGTTGACCTGCGCTCGTACGGGGCGGTCGGTGACGGCCGCACCGTCGCGCTGATCGCCGAGGACGGATCCGTCGACTGGCTGCCGATACCGAGCCTCGACACGGTCCCCGTCTTCGCCCGGCTGCTCGACGCCGAGGGCGGCGGGGCGATCACGCTCGCGCCCGCGGGCGAGTTCACGGTGTCGCGCCGCTACGTCGAGGACACGAACGTGCTCGAGACCACCTTCACCACCGGCTCCGGAGTCGCCCGGGTCACCGACGCACTCGTCACCGGCGTCGCCGGCCGCCTGCCCTGGGTCGAGCTCGCCCGCCGCATCGAGGGCGTGAGCGGCACGGTGAGATTCCGCTGGAAGGTCGCCCCCGGGTCGATGCTCGGAACCGCGTCGCCGTGGATCGACACGACCACCCACGGACCGGTGATCCGCATCGACGGCGTCACGATCGCCGTGCGCGGCATCGACCACGGCGCCCGCCGCTCCGGCAACCAGGCGATCGTCGGCACCTTCACCACGGCGGCCGGCTCCCTGCACCAGGTGACGGTGGTCGGCACCGAGAAGGAGCCCCTCCACCTTCCCGACCCGCAGAACGTCGACCGGGGCATCGACCGCACCATCGACAACTGGCGCGCGTGGTCGAAGGAGTTCAACTACGACGGACCATGGGCGGATGCCGTGCAGCGCAGCGCCCTCGCGCTGAAGCTGCTGATCTTCAGCCCGACCGGTGCGATCGCGGCGGCGGCCACCACCTCACTGCCCGAATCCCTCGCCGGCGGCAAGAACTGGGACTACCGCTACGCCTGGGTGCGCGACCTCGCCTACACCGTGACCGCGCTGACCCGCTTCGGACTGCGCGAGGAGACCCACGGCTCGGTCTCCTGGCTGCTGCGCACGATCCGCGACAACGGTCCCGACCTGCACGTCTTCTACACCCTCGAGGGCGGTGTGCCCGAGGGGGTCGAGGAGCACGAGCTCGCCGGCTGGCGCGGCATCAAGCCCGTCGTCACGGGCAACCCGGCGGGCGGTCAGCTGCAGCTCGGCGTGTACGGCGACCTCTTCGACGTGATGCGGCGCTACGTGGAGGCCGGCAACGTGCTCGACGCCGAGACCGGGCGCCTGCTCGCGAGCGTCGCGGACAAGACCTGCGACGCCTGGCACCAGCCCGACCACGGCATGTGGGAGCTGCCCGACGTGCACCACTACACCTCGTCGAAGATGGGCTGCTGGAGCGCGCTCGACAACGCCGTGCGCCTCTGCGAGCTCGGCCAGATCCCCGGCAGCGGGGAGCGCTGGGCCGCCGAACGCGACGCCATCAAGGAGTGGGTGGAGGACAACTGCTGGAGCGAGGAGAAGCAGTCCTACGTGTTCTTCGTGGGCACCGACGACCTCGACGCCTCCGTGCTGCTGCACGCCCCGAGCGGTTTCGAGCGCGGACCACGGATGGCCTCCACGATCGACGCCGTGCAGGCCGAGCTGGGCGCCGGCCCGCTGCTCTACCGCTACAGCGGCGTGCAGTCCGAGGAGGCGACCTTCGTCTCCTGCGCCTTCTGGGCGGCGTCCGCCCTGGCCTGTGTCGGGCGCCAGGACGAGGCCGTCGCGCTGATGGACGAGCTCGTGGGCCTCGCAAACGATGTGGGGCTCTACTCGGAGATGATCGATCCCGACTCGCTCGCGTTCCTCGGCAACTTCCCGCAGGGGCTCAGCCACCTCGCGCTCGTGAACACCGCGATCACAATCGAGGAGCTCACCCGCTGACCGCGCTCGCCCGGAAGACGGGGGCGGCCTCCCCGGTCGTCTCCGTCTCGACGGCGAATACGGATCCGGAGAGCGGATGCGCGCGCAGCTGCTCCTCGGTGAGGTTCTCGCGTGCACTGGTGACGTAGAGGGTGCGGCTGGATCCCCCGCCGAAGGCCACCGAGGTGAGGTTCGGCACCGGGAACTCGATCCGCTCGAGCTCGCGCCCCGCCCGGTTGTAGCGGATCACGACACCGCCGCCGTAGACGGCGCTCCACAGGCAGCCGTCGTCGTCGAGGACGAGGCCGTCGTGCATCTCACCGCTGTGGAAGGACTCGACATCGGTGATCTCGCCGTCCGCGCCGTAGCCGCCGCTGTAGATGGTCTGCACGCTGGTGTCGGTGAACCAGATGCGGCCGCCGTCGCGGGAGAACTCCACCCCGTTCGCCGTGCCGAAGCCGCCGCGCAGCACACGCTGGGCGCCGTCCGGGTCTATCAGGTAGAAGGCGCCGTCGGGATCCCCGGTGGTGAGGTCCATCGAGCCGGTGACCCAGCGCCCGAAGGGGTCCACCTTGCCCTCGTTCAGCCGCAGCCCCGGGTGCGCGTGCTCGATGCGGGCGAGCTCGCGGAGCACGGTGCCGGCACGGTCGGCGAGCACCACCCGATCGCCGAGCGACACCACGAAGCCGGCGACGTCTCCGATCTCGGCCAGGTGGAACGAGGCCACCGGCGCCTCGAGGGCCACCACGGTGTCGTCGCTGCCGTCGCGCGCGCCGCCGATCGGGCTGCGGTGGATGAGACCCGCGGTGATGTCGCACCAGAGCATGGCCGGGTCGTCTGCCGCGGCATCCGCTACGAGGCTCTCCCCGAGGATCGACGTGGACTCTCGGAACACGGTGGGTGTCATCGTCATGCGCACCAGTCCATCACGGCGCTGCGTCGGAACCGAAGGGTTGTCAAGGCCTCGGGGGCCGTCTAGGGCCCGCCTACCGTGAAGTAATGGACCTCAACATCTCAGGCAAGAAAGCACTCATCTCAGGCGCGGACTCCGGCATCGGCTGGGAGACCGCGCAGCTCCTCCTCGACGAGGGCGTGACCGTCGTCATCACCGACAAGGACGAGGAGTCGCTGGAGGAGGCGGCCGCGAAGCTCGTCGGCGACGCCTCGCGCATCCACGCCTTCGCCGCCGACATCACCAGCGTCGACTCGATCGCCGCCCTCGAGGAGAACGTGCGGCAGGCTGTGGGCGACATCGACATCCTCGTGCAGTCCGCGGGGATCACCGGGGCGCAGGGCCTCTTCCACGAGATCGACGACGAGGGCTGGACCTCGACGCTCGAGGTGGACCTGATGGGTCCGGTGCGTCTCGTGAAGGCCTTCCTGCCGGCACTCCGTTCCGGCGGCTGGGGCCGCCTGGTCTTCGTCGCCTCCGAGGACGCCGTGCAGCCCTACGACGACGAACTGCCCTATTGTGCGGCCAAGGCCGGCATCCTCGCACTCGCCAAGGGGCTCTCGCGCAGCTACGCCCTCGAGGGACTGCTGGTGAACGCTGTCTCACCGGCCTTCATCCACACCCCGATGACCGACGCGATGATGGAGAAGCGCGCCGATGAGAAGGGAACCTCGACCGACGAGGCCATCGAGAGCTTCCTCGACGAGGAGCGCCCGTACATGGAGCTGAAGCGTCGCGGCGAGCCGCGAGAGGTGGCGAGCGTGATCGCCTTCCTCTGCTCCGACCTCGCGAGCTTCGTCAACGGTTCGAACTACCGCGTGGACTCGGGTTCGGTCGCGACGATCTAGCCGGTTCCACCACGAAGCCCCGCACCCTCTCGGAGGGTGCGGGGCTTCGTGGTGTGCGGTTCCCGTTAGTGCAGCGGCTCTCCGCCGCTCACCACGATGGTCTCGCCGCTCGTGTAGCTCGACTCCTGCGAGGCGAGGTACACGTAGGTCGAGGCGATCTCGGCGGGCTGGCCGGGACGGCCGTATGGCACCTCCGCGCCGAACTCCTCGATCTTCTCGTTGGGCACGGAGCTGGGCTGCAGCGGAGTCCAGAACGGCCCGGGCGCGACACCGTTCACGCGGATGCCCTCCTCGGCGAGCTGCTGCGCCATGGCGCGCGTCCAGTTCGCGATGCCCGCCTTGGTCACCGCGTACTCGGTGAGCGCGGGCGAGGGGTGGAAGCCCTGCACCGACGAGGTCGTGATGATCGCGGCTCCGGGACCGAAGTGCTTCTTCGCCGCCTTCGTCATCCAGAACAGGTTGTGCAGGTTCAGGCGCACCAGCTTGTCGAAGACCTCGGTGTCGAAGTCGTCGATGCTGTCGACCGTGGGCATCTCGCCCGCGACCATCACGAGCAGGTCGAGTCCGCCGAGCTGGTTAGCGGCGTCGTCGACGACGGAGATGCTGACCTGCTCGTCGGAGAGGTCGCCGGGGAGCAGGACGGCCGTCTGGCCGGCCTCGCGCACGAGGGCGGCAGTGCTCTCGCCCTCGGCGCTCTCGACGTCGAGGAAGCTGAGGGCGACATCCGCCCCCTCGCGGGCGAAGGCGATGGCGACGGCGCGGCCGATGCCGGAGTCGGCACCGGTGACGAGGGCCTTGCGGCCGGCCAGGCGGCCGTGGCCGATGTAGCTGGTCTCGCCGTGGTCGGGCTTGGGGTCCATCTCGGCGGTGTGGCCGGGAGTGGACTGCTGCTGCGGTTTGAACGGCGGGCCCGGGTAGAGGTCGATCGGATTACGGGGTGTGTAAGCGTCGCTTGTCATGCTTCTGGTCTACCAACCATCGAGCGCGCCCGTTGACGGTGGACAAGCCGTGGGCCTTCGGGTACGGGTACGGGCGCGCAGCTAGGTGTACTGCCCAGGGAGGTTGGTTGATGTGTGACGTCTCGACATGACGAAGACCTCCGGTGGAGGGTGGAGCTGTCTAGGTCCCATTCCTCAACCCCGGAGGTCTTCGTGTCTCACGCTAATGCTGCTCTCACCCCGGTTCAACGTCTGCGGATCGGGAGGCTGATCGTCGACGACGGCTGGCCTGTCGCCCAGGCGGCAGTCTTCTTCCATGTGTCGTGGCCGACCGCGAAGCGGTGGGCCGAC
>Ga0247810_10000754_pt1 | contig 27419 bp, 26 predicted proteins | sample UWRJL119311C1_FD_179918 | JGI IMG/M metagenome (GOLD analysis project Ga0247810, IMG submission 179918) | Plant litter microbial communities from Arlington Agricultural Research Station in Wisconsin, United States - UWRJ-L119-311C-1 | ecosystem: Environmental > Terrestrial > Plant litter >... | reverse complement strand
ATCAGTTGCCAGTTTGTCGTTGACGGAACGATCGTATCCTGGAAACTCGGAAAATTCAACCCAGATGCGGTGATCATCATAGATCCGGTACTGGTTTTCTCCACTTATTCCGGCTCTGTTTCGGATAATTTTGGAATGACAGCGACCTACGGGTACGACGGAACAGCTTATTCCGGGGGAACTGTATTCGGAAACCAGTACGTGATGGACCATCCGGGTTTCAACGACTCCTCGAGCTTCAACACGATCGCCGGCAGCTATGGAATTACCGATGTGGTGATCTCGAAATATTCTTCGGACGGAAGCCAGATGCTATGGGCGACTTACCTCGGCGGCGGAAACAATGTACAGGGAACTGAAACGGCCAACAGTATGATCTGCGACAAACAGAATAATGTGTACGTTTTCGGAGCAACCTCCAGCACCAACTTCCCTGTTCAGAATGCTTTTCAATCCGCGCATGCAGGAGGAAGCTCTGCTTACTTCTACCAGAACGGACTTCAGTTCGGATCAGTGGGAACAGACATTTATGTTTCGAAGATCTCATCCGACGGACAAACACTTATCGGTTCCACCTATGTCGGCGGAAATAAGAATGACGGCATTAACTATGCGGTGTCTTCGGGAAATTATTCCAGTGCAAGCAGCTATGATTCACTTACACTGAATTACGGCGATCAGTCGCGGGGCGAGATCATGCTTGATTCCGTCGGGAACTGCATCATTGCATCCTGTACAAGATCAGCTAATTTTCCACACCCGCTTGCGTTTCAGAATGCGATCGGCGGTCAGCAGGACGGTGTGATCTTCAAGCTCAGCTCCAATCTTTCCACCATGATGTGGTCGAGCTTTTACGGAGGAACCGATAAAGACGCTTGTTATTCCGTGAAGATCGATTCTTCCAACCACATTGTTTTTTCCGGCGGAACGGCCAGCTCCAATTTACAGATGACAGCAGGAACCACAGGTCCCTCCTACCATGGCGGAAAAGTAGACGGCTTCGTAGCCAAACTGACTCCTAACGGACAAACGCTACTTCAGTCAACCTACATAGGAACAACCGGTTCCGACCAGGCTTATTTCACGGAGATCAACCGAAACGACGAAATCTATTTGTACGGGCAATCCAGGAGCGGAACTTTCCCTACCGTCAATGCCACAGGAAATCCGAACAGCGGTCAGTTCATCGCCAAATTGTCACCCGACCTTTCAACAGTCATGAATTCGTTTACATTCGGTACGGGCAATGGTACGTTTGACATCTCACCTTCTGCATTCCTGGTAGATATCTGCGGCAACATGTACATCTCAGGCTGGGGAGGAAGCGTTCTCGGAACAACTCCCATAACAGCAATGCCCGTAACACTAGACGCACTTTACCCTACTCCGCCTAACGGATACGATTTTTACCTTGCTGTTTTCGGACGGCAATTCGACGGGTTGCTTTACGGAACGCATTTCGGAAGCGCGTTTGCAAGAGAGCACGTCGACGGCGGAACTTCACGATTCGACAAGAACGGTGTGGTTTACCAATCTGTCTGCGGCGGTTGCGGCGGAGATACGGATCAGACGATCACGACTCCGGGCGCACATTGCCGCGTCAACCAGAGCGACAACTGCAACAACCTTGTTTTTAAATTTGATTTCCAGCTGATCCCGAGAGCACAATTCGTAACCGACGGCCTCGTTGGCTGTGAAGATTATACCGTTACATTTCAGAACAGCAGCTCAGCCTCCGACAGCTACATCTGGAATTTCGGAAACGGAGACACCAGCAGCATCATTTTCAATCCGACGATTACCTACAGCACACCGGGAAATTACATCGTAACACTTGCCGTAACAGACAGTATCTGCCTGCTCACCGATTCGGCGAAGATCACTATTGTCGTTACACCCGAACTACAGCTAACGGTTTCCAACGATACGACACTCTGCTCTCCGCTTCCTCTAACGTTTACAGCTAACTCCTACGGGACCGCCGATACATTTATCTGGTCCTCCTCCAACCAGTTCACCGACACGCTGAATGTCTCGACAGCCGATTCAACGCTTACCGTTACTCCAGGAGCGACCACCACTTATTATGTCAGGATCTCCAATCCGGGATGCAGCATGACCGATAGTGTCGTCGTCTTTTTCATCGGCGGCTCGCTTGTCATAGGCGGGAATGATTCCATCTGCCTGGGAGATCCGACAACCCTCACCGCAAACATCAGCGTTCCGGGGGTCAGTTTCAATTACCTGTGGGAGCCCGCTTCCCTTATTACTCCGACCGGTCAAAGCAACCAGGTCATTGCCCATCCGCTTACAACAGCCTGGATAGTAGTCACAGCAACCGGATCGAACGGCTGTTTTGACAAAGACTCGGTATTGATCCACGTGGGAACGCTCAACGGAGCAATTACTGCAACGGCCAATCCGGGAGTTGTCGTTCCCGGCTCTGTTTCCACGCTCACAGCAGCTCCTTCGGGATTCAGTTATCACTGGACGCCGGTTGCCGGACTCAGCAATCCGAACGGACAAACAACACAGGCAACGGTCAACGAAACCACCATCTATACTGTTTCCGTAACGGACGGGATCTGTACCAAAAGCGATAATGTTGAAGTAAAAGTGCTTTCGGTAGCCTGCGATGAACGCTATGTATACGTGCCGAACGCGTTTTCACCAAATGCAGATGGTGAGAATGACGTTCTTTACGTGAGAAGCGCCATTACGACAGAGATCGAATTCCGCGTTTTCGACCGCTGGGGCGAGCTGATCTTTGAATCCAAGAATGTGAATGACGGCTGGGATGGAAAGTTCCGCGACAAGCTGGTTGATCCGGACGTTTACGACTATTATTTAAAAGCCATCTGCATCAGTGGAGAAGAACAGATCATTAAAGGAAACATTACATTAATACGCTAACATGAGTAAAAAGATCATCACGAAACAATCTGAAAAATTCCTTCACACTTACCTCAACAACGCCTCGCCTACCGGTTTTGAATCCAGCGGACAAAAGATCTGGATGGATTACCTGAAGCCTTATGTAGATAAATTCGAAACCGATCCATATGGAACAGCTGTCGGCATTATCAATCCCGATGCGGAATTCAGGGTTGTGATCGAAGCACATGCCGATGAAATTTCCTGGTTCGTTCACTACATTACCAAAGACGGATTCATTTATGTTCGCCGCAACGGTGGCTCCGATCACCAGATCGCACCTTCCAAACGCGTAAATATCCATACTCCGAAAGGAATCGTAAAAGCCATTTTCGGCTGGCCGGCCATTCATACAAGAGGTGAAAAAGAAGAAGCTCCGAGCATGAAGAATATCTGCCTGGACCTCGGCTGTTCCACCAAGGAAGAAGTAGAAGAGCTGGGAGTTCACGTAGGATGCGTGATCACCTACGAAGACGAATTCATGGTGCTGAACAAAACCCGTTACGTGGGCCGCGCGCTCGATAACCGCATGGGCGGATTCATGATCGCCGAAGTAGCGCGTTTGCTGAAAGAAAATAAGGTTAAGCTGCCTTTCGGACTTTACATTGTGAATGCCGTTCAGGAAGAAGTTGGCCTGCGCGGAGCAGAAATGATAGCCAACCGGCTTAAACCAAATGTTGCGATCGTTACCGATGTTTGCCACGATACACAAACTCCGATGATCAACAAAGTCGAGCAAGGCGATCTTTCCGGTGGAAAAGGCCCGGTGCTGACTTATGGTCCGGCAGTACATAATAAATTGCTCAGCCACATCATCGAAGCAGCTGAAAAAGAAAAGATCGATTTTCAGCGCGCGGCAGTTTCACGTGCTACCGGGACAGATACGGATGCTTTCGCCTATTCGAACGGCGGCGTTCCTTCTGCCCTGATCTCGCTGCCGCTTCGTTACATGCACACGACTGTCGAAATGTGCCACAAAGACGACGTCGAAGGAACGATCGCGCTGATCTACAATTCACTGAAGCGTTTAAAACCGACTCAGTCCTTCAGTTATTTCGACTAAATTGCAAATCAACATTATAAAAAGGCAGATTCCACCGGGAGTCTGCCTTTTGCTTTAACTATGTTCACTTATTCGACTTCATCGATTTTCCCGGAAGTCCAGTCGATCGCTCTTTGCAGATCGGCATGTTCGAAGCCACGGAATTCGCCAGGCATCAGCACGCTGAACACATCCGTAAATGTGCGGATTCCTTTAACATCGGTGACAATCGCAGCGCGGTTCCACTTCGTCAGGTGCTTAATTCCCATAACGGCATCTTTGAACCAGGCTCCCATCGTGAAATTCTTGATGGAGGTATCCAGTACGAGCAGGTAGTTGAGTTTATCAGTTTGCTCGATGAGCCGTTTAACGACCGGCATTACTGTTTGCGAAAAATCTTCTTCTGTAATTTCTCCCGTTGCTTTAAATCCGACCATATTTGCCGGCAGGTTTTCCAGTTGCGTTATCATAATTTCGATTTTAATTGTTTTGTTGACCGATTTCCGGTAATCATTCAACAAGTTACTGAACTTAACTTCCCGGCCGCGATGGTTTAATGAATATTAACGGGAAGCGGAATCGCAAAAATGAATGCTTATTCCGTCGAATTGAATGGAAACTGCTGATTAAACCGCCAATCGCATTATTTTTGCGCTCGTAAAGAGATCAGCAGTATGAAATGGATTGGAGAACGCATCAGTTACGTCGATAAAGACAATAAAACCACTTTTGTTATTCTGCCTGAAAATGTTGGCTGGCACAAATCCCTGATCGGTGCCTGGTTCTGTATGTGGATCGTCATCGGTGCCACCATTGGCTGGTCATTTACCGCATTCAGCTATTCACAGCAGGAACAGATCATTCTGCTCGTCTTCATGACGTTCTGGTTCTATTATTTTCTGCGCGTTGGCCGAACATTTTTCTGGCTGCTTTACGGGAAGGAATTACTGAAGATCGACCAGATCTCGCTGATGGTCAAGAACTCCATTCGCGGTTACGGAAAAGCGAAAGAATTTTACCTGGAAAACATTGAAAAGATCCGTGTATCGGTTCCGAAAGCAAATTCTATACAGGCGATCTGGGAAAATTCTTCCTGGGTTCGCGGAGGTGAAAGGCTGGAATTCGATTACCGCGGAAAAACAATCCGTTTCGGAAGAAAGCTCAGCGAACAGGAATCCAAACTGTTGTTCCAGGTCCTGACGAAGCGCGTGGAAGACCAGCTGAAAAGGAAGAAGTAATTATTGGGATAATAAGACTTTAAGACATCAGGATAGCAAGACTGGAAGATAATCGGACATTACGACTGAAGGACCTCAGGATATTAAGACAAAAAGAAACAGGAGACTAAAAAAATCTCCTGTTTTCTTTTATCCTGAAGTCTTAAGATCCTTAAATCTTATTATCCTGAAGTCCTGAATCCAACTTATTTCATCACTGATTGAATAACATCTTCACGCGTCATTCCTTTTCTGAGATGCTCAAGAATGATCGGGAATTTTTCATCGATCTTATCTGCTGTAAATCCGAGTGCTACTCCCAGTTTTTTAACCAGCGCTTCTTCCTGGCGATCCGACTGTCCGTCCGCAACCAGTAACTGGATCAGCTGAATGAAACGTTCGTAGCGCTCTTCACGACCAACCGGCGGGATCATCGGATAATCTTCCGGGTTCTCGAGAATTTCAGCAACCTGCTCATCGGTTAGCGACAAACGGCGGGCAACGCGTTGTAACAACTGATTTTCGTGACCTGAGATGGTTCCGTCTACACGGGCCAGTAAAACGAGGTTTAAGAAATGTCCTTTCTGGCGGGACTGTTCGCCTGATTCAAATAAGTGTGCGATTGTGCTCATTAATTGTTATTTGTTGTAATTAAATTTTGTTTCGATGTGATCGATCAGCGAGTGAATGACCTTTATGTGTATTTCCTGTGCGCGGTCGGCATAGGGAGCATGCGGGGCACGGATTTCCACATCGCAAAGGCCCGCCATTTTTCCTCCGTCCTTGCCGGTCAGTCCGACAACCTTCATTCCTTTTTTACGTGCGGCCTCGATAGCCAGCAATACGTTTTTAGAGTTTCCGGAAGTTGAGATCCCCAGCAGCACATCTCCCGGCTGTCCGAGCGCCTCTACGTAGCGTGAAAAGACGAAATCGTAGCCAAAATCGTTCGCCACGCACGAAAGGTGCGAAGGATCGGAGATGCTCAAAGCCGCCATTCCCGGACGGTTCTCACGGTATCTTCCGGAGAGCTCTTCGGCGAAATGCATGGCGTCGCACATCGATCCGCCGTTACCACACGAAATGATTTTTCCGTTACCGGCAATCGCTTCGGCCATCAGATCTCCGGCCTTTTCAATCAACTTGAAATTTGCTTCGTTGTTAAATTTTAGCAAAACTTCAAGGGCCTGTTCGAAATGGTCTGCTATTTGTTTCATGCGCTTTCAGTTGAGGATTCGGTCAAAAATAAATAATTATTACGACAGTCATCAATTTGCTTAAACTTGTTATATTTGAAAATCGGAGGAAACTCCATAACACAAGAACAACTATGAAAAAATGTCTACTAGCGGCCGTTACGCTTATATGGAGTTTAGGGTCTTTTGCACAGGATGACTGTTTTAAAAAGCTCGAAGATGCCTTCACAAAAAGAGGTTCATATACAGTAGCTGACGAAATGCACAGAAACGTAATCATTAGTTTCTTCTCTGCTGACGGAACGGATTGCGTTGCAGGAAAAGCCCGTGTTGAAAACGGAACAGTTGTTTCAGTGTTTCTTCAATTCGATGACAATACCTACGAGCTCTACGACAAGAAATTCTACAACGCAAAAAAGATGGCTCCAACAATTTCTAACGGTATTTCGGAAATGATCTTTACGGCAGACGGTGAAAAATTCCGTGTTGTATTTATCGATAAGCTGAAACCAAAACAAAAATCTTATAAGCCGGTAGAATTGCCGTCAGATCTTTAAGATCATAAACAGACTTCGAAAGCGACTCCAGAAAGGGTCGCTTTTTTTGTTTCCCTCTTTTCCGCTAACAGGAAACAAGCTTCCTCCGGATTCTCCGGTGAAGGAAATTTCGTTTCTTTGCATAAATCAATGGAAGCATGAAAAAAGTAGCATGGGTAACCGGCGCATCTTCGGGAATTGGAGAAGAAATCTGCAAACAGCTTGCTGCAAAAGGATTCCGGTTAGTGCTTTCAGCCAGGAATGAAGAAAAGCTGAAAGAGCTGAAAGCCATTCTCCCCGATTCAGAAGAACACCTTGTACTTCCGCTCGACCTGGAGCATTCCGGGAATTTCCCTGAGCTGGCAGAAGAGGTTATGGCGACCTGCGGAAAGATCGATTTTCTTTACAACATCGGCGGACTCAGTCAGCGTGCCGAAGCATCCGAAACCAGCCTGGAAGTAGACCGGCGGATCATGGAGATCAATTACTTCGGGACCATTGCTCTCACCAAAGCCGTTCTGCCTTTCATGCAGCAGCAAAAAAGCGGACATATCATAGCTGTTTCGAGTATTGCCGGTAAGTTTGGCTTTTACCTGCGGTCTGCCTACAGCGCTTCCAAGCATGCACTTCACGGTTTTTTCGAAAGCCTGCTGCTGGAAGAAGCAAAACACAACATTTATGTAACCATCGCCTGCCCGGGAAAGATCAATACACCGATTTCGGTAAGTGCGCTGAACAGCGAAGGAAAAGCACATGGAGTGATGGATCACAACCAGGAAACCGGGATGCCGGTAAGTGAGTGCGTGCACATCCTGCTGAGAGCCGTCGACAAACACAAAAAGGAAATCCTGATCGGAAACAAGGAGATCAAAGCAGTAACGCTGAAGCGATTATTTCCAAAGCTCTTCTGGAAGGTAATTGCTAAACAATCCGCGACATAATCCCATTCGTAATCCCGACATCATGGAACACTCCGAACTGAAACAAGAGCTGCACCAGCTTATTAACGAAATTGAGGAAGTGTCCGTTCTGCGGTCTTTAGTTGTTCTGCTTTCGGCCAGCAAACTGAGACAGGACAAAGACTGGCTGGAAGCCCTTCCGGCCGCTATACAAAAACACCTCATCTATGGAATTCTGCAATCCGAAGGAATTCCCCCGGAAGAATACGACGAAGTGCTGAAAAAGTTGATGGAGAACTATCCTGAGTTGAAATTGCGGTGAAAAATTTCTGTGCCCGATCAGAAATCAAAAGATATAGTGTATCTGATCAGAAGCATCACACAACAGATTTACTTTGGTTGACCGATAAGAAAAAAGCAGGATATTGAATTAAAAGTTTGTTATCCGCGTTAAGATTCGCCGAAGAACTATGCACTGTGCGGGTTCCCCACGAATTCATGAATGACCAACCATTCTTAATTCACAGCTAATACAAACGTTGTCTGCTTCACATATATCAGACCCGATTCTTCGGTATACAATTTTTCAGTCTTTCGAATCTGACCGGTCAAAGTATCTTCAGGTCCGCGAAATGACACAAAAAAAATGTCGCCCGAAAGCGACATCTTATTTTCTATCTCAGTAGAATTATCAGATCATTCCTTTCTCAATCAGGAAACGGGCAACATTCGATTCGATGCGCTTATTGATGTTCGAAGTATCTTCTTTCACAAATTTTTTCCCGGTAATGCGCTCAAACAGCTCGATATAGCGCTCAGTGATCGTTTCAACGAAACTATCCGGCATGTCGGGCATTCTTTGACCTTCCAGCCCCTGGAACCCGTTTTCGATCAGCCACTGACGAACAAATTCTTTCGAGAGCTGTTTCTGCTGTTCGTTATTGTCCTGACGTTCCTGGTATCCTTCCGCGTAGAAATAGCGGGAAGAGTCCGGCGTATGGATCTCATCGATGAGGATTACTTCACCGTTCAGCATTCCGAATTCGTATTTCGTATCCACGAGGATCAGTCCTCTTTCGGCAGCCATTTCGGTTCCGCGCCGGAACAACGCCCGTGTATAGGCTTCCATCTGCTCGTAAACAGCTTCAGGAACGATTCCTTTGGAGATAATGTCCTCGCGGGAAATGTCTTCGTCATGCCCCTCCTCTGCTTTCGAAGCGGGAGTAATGATCGGCTCGGGGAAACGATCGTTCTCTTTCATTCCTTCCGGAAGCTTTACTCCGCACAGCTCTCTTTTTCCAAGAGCATATTCGCGTGCCGCATGGCCGGCAAGGTATCCGCGGATCACCATTTCGACACGAACGGGATCGCATGCATGTCCTACCGCCACCGACGGATCCGGAGTTCCCAGCAGCCAGTTCGGAACGATATCGCGGGTTGCGTCCAGGAACATCGTAGCTACCTGGTTCAGCACCTGGCCTTTGTAGGGAATTCCTTTAGGAAGAATGTGATCGAATGCCGAAATACGATCGCTCGCAACCATTACCACAAGGTCGTTTTCAAGTGTGTAAACTTCTCTGACCTTTCCGCGGTAAACGTCTTTCTGACCCGGGAATTTAAAATTCGTGCTTGTTATTGTCTGGCTCATTGTAGTTAACTGATGATCAAACAGAAAGACATATGTATACTGTGCCTTTTCCGTTATTTTTTGTCTTTATTTCTTTCTTCTTCCTTCCGGGCGATCGATTCTTCTTTCTCTTTCTGCTCCGCTTTCTCGAATGCATCGATAATACGCTTCACGAGGTTGTGGCGGATAACGTCGTTCTGTGTGAGACGAACGATTTCCAGGCCTTCCACGTCGCCTAGAATATCCAGCGCATAAGACAAGCCCGACCGCTGACGGTGCGGAAGATCGACCTGTGACATATCGCCAGTTATTACGAACTGTGCGGTCTGTCCCATTCGCGTCAGGAACATTTTCATCTGCATGACGGTTGCGTTCTGAGCTTCATCCAGAATAACGAATGCTTTATCAAGTGTACGTCCGCGCATGAATGCCAGCGGTGCGATCTCTATGATCCCGAATTCGATCATGTCGGCCAGCTTCTCCGGTGCGATCATATCACGCAGCGCATCATACAAAGGCATGAGGTACGGATCCAGCTTTTCCTTCAGGTCACCCGGAAGAAAACCAAGATTCTCGCCAGCTTCAACTGCCGGACGCGTCAGGATAATGCGCTTAACTTCCTTCGCTTTCAGCGCTCTCACTGCAAGCGCAACAGCCGTATAGGTTTTACCGGTTCCCGCAGGACCAACGGCAAAGACCATATCGCTTTTGTTAACAGCCTGCACCAGTTTTCGCTGATTGACGGTTTTCGCCTTGATCTTCACTCCCCCGTTTCCGTGGACGAGCGTCTCGGATCCGTCGGAAGAAAGCATGACGGAACCATCTTCCAGCATGAGGTTGTCGATGTTGTTTTCGGTCAGAATACTGAATTCGGTGAAATGCGTTATCATCAATTCAAGCTTGCGCTCAAACTCCTGCATCACTTCATCGTCGCCGGCTATCGTGAGCTCATTGCCGCGTGCGTTGATCTGCAGTTTCGGAAAAAAGGTTCTGATATACTTAAGATTAGAGTTGTTAACGCCAAAGAATTCGGCGATGTTAACCCCTGTAATTTCGATTTTCTTCTCTATCAATGTGGATAATTCTTTACTAAGTACTTAATGCTTACGAAATATAAGCCTTATTTTTGAGCTCAAAATTAAACAATTTTTGTTGCTGTTAAAAGCCAAAAAATACTGATGCAGATAATCACACTGACAACGGATATGGGAGTGAGCGATCACTACGTTGCCGCGCTCAAGGGAAGTATTTTCCAGCTTGCTCCAGCTGCCAATGTCATTGATATTTCACACAGCATCCGCGCCTTCGATATAGTGCAGGCAAGCTACTGTCTGCAAAGCGTTTACAACGATTTCCCAAAAGGAACCGTCCACGTTATCGGGATCGATACCGAGCCTGTGATCAACGCCAGGGACGGAAGTTATCCTGCGATCATGCTGATGAACGGCCATTATTTCGTCGGGAATGACAACGGCATCTTTGCGCTGCTGCTGAAAGAAGAACAGCCCGAAGGCTTCTGGCACATCGACAATGCCTTATCACACCCGGCAGGATTTAAGTTCCCGACCAAGAATATTTTCGTTCCAGCCGCGGTAAAAATCGCACAGGGAACCGATATCGGCACCTTTGCTTCTGCCCACGACGAATGGAAACGCGCTTTCACCGTAAATCCGGTGATCGAGGAAAACCTCATCAAAGGATCCATCATTCACATCGACCATTACGGGAACGCCATCACCAATATTTCACGAGAATTATTCGCCCGTTTCGAGGAAGACACGCCTTTTACGATCCTTTTCCGCAAACGCGATTATTACATCGATACGATTTCGGGCTCTTACAACGAAGTACAGCCCGGCGAGCGCGTTGCGATCTTCAACAGCAACGATTTCATCGAAATTGCGATCAACAAAGGCGCAAAAGGTGTGAATGGTGGCGCCGACAGTCTTTTCGGATTGCACGTAGGCGATGTTGTACGGATCGAATTCGCCCCGCGCGGATCTGCAAAAACACTCGATTCTTTATTCTGATCCATGGTAACACGTATTGTTAAGCTCACTTTCCACGAAGACAAAATTGACGGGTTCATTGCTTTCTTCGACACGATCAACACGAAAGTAAGCCGCTACGAAGGCTGCAACGGTATGCGTTTGCTCCGCGATATTCACCGCCCAGAAGTTGTTTTCACTTACAGCTACTGGGACAGCGAAGATGCATTGAACAATTACCGCGACTCGGAGCTGTTCGGAACTGTCTGGCCAACCATCAAACCGTGGTTTTCCGAGAAACCGGAAGCGTGGACCGTTGGTACTTATTTCGAAGACGGGAATTTTTCTTCCAACTAAAAGTGAAACCATCCGTTATAGTTTCCGTTATCCCGGTTGAACAACTATGGGGTAAAAATCGTACTTTTGATCCACGTTTTAGAACATGAGAGCATTATATTGGAAAGAAATCAGGAGCTTTTTAGGCTCTATGATCGGTTACATCTTCATCATCATTTTCCTGATCACATCCGGTCTTTTTCACTGGGTGGTATCTTATGAAACCAACCTTCTCGAAGGCTCGGAAGTGGATATGATCCCGTTTTTTAACTTGTCGCCCATGATCTTCCTGATCCTGATCCCGGCAATTACCATGCGCTCCATAGCAGAAGAGCGCCGGAACGGAACCATCGAGCTGTTGTTTACACGGCCGATCACCGATCTGAAGATCATTCTTGCCAAGTACCTGGCCGGCGTCACGCTTCTTATTATTTCACTGCTGCCAACATTGGTTTATTACCTTTCCATGCGCTCACTTGGCGCCAATCCTACAGGTGAGGACGGAAGCATGATTTCAGTGATCGACGAAGGCGCGACCTTTACTTCTTACATCGGACTGATCCTGCTTGGCTCGGCTTTCGTTTCCATCGGCATTTTCGCTTCTTCGGTAACCAGCAGCCAGATCGTTGCCTTCATTCTTGCCATGTTCCTTTGCTGGTTCTTCTATTCAGGGCTCGACCTTCTCGGATCGTTCAACCTGATGGGAAAATTCGATTTCGTTTTCCAGTTCATAGGTATCACGCCGCATTATGAATCGATCATGCGCGGAGTGATCGATACGAGCGATATTCTTTATTTCATAGGACTGATCGCTATTTTCATCACCGCCTCACTCACCGTTGTAAAATCATTAAAGCGTTAAGTCATGGCAGAAACATCCAAATCCGTAAAGAACATTTACAACTGGTTGCTGCTTGTTATCGTCATTGCAGCAGTCGTACTCATCAATATCATCGGTTCGTTCATTTACACGCGGATCGATATGACCGAAGACAGCCGCTACTCCCTTTCCGAAGGAACAGTGAGCTTTCTCGAAAGCAAAGGCCAGCTGAAAAACCGCCTGCTGATCAAGATCTATCTCCAGGGAAATCTTCCTGCCGAGGTGAAGCGCTTCCGCGATGCGATCGAAGACAAGCTGGTTGAGTTCAAGCAATATGCCGGCGACCGCATAGAATACGAGTTCATTGACCCGAAACAAGGCAACGAAGCCGACCAGGCTTACCTGTTCGAAACGCTTTACAATAAAGGCCAGGGAATTATTCCGCTGCGGCTTCAGTTTACCAAGGACGGTGTGAGAAACGACATGGAAGTCTGGCCGGGAGCAACACTGGAATACGGCGGCTCTACCCGTAACAGCATACAGTTCCTTCCGGGAACAGCGAAAGGGCAGTTCTATACGCTGAACGCCAACTTCGAAAGCCAGATCCAGAATTCCATCAACAACCTGGAATACATGCTGATCTCAGCGATTCGCAGGGCGACGATGGAAACGAAGCCGAGAGTTGCTTTTCTGCAAGGGCACGGTGAATTGAAATTCCAGCAAACACAGCGTGTTCGTGCGCTGATCTCGCCTTATTATACAGTCGAAGATCTTACATTGAACGATTCCATCACTGCCCTGGAAAATGTAAAAGGACTGGTGATCGCAAGGCCAACGCAGCCTTTTTCCGATAAAGACGAATACCTCATCGACCAGTTCGTGATGCGCGGAGGAAGACTCATGGTGTTTATGGACAAGCTGACTTTCCCGGAAGATACGCTGAACGTAAAAGGAATGGTGCATACTACGCGAATTGAGACAGGACTCGACCGCATGCTGTTCGATTACGGCATGAAGCTCAACGACAATTATGTGATCGATGCCTACTGCGCACCGAAAGCCGTTCCGATGGCCAAGCAGAGCATTATTCCGTGGTTCTTCGACATCGCTGCATCGCAGACAACACACCCGATATCGCGCAACATCGATCCGGTGATGCTTCGTTACGTTTCAGAGATCGAATTCACCGATAATGAAGGCCGTGTGGCAACTCCGATCCTGACCAGCTCTTCCAATTCTACCACCACCGGAATGGCTCCGCTGATCAGCCTGGGACTTCCCTTGAATTACGACCAGAACAATCCGAAGCTTGTTCCCGATCCGGAGAACGAAGCCAATAAAGTATGCCTTGCCGGTTTGGTCGAAGGAAATTTCGTGTCCCATTTTAAAAACCGCATCAACGAAGCTTTCTCACAGAATTCTGAATCAGGTTTCCTGGAAAAGAGCAGCAAAGAAGGAAAAGTACTGGTAGTTGGTAATGGCCGCTTTATTCAGAATTACTACGATTCGATGCCCAATGCACTTGGAATGATGCAGTACCGTCCGACCGCTTTCAACAACCTGCGACTGGACGAAACGATGGCCCGCTTTGAAGGAGCGCCGCCTATTATTTACGGAAACCAGGAGTTTTTCCAGAATATCGTGGATTACATGATGGACGACAATTCCGTGCTGGACCTGAGAAGCAGGCAGATCGACATCCACCCTATCGACCAGGAAAAGGTCAAAACAGAAGCCGGATTCTACAAGCTGATGAACATGGTGATCCCGTCTTTATCTGTTTTAATTCTCGCATTTATTCTTTTTTACTTACGCAAACGACGTTACGCACGTTCTTAAGAGCATGAAACGACTCATTTATCTTTGTATCGGCCTCCTGGTAATAGCAGGCCTCGGTTATTTAACCTATACGCTCACAACAGCCAGCGGAAAATCGGACCCCAAAGTTGCAGCGCTCAATTTCGAGATCAAGGACACGGCTTCCGTGGACCGCATTATCATTACCGAGCCGAGCGGCGCAGAGATCGAGCTGATCCGTCATGCCGACAACTGGACAGACAAGGATGGCAATTGCATACAGCAGGCCCCTGTAGCCAACATTCTCGAGGCAGCTGTCAACGTTCGCTTTAAAGGATATGTTCCCGACAATTCGGTGAAAACTGTGACCAACAGGATGGCAACGATCGGTACCGCAGTGAAATTCTACCAGAACGGAGAATGGCTTAAAACATGGTACATCGGAAGTTCGACACCTGATCATTACGGAACTTATATGCTTGTTGAATCGGCAGAAACCGGCAAAAGCGATCTTCCTGTCATTGCAGAGATCAAGGGACTGCAGGGAATTATCGGTCCGCGCTTCTTCGCCGACAGGAGACGATGGGCCTGTACAGAGATCTTCTCATTGGAGATCAACGAGATTGCTTCGGTGAATGTGAAGCACCTGGATCACCCGGAGAGAAGCTTCAGAGTCGATAAGATGGGGAACAGGTTCAGTGTGACATCCAACGGAAAACCTTTCCCTGCTATCGATACGAACCTCGTGCTGCGATACCTTCACAATTACAAGCTGGTGCATTTCACGGCGATCAATTCAGACCTTACTGCCAAACAGGTGGACAGTGTGAAGCGATCCATTCCATTCTGCGAGCTGACACTAAAAACGACAAAAGGTAAATCGACGAAACTGGGCTTGTTCCGCCGCAAGAGCGATCCCGGATTTGAAGAAGGAAGTGATCAGTATGGTGAGGTCGTTCCATTCGACGCCAGTCATTTCTGGTGCCTGCTTCCGGACGGCGAGCTGGTAAAAGCGCAGTATTATGTGTTCAATCCGCTGATCATGGGAGATATCTACTTCAATTACGGGCAGCGGAAGATGGCTTATTAATTTCACCATCCGCCGGCAGTCGGACAGGCTAAAAGAGACAAAGAACACAAAAGAGTTATAGTAGGATGAGGTCTCAGCTTTGCTGAGACTTTTTCTTTAACCACAGATTTTCACGGATTACACAGAGCGAACAAAGCGGAAGATATTATAATGGCAGGCTTTGCCAAGAGCTTTTCTTTGTCCCAGATTGCACAGAATTATATTTACAGCAGGGTTCGTGTTTCCTGATATCAGACAGCAGTCAAAAGGAAGTTACTTAACCATTCTGATTCTGTGAAAATCTGTGTAGTCTGAGGCCAAAATGCCTTGTCCCCGACCCCATGTTCGTTAATTGTTCATTGCCGGTTGAAAAGTACTTGAAACTATTCACGAAGCGACTTTTACAGGTGGGTAAAATGACTATATTTGTGGGTTGAAAAACAATCGAAAGTATATGAATTTCATCGTCTCCAGCACGAATTTACTCAGACATTTACAAAGCATCAGCGGTGTTCTCAGTACGAGCAACACGCTTCCGATCCTCGATAACTTTTTATTCGATATCCAGGATGGTCAGCTTACCATTTCAGCATCTGATCTGGAAACGACGATGCGTACGACGATGGCTGTGGAAGCTACCGAAACCGGCAAGATTGCTATTCCTGCGAAAATGCTGCTGGAAGTGCTTAAAAACCTTCCGGATCAGCCGTGTACTTTCCTGGTCGACAATGCCAACTTCGGTATCGAAATCGCTTACGACAACGGTAAATCGAAAATGGTCGGCTTCAACGGGGACGATTTCCCTAAAACACCGGCGATTGAAAAAGGAACAAGCATCCGCATTTCGGGAGACATCATTTCCCGGGCGATCAACAAAACGCTTTTCGCAACTGGTAACGACGATCTTCGCCCGGTAATGAGCGGCGTTTACTGCCAGTTCAGTCCTTCCGATATTACTTTCGTTGCAACGGATGCCCACAAACTGGTTCGCTACCGTCGTACAGACAGTCAGTCGACAGGTGGTTCGGCGTTTATTCTTCCTAAAAAGCCTTTGAACCTGCTGAAGTCTAATCTTCGCGGAGATGAGGAAGTACTGGTTGAATATTCAGACTCCAATGCAATTTTCACGTTCAACGACATCGTACTGATGTGCCGCCTGATCGATGGAAAATACCCGAACTACGAAGCAGTTATTCCGAAAGAAAATCCGAATGTACTGATCGTTGACCGTTCGCAGATCCTCGGAGCGATTAAACGTGTTTCCATCTTCGCCAACAAGACAACGCACCAGGTGAAACTGAGAATTGCCGGCAGCGAGCTCAACATTTCTGCGGAAGACCTCGATTTTTCCAATGAAGCGAATGAGCGACTCACTTGCTCTTACGACGGAGCAGATCTTGAGATCGCTTTCAACTCCCGCTTCCTGATGGAAATGCTCAACAACATCGATTCTTCCGAAGTGAAGATCGCCATGAGCGAGCCAAGCAGAGCAGGTTTGCTGATGCCGAACTCAACCGATAACGAAAACGAAGACATTCTCATGCTGGTGATGCCGGTTATGCTGAACAGATAACTCATTCAGAATACGAATTGACAGACAGGCGCGGATTTGATTCTGCGCCTGTTTTCGTTTATGGTTGTGGAGAGTCTCCTGATCCGCGTTAAGTAGACGGTGATGGACTGTGAAAAGGTCATGATGTGCATTAAGAAGAGGTTGATGAACGTTGAGATGTGTATGATGAGCCTTCAGAAGACTACGATCAACATTCAGAAGAGCATGACGAGCTGCAAGAAGACCATGATGAGCAGTAAGAAGCCCATGATGGAAGTCGAGTTGCGTATGACGAGCTGTCAGAAGACCATGATCAACATTCAGAAGAGTCTGATGAGCTGCAAGAAGCTCATGATGAACTGCAAGAAGATTGTGATGCATTGCCGGATCACAGTGACCACCTGTGACAATCCTCCAGTTACGGAAACCCGGAAATTTCGCTGTCAGGAACCCTTATTTCCTACGTATAAGGAGTGGTACTCCACTGCGCGCCGATCTTTACGTGAGGTTACACTTCATCACCCGTTAAAAAGTTGTTATTGGACATCGGTCTTTTCTGTTTGGCACGATATCGGTTTATCATTTTTCAACTTTAAAATTGATTGCCATGAAAAAGATCTACCTTCTCGCAGTAATTGCTCTTATGACCCAGTTCAGCTTCGGAGCAGAATTATTTGTACGCGTTAATCGTTCCGGGGTACATGTTGCAACGGCATTCAACCAGACGCAGACAAACAGCAGCAATACCTATCGTTTCTTCGACCTTCCCGGCGGATACGTGAGCTTAAAGATCAGCGACCAGCAAACCGGCTACAGTGTTTACAATGGTTCTGTAAACGTTGCCTCCAATCAGCGCGTAGTTGCAGAGATCGATTATTACGGGAACCTGCAGATCATCCAGACGATTGCCATTACCAATTCCAACTGGTACACAAGCACACCCGGAACAGCGGCCTGCACAACTCCCGTAAGCTACCCGAACAATGGCGGCGGTTATCCGAACTACGGAGGGAACTTTCCCAACAACGGCTATCCGACAAATGCCGGCGGATACTATCCTCCGCAGAATTCTAACGACGCAGCATTTCAGCAGTTCCTTGTGATGCTGAACGACGAGCCATTCGATTCCAACAAACTCGACTTCGCTAAAGGCTATGCTAACAAAACAATGCTTTCTGCCCAGCAGGTTGCTGATATCAGTAAAAAGTTCACCTACGATTCCAATCGGCTGGACTGGACGAAGCAAGCCTACAGCAGGTGTTACGACAAAGCGAATTATTTCCTGATGAAGAGCACCTTCACTTTTTCTTCCAATTATAGCGCACTGGAAGATTACATTGAAGGATTATAACAAACCCTTCCCGATTTACATCGGGAGACCAATTACCCAATTACGCAACGCCGGACTTCCTAAGTTCGGCGTTGTTTTGTTAGTTCTTCGGCAAAATTTCGCTTATCTTTGTTACACTCAGATTTATCCGATGAAAGAAATCAATTTGTCAGAGCTGGAAGCAGCTTTCAACGCAAAACTGGAAAAAGAAATTCGCATTGAGCCGAATGACTGGATGCCGGCAGACTACCGTAAAACGCTGATCCGCCAGATCTCCCAGCACGCACATTCTGAAATTGTAGGAATGCTGCCGGAAGGAAACTGGATCACGCGTGCTCCCAATCTCAGGAGAAAAGCCGTGCTGCTTGCAAAGGTTCAGGACGAAGCCGGACATGGTCTTTACCTGTACAGCGCTGTCGAAACACTGGGTGCCGATCGCGAGAAAACGATTGACGATCTTCATTCCGGGAAAGCAAAGTATTCTTCTATTTTCAACTATCCGACAGTTTCCTGGGCAGATATGGGCGCTATCGGCTGGTTGGTCGACGGTGCCGCGATCATGAACCAGGTTCCGCTTTGCCGCTGTTCTTACGGTCCTTATGCGCGTGCGATGGTTCGTGTGTGTAAAGAGGAATCGTTTCACCAGCGCCAGGGATTTGAGATCATTATGAAGCTGGCTATGGGCACTCCCGAGCAGAAAGAAATGGCACAGGATTCACTGAATCGCTGGTGGTGGCCCGCATTGATGATGTTTGGCCCGAACGATGCCAATTCAGGACACACGCAGCAATCGATGGCCTGGAAGATCAAAAGAAGCACCAACGACGAATTGCGCCAGCTTTTTGTAGACGTTACTGTTCCACAGGCCGAGATGATCGGATTAACTATTCCTGATCCGGATATGAAATGGAACCAGGAAACGGGACATTACGAAACCGGTGAGATCAACTGGGATGAGTTCTGGGCGGTTGTAAATGGTAACGGTCCATGTAACGAATTGCGTGTATCGACACGAAAAAAAGCAAAAGAAGAAGGATTATGGGTGCGCGAAGCAGCTTTGGCTCACGCTGAAAAACGCAAAACGCGCCAGGCTTCTTAATCAGATATCGAATAAATAGCTTACAGAATATGTCACAGCAAGAATGGCCTTTGTGGGAAGTCTTCATCCGAAGCAAACAGGGATTAAATCACAAGCATGTTGGAAGCCTTCGTGCAGCAGACGCGCAAATGGCGGTTGAAAACGCACGCGACGTCTACACCAGGAGAAGTGAAGGAATCAGCATCTGGGTTGTAAAATCCAATGAGATCTTTGCCTCCGATCCTACGGAATCCGAAGAATTATTCGAACCGGCTCACAGCAAAGTTTACCGTCATCCTACGTTTTACGATGTTCCGGACGGGATCTCACATATGTAAAGGGGAGACATTAGCCTTCCGAGGAAAAATTCAGATTGATGAATCAAATGCAAAGATGTGCTGTCTCAATCCCGTCTAATATTGCTGAAGGATCAGGTCGAAATTCAGAAAAAGATTTCCTCCGTTTTTTAAGTATGGCGATCTCATCTTCCTTCGAACTGGAAACGCAGCTGCTACTTTCTTTGGATTTGTACAACCTTGAAATAGACAATGAACCTGATAAATTACATACTTTACAAAAAATGATTCGCGGTTTCAAAAAAAACACTGGAGATTTAATTTCTAATGTCTTTTGTCCAAAAGTCTCAAGTCTTAAAAGAATGAATGCACTCGCTACATATACACTCCGCATAGCTGATGACAGCTTAATTCTTGGCCACCGCGTTTCCGAGTGGTGCGGACACGGTCCGATCCTGGAAGAAGACATTGCTTTGACGAATATCGCGCTCGATCTCATCGGGCAGGCCACCAGCTTGCTGGAATATGCCGCACAGGTCGAAGGCGAAGGAAGATCTTCTGATGACCTGGCGTTTTTGCGTTACGAGAAGCATTACACGAATACGTTACTGACCGAGCAGCCAAACGGGGATTTCGGAAAAACGATCGTTCGTCAGTGGCTGTTCGATACTTTCCGCGTTTTCTTTTTCGATGCTCTTCGTCATTCAAAAGACAAGCAGCTTGCGGCCATTGCTGAGAAATCACTGAAAGAAACGAAGTACCACACCAAGCATTCTTCGGAGTGGGTGATCCGGCTTGGAGACGGAACGGAAGAATCGCACCAACGTGCACAAGCTGCAATCGATGCTTTGTGGCGTTTTGCAGATGAGCTGTTCTTCATGAATGAAGTTGACCAGGAACTGATCGAACAGGGAATCGCTGTTGACCTGGCGAAGATCCGCCCGCTTTGGATGGAACGCATTCAGCATGTACTGAGCGAATCAACGCTGCGCCTTCCGGAAAATAACTGGACACAAAAAGGCGGACGTGAAGGAAATCACTCCGAGCACCTTGGTTTCTTGCTGACAGAAATGCAATACATGCAACGCACCTACCCGGGAATGGAATGGTAACAGAAACAGACATCTGGCAATGGCTGGAGGATGTAAAAGATCCCGAAGTGCCTGTTTTGTCGGTTGTCGATCTGGGAGTTGTGCGCTCGGTCAATCTATTGGAAGGCGAAGCCGAAATCATCATTACTCCTACTTACTCCGGGTGTCCGGCGATGCAGATCATTGAATCCGGCATCAAATCGAAGCTGGCGGAGAAAGGCCTGAAGAAAACAACGGTTACGACGGTACTTTCACCGGCCTGGACTACTGACTGGCTGTCCGAAAACGGAAGGAAAAAGCTCAAAGAATACGGAATCGCTCCACCGGAGAATGAAGTAGACAAAAGCGTTCTGTTCGCAAAGCCTACGATCGTTCATTGCCCTATCTGTAATTCGGAAAACACGAAAATGGTGAGCCAGTTCGGGAGCACCTCCTGTAAAGCGCATTACCAGTGCAATGATTGCAGGGAACCTTTCGATTATTTTAAATGCCTGAGGTGATTATTGATTTTTAATGTTGGATTTTGAATCCCGATAGTGATCGGGACAAGTTGTTGGATGTTGGATTTTAATAAATGAATCGTTCAACGTCCAGATCACTTAAGGCTTGTAATGGCCAGTTTTGCATTTTTTCCCTCGTACTGATCGAATGTTCCTATTTCTATCGTTACCGAATCAGCTTTTTCCTCCGGAAGCATGAAGTAGCAGGCATACGTTGTTTCGACATGCTCTTTGCTTTTAGGAACGGCGAACCGGAAGCTTTTCTTTTTGACGACTTTCCCTTTTCTGAAGGCTATCACATTCATTGAAGCGGTGTTCTTTCCCGATACCGAAGTAATGTTCAATTCTGCTTTCAGCCATTTTACCTTACCGGAAGCGATTGTTGCAAGAGTGAAATCCGTTCCATTATGAGCTTTTACAGCGGAATGCCTGAAGTTCTTGATGCTGCTGACTTCAAATTCGGCTTCATCGATTGTTTCGTCTGTATCGAGCAAACTGTAGTCCAGCGGCGACGGATTCCAGTTGAGGTAAATAGCACTGTAGTACCTGGCATTCATATGATCGTAATGAAGAACGGTGGCATTGTATTGCCCGATCTGGAAGATATTCACGAAGATGAAGTAAGCGCTCAATCCGACGATCAGCCAGCGTTTTCTTTCAACATAGAATCGCTCGATGAATGCTGCCAGTGCAAGCGCCAGCACAGGATAGCTTTGTGTGAGTGCCCGGGCCGAATAGCTGGCTCCGTATCTCCAGTCGGACCAGGCCATAATGATCCAGAGATTGAGGATGGAGAAAGTAATCACAGCTTTTCTGAATGGTTTTCCTTTAAGAAAAAACAAGCCGATGATCATGAAGATGGCAACAGGCGTGTATATGAACCAGCCTTTCTCAAATCCGAACAGCACCCGGAACCACGGATTGAGGAAATACCATTTGCTTCCGACGTCGTAGATCCACGAGCCGGTAGCGTGCTTCCAGTAAAGCAGCTGTGGCAAAATACCGATGATTCCACCTAAAGCCGCCCAAAGGACATGAAGCCTGTTCTGTTTCACCAACGACCATTTGGATTTCAGCTTGCCCGAGCTTTCCAGTCCCCAGAGAACCGGAATGAAAACGATAATCAGCTCTGTCGGACGAGAGATCGTAGCTAGTCCGGCAACCAACCCGATAAAAAGAGCGGTCGGTACTTTCGGCTTTTCATGCCATCTGATCGTCAACCAAAGCATCAGGGCGTAGAGCGGAAAAATGAACACGTGGCTCATTGCTCCGTCTACACTCACATATTGAAGAATGTTGCTTGCAAGACAAACCAGTAACAAAGTAAGCGCTGTGATAGTTTCGGAATAATAACGCAGCAACACTTTCCGCAAAATGAAACAACCGGTCATGAACCAGAAGATCGCTCCGAAGAGAACAGCATACTGGTAAGGCCAGGAAAAACCGTCTTCGGGCGCATCCGTCATGTTTGCAATGGCATGTCCGACATAAAAGAAAGGAAGCTCCATAACAGCAACTCCGCCGAGGTATTTGAAAGCATAGCCGCCTTTATCGAGCTTTGTAGCCTGGTAAAGCTCACCGCCGGAAACGTTGTATTTGCGGTCTATCTCCGGGAACCACTTCAATTCTGTTACATCGTCATAGATGATCAGCCCCGGCAGGTACATGTAATAGCCGAGTGCATCCCAGGTAGTTGCATTGTAACCGTTTTTGCTTTCATTGGTGAAGTAGCTGAAACGAACAGACAGAACAGTGACCAGGATGATAAGACAAGCCCAAAGGGACGATGAACGGGTTCCGTATCTCATGGTTTAAATATAGCGGAAAATGGCACTCTGCAACATGACTTGCATGAATTCCTATTCGGATATACCGACAATTCACTTACTTTCTCAATCAGGAATCCAGCAGATCATTGTAAGAGCGGGATGCATATTTCGAGTGTCTTATGACGGCAACCGCTGTTCTCATATTGTAGATCAGCACACCTAAAATGGCAGTCGAACTCTCCGACCAACTGCTGATAATGCTCCAAATCCTGTCGGTCTTTCTTACAACCTGTAAGCAAAAGAATCAAAAGAAGTAAAGTGGCGTATTGGTCATAGCAAGTTTTACCTGTGTGATGTAGTAAGGAGCAAATGGTTGTAAAAAACGCTTCCCGTTAGCAGGAAGCGTTTTCAGTATTAGCTCTTTCCGGATTATCCCAAAAACGGGTAACGGTAATCTGTTGGCGGAACAAATGTTTCTTTGATCGTTCGTGCAGAAACCCACCGAAGCAGGTTCATCGAAGCGCCCGCTTTGTCGTTCGTTCCCGAACCGCGAGCCCCACCGAATGGCTGCTGGCCAACAACTGCTCCTGTCGGCTTATCATTGATGTAGAAGTTTCCGGCTGAGTTTTCCAGCGCTTTCGTTGCAACCTGGATCGCATAGCGGTCGTTCGACATAATAGAACCGGTTAAGGCGTAATCGGAAGTTTCATCCAGTAATTTTAACGTTGCTTCGTAGTCATTCTCCGGGTAAATATACAAGGTCAGCACAGGCCCGAAGATCTCTTCGCTCAGTGTTTTGAATTTCGGATTCGTCGTAACAATCACAGTTGGCTCAATGAAGTAACCAACGGATTTATCGTAATTTCCACCTACGATGATCTCGGCATCTGCTTCCGCTTTTGCGAAATCGATGTACTTCGCGATCTTGTCGAATGAACGCTCATCGATCACCGCATTGATAAAATTCGAGGTATCGGCTGGCGAGCCCATTTTGAATGAACGGATCTGCTCTGTCATGATGCGTTTTACTTCCGGCCAGATGTTGGACGGAATGTAACCGCGTGAAGCAGCCGAACATTTCTGTCCCTGGAATTCGAAAGCTCCGCGGGAAAGTGCGGTTGCTACTTCAGCAGCGTTCGCCGATCTGTGAACCATAACGAAGTCTTTTCCTCCCGTTTCACCAACGATACGCGGATAAGTGCGGTAGTTTTCAATGTTATTCCCGATCTCTTTCCACAAGTTGCGGAATACAGCTGTTGAGCCCGTAAAATGCAATCCTGCAAGTGAACGGTGCTTGAAAACAACGTCCCCGGCAACCGGTCCGTCAACGGCAACCATATTGATAACGCCGTCCGGAACGCCCGCAGCTTTGAACAATTCCATGATCACCTGGGCAGAATACATTTGCGATTCAGCCGGTTTCCAGACAACAACGTTCCCCATCATTGCCGGAGCCGCGCACAAATTAGCTGCGATCGACGTAAAGTTAAACGGTGTTACGGCAAATACGAATCCTTCCAGCGGACGGTATTCCAGGCGATTCCACATTCCCGGAAGCGATTCCGGCTGTTCTTTGTAAACCTGTGTCAGGTACTGAACATTGAAACGGAAAAAATCGATCAGCTCGCATGCTGCATCGATCTCAGCCTGCATAACATTTTTCGACTGGGCAAGCATCGTAGCGGCATTCATCCGGTCGCGGAATGGCCCGGCAAGTAAGTCTGCAGCTTTCAGGAAGATCGCGGCTCGCTGTTCCCACGGTAAATTCGCCCATTGCTCGCGGGCTGCCAGCGCAGCGTCGATTGCCTGGGAAACATGGCTTGCATCTCCGTAATTGAAATGGCCGATCACTTTTGCATGTTCATGCGGCGGCGACATCGGTTTTTTCGTGGAAGTTGTTATTTCTTTACCTCCGATATAAAGTGGAATATCAATCGGGGCCTGGTTGTACAATTTATCGTATTCGGCCAGCAGAGACAGCTGTTCTTTCGATCCGGGAACATAAGGCTTCACCGGTTCATTAACGGCAACCGGAACCTGGAATATTGCGTTGGACATAGCTTATTTTTTAGGCAAAGATAATCAATTGTTCGCTTTATCCGAGTTGTTGAACCGCCCCCGGAAAGATCGATTATTACGCCTTGATTGAAAGCTTACGGAGCCGAAATTGTTCGTCGATAGTTCTCTGGTTTTCAATCTTCGGTTAACAGTCTGCAACAGTCTTATAAGTTGGTAGTCAGTATGCTCATTTTTTGTAAACTTGCAGGATACTATGCTTAAAACCATTATTGTGAAATTTTCACTTGTTATAACCTTCACTATTTTACTATCCGGAGCTTTATTCTCACAGGACATACCGAAACTCTGGAAAGACTTTCGCAACGGAAGTCCGGCACAACGTGTTAAAGCCTGCGACGAGCTTACCCGCTATTATCACAGTGAAGCCCACGATTCCCTCCGAGTTCTGGGCGAAGAGCTTTTTCTTTACGGCATCGACGAGCATTATTATCCGGCTATAGAACAGGGAAAGCTCACTTTGTCGGATTATTTCATTTTTACCGGAAAGACCGCCGATGGGATTACGATGGCCAAGGCATTGTTGTCGAATATGGAAGAACGCGGAGACGATCGTATGCTTTCAACGGCGGCAGGAACGATCAGCCTGGGCTACGTTCTCCAGAAAGATGGAAAATCTGCCAATTACTGGGCAAAACGTGCTTCGAAAGCGGCGGCTAACAATCCGGATCCGATCATCAGGGCGGAATCGCTCATGGCACTTGCCGAATCGTGGTACCTGCTGGAGCAGAAAGACAAAGCGCTTCAAACTTACCAGCAATACATCAAAATGATCAAGCCGGAGAAAAAGTACAGATCGCTGAGCGCCGCTTACGGACGCATGGGAGACATCTACCGGCTTGACGGAAAAATGGATCTTGCCGAAAAGTTTTTCAATTATTCGATGAAGAACGCGCGGCTTTCCGGGATGAGCATTTCACTTGCACATGCGATCAATAACCAGGCGATTGTATATTTTGAGAATGGAGATACGACGAACGCCCGGAAGCTTTTTGAAGAAGCCCTGCAATTGCGGCTGAAGGTCAATGATCCGAAAGCGATCTCAGAAAGCTATTACAATATCGGCGATTACCATTTTTACACTTCCCAGTACGAATCAGCTGCCTTCTGGTATAGAAGATCGTTCGAGTATGCTAAAGAAAACAAACTGAAACCCGAGCAGGCGGATGCTCTGAGAGCGCTGGCCCAGCTGGCGAAAAGCCAGGGAGATTTTAAAGGATCTACGGCTTACCTGGAAAATTACCTCGATCTGGAAGCCCAGATCAAAGTACAGAACAGCGCCGACGATGAGGAGATCACGAATCTGCAGCGAACGATCATGAGACTGGAAACTGAAAACGATGTTAACAGCGCAGGCTTCGGAATGAAACGCGCCGAAACTCATTTCAGGTGGGAATGGCTGGTTATTGCGTTTTTGGGAACTGTTGTGGTGATGAGCCTGTTTATGAAAAGAAAATCGGGATAGACTTCAGGAGTCAGGATTTTAGGAAAACAGGATTTTTCAGGTTTTTAAGATCAATCTAAGTCTTAATTCAGGCGCCCCGGGAATATCAGGTCGAATACCGGGATTTCCACGCGGAAAAGCTCGTTCGTTTCGTTATTCATAAACGTATAGAATCCGTGCATGGAACCGATCTCGGAATGGATCTCGCAACCGCTTGTATAGCTGTAGGATTCTCCGGCTTCCAATACCGGCTGCTGACCAACAACACCTTCCCCGCTCACATGTACAGGCGGATTCAGCGAATCGAAAATAAACCAGTCGCGGTGAACCAGCTGAATGGAATAGCTGTTCCTGTTTTCAATACTAATGCGGTAATTAAAAAAGTAAGAACCTTCCTTAGTCTGGGAAACATCTGCGCGAAATTGGGTGCTTACTCCTACTTCAACGCCTTCGGTTATTGAAATACTCTTATTCATACTCTGTTGTTGTTCCTGCAAGTTACAAATCTCTCCTTATTAAACGGCAACAATCCTTATTTATTTGGCAGTATTCTTTAAACAGGCAGATTCCTCCCTTGTCTGCAGAAAATAGAACAATAATTACGACATACTGATGCGTGCAGGCATAGATGTGATGTCGATAAAACTCGGCGTGACAGCAATAAAACAAGACGGGATGCATGCAAAACGAAAGTTGACGACTACAAAACTCCGCATGACGGCAATAAAACAAGACGGGATGCATGCAAAACGAAAGTTGACGACTACAAAACTCCGCATGATGGCAATAAAACAAGACGGGATGCATGCAAAACGAAAGTTGACT
>Ga0247810_10000753_pt1 | contig 27467 bp, 27 predicted proteins | sample UWRJL119311C1_FD_179918 | JGI IMG/M metagenome (GOLD analysis project Ga0247810, IMG submission 179918) | Plant litter microbial communities from Arlington Agricultural Research Station in Wisconsin, United States - UWRJ-L119-311C-1 | ecosystem: Environmental > Terrestrial > Plant litter >... | reverse complement strand
CAGAGAACGACCGCTGATCGTGGAACCGACGGAATAGGCCACATACGCATAGGGTCGGGGCATGGCCTCCGCGCTCGATCGCCTCTACGCCCTCCCGCCGAAGGAGTTCACGGCGGCGCGCAACGAGGCCGCGAAGTCGGACGCCTTTCTGAAGACCCTGACCAAGCCCTCCGCCGCCGCGTGGGCGCTCAATAACTTCGCGCGAACACACCCGAAGGACCTGGAGCAGCTCTTCACCCTGGGTCAGGAACTGCGCGAGGCGCAAGACGACCTCGACGCCGGCGCCCTCCGCGAGCTGGGCTCGCAGCGACGCAAGCTCGTCGGCACCCTGGCGAAACAGATCGCTCACGCGGCGTCGGTGAGTGCAACTGCCGTCCCGGACATCGAGGCCAGCCTGCACGCGGCCCTCGCGGACGAGAACGCCGCGGCCGCAATCGCGAGCGGGCGTCTGGTGCGTGCCCTCTCCTCCACCGGCGTCGACGCCGTCGACCTGGAGGGCGCGATCGCCGGAGAGGCCCCTGCTGTCGCGAAGAGCAAGCCCGACCTCGGGTCCGCCCGCACGGAGGTCGCGGAGGACGAGGCGGCGCTCAAAGACGCGCAAGCGGCAGTTGCCGCAGCGGACGACGAGCTCGACACGACCTCCGACGAGCAGGACCACCTACGTTCCGACATCGACGACCTGCAGGCCCGCCTCGACGAGGCCAAGGCGCAGCTGCGGGATGCGCGCAGTCGCGGCACCTTCCTCGCCAGCGAGCACCGTCGCCTGGAGGCCGAGAAGAAGAAGGCGGAGGCCCAGGCGGAGAAGTCAAGGCGGCGGCTGGCCCGACTGGAGAAGCGCTAGCGTTAGCCCCATGTCGAAGCGGGCGAAGGTCAGGAAGACTGCGCTCCGCATCCAGGACAGCCGCGCGATGCACATCATTGCGAGGGCCGGCTTCGCGGTCAACGGCCTCCTCCACCTCATCATGGGGTCGATCGCCTTCGCTGTCGCCTTCGGCCAGGAGGGCACCGCGAACCACGACGGTGCCCTCGAACAGCTCTCCGGCGGGCCCATCGGCGGGCTTCTCCTCTGGGGCGCGGTCGGTGGCCTGTGGGGGCTGGCGGTATTCCAGCTGCTGACAGGGTTCGTGATCCGGGGTGGGGGGCGCGAGGCGTGGGCCGCGCGATCGAAGCCGTTGGCCCGCTCACTGGCCTATATCGGTCTCGGTTTTCTGGCCTTCCGTTTCGCGATCATGGGCTCGCCCAAGCACAGTGAAGCGCAAGACATCAGCGCCCAGCTGCTGGCGATGCCCTCGGGGCAGTGGATCGTCGCCGCCGTCGGCCTCGGGATCGGCATCGGCGGGATCGTGTTCGTGGTGATGGGGTTCAGGCAGAGGTTCCTCGACGACATCGACACTTCGCGCACGCCCGTGCTGTGGGCGGGGCGGGTGTTCGGCACCACCGGCTACATCGCCAAGGGCGTGGCGATCATCGCGATCGGTGTGCTGTTCTGCATCGCCGCCTACCAGGCGGACCCGGAGGAGGCGGCCGGCCTCGACGGAGCCCTCGCGTCGCTGCGCGACCTGACCGCCGGCAACATCGTGCTGAGCATCGTCGCGCTCGGGTTCATCTTCTTCGGGCTGTACTGCTTCGTCCGGGCGAAGTGGGAGCGGCTGGAGAAGCCGGCGCGGAAGCTGCGCTAAGAGCTTGGAGCACCTAACGACCAACCGCTAGTCTGTGCGCAAATGAGCGGAGCAAGAATGCCAGCCGATGAATCGACGAAGTTTCCGGACGAATGTTTCTTCATAGCTCCGATAGGCGCCGACGATTCCGAGATCCGCCGACGATCGGATGGAGTGATGACCTACATCGTGTCCAAGGCGGCTGAGGAGTTCGGGCTCAGAACGGTTCGAGCCGATCAAATCGCCAGTCCTGGCCAGATCAACCTTCAGGTTGTCGAGCACGTCATCGGTGCGCGCGCGGCTGTGGCGGACCTAACGGGGCTGAACCCCAACGTGTTCTACGAAATGGCAGTACGCCACACGGCCAAACTTCCTCTCGTATTGATAGCCGAGCGCGGGACAGACCTTCCATTTGACATCGCCCAGATGCGAACGATTTTCTTCGATCACAAGGATCTGGGGGACGCAGACCGCTGCCGGTCGGCGATCGTGGAATCTCTGCGTGAAGCGATCGAGAATGGAGTTGTCGACAGCCCCATTTCGACGGCAGTAGACCTATCTTTTCTATCTTCGGGCAGCGCTGCTGACCGAAGTATTGCCGAGCTAGTCACCACTGTGGACGAGCTTGCCCGATCACAGCGAGGGCTCATCGACGCCGTTAACTCAAATGCAGATCGCCGTGTTCCATCGGTTGGAGCGATTCCTCGCGAACTTATCGACGATCTTGAACAGGCATATTCGCTGATCGAAGCGCAGACCGACTCGAGCGATATTTTGATCGCCCAGGCCCTGTCTGATATTCGCACCGCGACTGATTATCTGGACCGTCGCGCCACCCGTAGAACTAAAAAACCGATGAGCACGAGCGCGAACGATTTGCTGAAAGCTCATCGCGACCTCAGCGAGCCAGAATCCTGACGATCCGGGGAAGTGGCCTGGCTTTCTAGCCTTTCCTATTTACCAACCTTGCGACGTCAGCACTCCACAGGGCTCGAGAATTACCCGCATGGCCGTTAGCCGGCGTGTCAGCCAATCTCGATCTGCTGGCCCTGGCCGAGCTCGTCGGCCTCGTCGTCCGTGAGCACCGCGAACACGCCGCTCGGAATGCCGGGCAGGCTGCCGACCCGGTTGGCGACGCCGAGGAGGGCGGACCGCTCGGCGCCGGTGATGACGATCACGTACGAACCCTCGTACTCGTCACCCTGCTCGACGACGAAGATCTCGCCCTCCTCCTCGAGCTGCTCGGTGAACTCCTCGAGGCTCTCGATCCACGGAAAGCGGATCTCACCCTCCGTCGCATTGGCATCAGGGGTGAGCGGAACGTGGATCTCTACGACAAGCGTTGGCATGCGAACGAGCATAGTGATGGTGACTGACGCGGTCTGAACTACGAATGCGGGGCTTAGGAGATTACATTGATGAAAATTCCGATCGGAACGGACAGTAAGGCAGAGCCAAAGACACCAACGGCGACAGCACCTCGAGCACGGGAGGTGGGTTTTGTCAGATCGAAAGCGGGAACCAGCCACCGCACGGCTTTCCTAACCAAGTAGAAGGTCCCCAACGTTGGGACTACTAGAAGCAGCCCAGCGACGAAACCCGCCGATGTGCCTTCGTCTCCCGCAGCTTGCACCAAGTCAAGCAGCGGCCCCGATAGCCAACCGAACAATGCCAACCAGACAGTGATCCCGATCAGCCAGTTAGAGCGCAGAATGCGCCACCACGGCACGTTTCGTCGCAGAAGGTGAGTGAGCTGATCCCAAAGCACCGTTCCCCATTCGGAATCGCTCGACTGCACCGTGAGGCTGACACCCTCTTGATTGTCGAACTCAATAGCGACTGAGTAGTTAGAGAGGGAATAGCCCGGAGCCCGCAAGGAGACCTGAGCGAACGTTCGGCTCCTTAGATGCGCGACGATTTCGCCGGGAGAACCCTCGACGGTTCGATGCCCACGAGTCTTCGAACTTAGCGTCGCTCGAATCTTCCCAGCTGCCTCGGCTCGTTTCCTCTTCTGCTTGAGCTGCTGCTTGGCGCTCTTGAATTCCTTCTGACTACCAATCGCCATCGACTTCAAGAATTCGAAGTGCCGCTCGCCCACCGAGTCAACTGACTCGGCCATGAAGTCCGCTCGGTCTCGGTTTCGAGATTTGCGAGCAGTTTCCACGTGCTCCTCGTACCACCTCGTTTCATGAGTCACGTGCCGCTCGACAGCGCCTGCAAGAGCCGCCTCAACGACCTCTAGTGCAGACTCGAGATCCGAATAGTCGCCCGCCCACGCGGACCATGAGATCGAGTTTGAGAACGACTCACTAAGGGTTGTCATAGGTTCGAATATAGTCAGAAGTCAATTGGCGACTGCGCCAGTCGTTGAACGATCTGCCGGAGTTGCCTAACCTCCCCGATTCCTCGCCTCAAGGCAACAGAGGGTAAATGAGTGATCAGAGAACTACTCGTCAGCACGCGTAGGGATACTTGGTCGTCAGTTCTCGCCCAGAGCATCCTCGATGCGCTCCACCTTGGCTGTGAGCTGCCCGGTGTATCCGGGGCGGATGTCGGCCTTGATCACCAACGAGACGCGCGGACTCACCGCGGCCACCGCTTCCGTCGCCTGCTTGATGACGGCGAAGACCTCGTCCCACTCCCCCTCGATCTCGGTGAACATCGAGCTCGTGTGGTTGGGCAGGCCCGACGCGCGCACGATGCGCACCGCCTCGGCGACGGCCTTGTGCACCGAGCCGGTCTCGTCGGTGGCGGATGCGGGGGCGACGGAGAATGCGGCGATCATGCGCCTATTCTGTCGCGGTACCCTCGCTGGGGGCGAGGCCGGCTCGCAAGCCGCGACCATGCCAGCGCAGGGCGAGGTTGCCCGCCGCGAAGACGGTCAGGAAGCTGAGGGTGGCCGGGGCATAGGCAGCGAGGCGCGGGGAGAACGGCGCCGCGTACCCGACGGTGAACCCGACGGCGAGGACGAGCATCACGAACAGTGGGACAGGCAGGAGCCCGGCGAAGAACACGAAGCGCGCGACGCGGGCACCCGTGGTGATGCGTCGCGGCAGGATGGCCGGGTCGCCGGGAAGGCCCGCGAGCGCCTCGCCGTCGTAGGCCGGTGAGAACGACCGCGCCACGATGATCCAGGCGCCTCCGGCGAGGCCACCGAAGGCGACGGCGGCGAGCAGGAAGACCGCGAGCAGCACAGAGATGCCGACTCCGCCCTCGGGCGAGGGGAGGTCGCCCGCCGCGCTCAGTCCGATCATGACGACGGACGCGGTGACCAGCGACGCGGTCGCGACCGTGGTGAAGAGTGCGTAGAGGAGGAAGCCGACGCGTCTGCGGGGGTGGTGCGGGGGCTGGCTCACCCGCCTATTGTGCCCGCACCTCCCCGATTGTCAGGCCGTCTCCGACAGACTGGACCCATGCCGGACACCACCGAACCCCGCGTCGCCGTCTACATCGACTTCGACAACATCGTCATCTCGCGTTACTCGCAGGTGCACCCCAAGTACCGGCGGGACCAGCTGTCGCAGTTCACGGGGCAGCCGGAGATGAAGGAGCGCCTCGACTCCGCGACCGTCGACATCGGCGCGATCCTCGACTACGCGTCCTCCTTCGGCACCGTCGTCATCAGCCGCGCGTACGCCGACTGGTCGCTGCCGGTCAACTCCGCCTACCAGCGCGCGCTCATCGGCCGGGCCGTCGACCTGACGCAGATGTTCCCGACGAGTGGAACGAAGAATGGAGCCGACATCCGGTTGGCCGTGGACGTGGTCGAAGACCTCTTCCGGCTCGAATCCATCACCCATGTCGTCATCGTGGCGGGTGACTCGGACTACATCTCTCTCGCCCAGCGCGCCAAGCGCCTCGACCGCTACGTCGTCGGCATCGGCGTCGCCGGCTCGACCTCGCACTCGCTCGCGGACGCCTGCAACGAGTTCACCGACTACGACGCCCTCCCCGGCGTGACGAAGCCCGTCATCGCGAAGACCACGCGAGCGAAGTCGACTCCGGTCGTCGAAACGGTGGTCGAGCCTGGTTCTCAGGTGGTCGAGCCTGTCGAGACCCCCCGCCAGCGGGTCGAGCCTGTCGAGACCCCCGACGAAGACCCCATCATTCCCCCGCGCGCCCTCCAGACCGAGCGCGACGCCGCGGCCCGCCTCCTCGACCGTGCGATGCGCCTCCTCCACGAGAAGGACGACGACGAGTGGCTGCACAGCTCGCTCGTGAAGAGCCAGATGAAGCGGATGGACCCCAAGTTCAACGAGAAGGGCCTCGAGTTCTCCAGCTTCATGGCCTTCGTCAGCTCACGCCCGAAGCTCGTGGAGATCAAGGAGGAGGGCCAGGCCCGCCTGCTGCGTCTGCGGTCGCGAGGCTGACCCGCCCGGTCAGCTAACGCGGGTGCGGCGCCGGCTCACGAGGTAAACGAACGCACCGGCAAGCAGCAGCGCCCCCGCTGCACCCGACGCGAGCGCGACGTCTGCTCCGGCAACGACGAGGGCCGCGGGCACCGCAGTCATCGTCGCCGCGATGCGCACGGAGTCTTCCGGTGACGTGATCACCGCGCCGGTCGGGCTCGTTGCGGTGGCGGTCGCCACGTTGACGACCGCCCCGCGGGTCATGTCGGCGGCGGTCACCGTGTAGGGGTCCGCGTCGAAGTTCGCCGTCGCTCCAGGCGCGAGCGTGGCAACGACGAGCGGGTCGAGTCCGGTGACGAGGTCGTCGACGACCGAGACGGCCGTCAGGGTGACATTGCCCGCGTTGCGGACCACGAAGGAGTACTCGATGGTCTCGTCCAGGTCGGCGGTGCCGTTTCCGTTCGCGTCGACGAGCGTGCCGGTCTTCACGATCGTGAGACCGGGCTCGCGGACGGCTGTCGGGATCTCGGCCGTGTCGGACGCGGAACTCACCGCGAGCGGACCACCGGCGCCGGTGTAGACGCCCGATGCGTTCGCGGTGTTGCTGAGCACTCCCGCATCCACATCGGCCTGGGTCACGGTGTAGGTCGCGACGAAGTTCCGGATCTCCCCCGCCGGAATCGACTGGGTGGCGGGCGTCGTGCCGGCCACGCGCGGGTCGTCGATCTCCACATCGTCGACGGCCACGCTGCCGGTGTTGGTGACCTCGAAGGAGTACTCGACCTCATCCCCGACATCGGCGAGGCCGTTGCCGTTCACGTCATCCGCGATGACGGCGGTCTTGGACAGCTCGAGCCCGGTGTCGATGACCTCGAGGCTGGCGTTCGCGGTGGCGACCACATTGCCGATCGAGGTCGTCAGGTTGCTGGAGTTGTTGACGTGCGTGCCGGGGGTCGTCGACGTGACGTTGACGGTCACAACGCACGCGTCGCCGGCCGCGATCGAGGCGCCGGTGACGCTGACCGTCGTCTGGCCCGCGGCGACCGTTCCGCCGTTCACAACCGCCGGGCCGCAGTCGACAGTGGAAACCGTGGAGTCGGCGAGCGCGACTCCGACGGGCAGTGCGTCCGCGAAGTCCACGCCGTCGAGGTTGAGCGACCCCTCCGTCGCCGGGTTCGTGATGGTGAGGCTGAGCGCGGACGTCTGGCCGGGCACGATCACGGCCGGCGAGAACGCCTTCGTCAGCGGCGCGACGTGGAAGGAGAGGGACCAGAACCAGCCGTCGTTGCCGGGGATCACGGAGGTGTTGGTGAACTGGAAGGTGCTCACCGCTCCCCCGCTCTGGCTCATGCGGAACGACCCGCAGGCCGGGTTGTTCGTGGAGGCGGTGTCGTCCGTGCAGACGGCGGTGCCCTGGTTCACCATGTTGCGGAGTCGGGTGCCACCGTTCTGCAGCTGGAGCACGGCGTTCTTCTTGACGGTCTCCAGGGTGACGGGAGCAGTGAAGTCGAGCATCGAGGCGTCGAGGTTGTTGATGTGGAAGATCGGCCCCACGATCGGCTTGTTGAAGGTCACGGTGCGGGTGCCGGTCTGGTTGGACAGCAAGCATTCGCTCACGGCGACGGCGCTCGTGGGCGCCTGCGGTGAGAAGAAGGAATTCGCGTCGCGACTGATCAGGTTGGCGTAGGTCGTGCCGTTTGCAGTGGCGCCGCCGCAGCGCGCCGCCGTGGCCCCGAGGGTGGCGGTCACACCGGTCGTGCCGAAGCTCATCGTGGAGGTGACGTTCGCCGTTCCGGGAACGGACGTGAGCCACTGCTCATCCGGCGACACCGCTGCGACCGCAGCCGTCGGCACGGACATCGCCGCCAGCACGAGCCCGATCGTCACAACCAACGCCGACCCCGACACAACGCGCTTCGCCACGAAATCCCCCTGAACGGGCGGCCGACTGCCGCCACACAACACGATTTCGAGCGTATCGACGGGAGGGGTGCGGACCGCTCGGTTTACCCCTTTGGCCGGGGTGATATCGGGGGTGAAAAGTTTGAGAGCTGGGGCTGCCTTCTTCCAACTCGGACGGACCCACCCCGAGAAAGCCTTCCCAGATCCATCTGCCCCCACAACTAGGCAGTAGGCACATCGTTCCACCCTCGACAGACTGAGGAGAGCGCGTACCCAGCGCTATGACGATTGGAACCGACGATGGTTGACGAGCTCTCCTGGAGCGTTGCGCGCCTCATCCCCACTTCCGGCATCAATGGAGCGGATGAACAGGAGCGTCGAGCGACTTCGGCCCTGCTCGCTGTCGTCTCCTCGGTAAAGGAGTTTGCCCGAACTCTTACCGCTCCTCTCGGAGCAAAAGCGGGCAGCGCGGAGGCCTACATCGAAGTGCCGTTCGATCTTGGTGATAAGAGAGTGTTTCCGGACGGTCTGATCCGCATCCGGCGCGGCTCCTACACATGGACCGCGCTGGTTGAGGTCAAGACCGGCGACAACGTCCTCGTGACCGAGCAACTCGAAAACTACCTCGATGTGGCACGCGAGCATGGTTACGACGCGTTGCTGACCATCTCGAACGAGATTCCCCCAGCGATTGGCATGCACCCGACGCCCGTCGACCGAAGGAAGCTTCGCAAGGTCGCCCTCCATCACATGTCATGGTCGGAGGTCGTGACGCACGCAGTCATGCAGAAGGAGCACCGCGGCGTCGCAGACCCGGACCAGGCGTGGATCCTTGGTGAACTCATCCGCTACCTCGAGCATCCAAAATCCGGAGCTATGTCCTTCAACGACATGGGTCCGAACTGGGTGACTACACGAGAGGCCGTTGCTGCTGGCACGCTCCGTGCTTCGGACAAGACTGTGGCCGAGGTCGCCGGTCGTTTTGACGCGCTGATCCGCTTTGCGTGCCTTCGGCTCGGACGTCGCCTCGGAACCGAGGTGACCCCTGCGCTGTCACGTCAGCATCGAACCGAGCCGACCGCGCGAACTTCGTCGCTCGTGGCATCGCTGACCCAGACCGGGACGATGTCCGCGTCAATTCGCATTCCCAACGCGATTGCAACTCTCGAGGTTCTGGTTGACCTCCGCGCGAACAAGATCATCTGCCACTTCGACGTTGATGCCCCCAACGAAGGTCGCCCAGCGACGCGTGTGAACTGGCTCCTACGGCAGCTCAAGGAAGCGCCTGACTCTGTCCGAGTCGAGGCCTTCAGTGCTCGGTCGAAGAGCGGGGCCGCCGAACTGCTTCGCGACGTCCGGGAGGCGCCGCTCAAGCTCGTAACGGATCCCACGAAGGAGATTCGCTCCTTCCGAGTAGCTCAGATTCACGCGCTCGGCTCAAAGCGAGGGGTCGGCCGTGGGTCATTCATCGATTCGGTCATCGATGCCATTGACGCAACGTACGGGGAGGTCGGACAGAGCCTTAAGGCCTGGTCGGCCGCCCCGCCGAGACTGCGGTCCGAGGGCGAAGTCATTGTCGAGACCGAGATCGATTCGAGCCTCGCGTCGAACGCGCTTTCCTCCCAGGACTCCGAGTTGGCAGCCGATTGATTTTTCCGAGCGTGAAGGTTGTCGATGGCGATCTCGACTGACCTTTGGGTGGCGTTTGGCGCCACAGCCCTAGTCGCAGGTACTGGCTACCAGACCGTGCTCGCCGCGCTACTAGGCATCGATTCCATGTCCGGATTCCTCGGTGCGCACAATGAGATCGCCAAGCAAGCGCATGCTGAGATTCGAGCGACGATTCCAAGGTGGCGCTATTTCAAGCTGAGACGCACACTCAAGGCGAAGAATGCAGAACTGCTGAGCCTTCTGAACGACCAAGAGAGACTGCTCTCCAAGCGTTACGACCAGCAGGCGTTGGGCTGGAGTCTCGTATTCGGAGGGAGCCTCCTAGCTGCGATTGCCGCCTGGATGGTCGTCGCTCGGTCAGGGGGGTAGTCAGCGGCTACAGCCCGTTGGCCCGCGCAACCTCTCCGTACCACTTCGCACTCGGCTTCGGCGTGCGCGCGAACGTCTCCTTGTCCCAAGCGATGAGGCCGAAGGTGGGGGCGTAACCGGAGGCCCACTCGTAGTTGTCGAGGGCGCTCCAGTGCTGGTATCCGAGCAGCTCGATGCCGTCCTCGATGCACGCGTGCAGGCCCTCGAGGGCGCCGCGGGTGTAGTCGATGCGACGGGAGTCGTCCTGCGTGGCGATGCCGTTCTCCGTCACCATGACCGGCGTGTGATTCGACAGTTCCCACGCGGCGCGGACGCCGATGGCGGCGGCGGGCGGGAAGTACTCCCAGCCGGTCAGGGTCGTCTCGACGTCGGGGCCGGGCGGGCGGATGCCCTCGGGGCCGACGATGTTGCGGGTGTAGGCCTGCACGCCGATGAAGTCGTCGCCGGCCGCGTTCTCGAGGTACCAGTTCTCGGCGGGGTCGGCGATCTCCTTCAGCTTCTCGGCGGCACCTTCCTCGGGGGCTGCCTCGAAGGCCTGAGTGGCGATCGTCCAGCCGGTCTTCAAGCCGGAGACCTGAGAGAGGACATCTCGACTGGCTCGATGCGCCAGGAGGAGTTGGTCGGCCACGTGGAGGTCGGGCTTGGGGAGTCCGTAGGCGACCAGGTTGGACGCGTCCTCTCCTCCGGCCAGCATCGCCGCGATGTTCGGCTCGTTGATGGTGCAGACGTAGTTCACGCCCTCGGACACGACCGGCAGCGCCAGCTCGGTGTAGCGGGCGAACAGGTCGGCGGCATCCGACGCGCGCCAGAAGCCGTCGGTCTCGAACCAGCGCGGCACCGTGAAGTGCATGAGCGTGACGATCGGCTCGATGCCGAACTCGTGGCAGGTGTCGACCATGCGGCGGTAGTGGTCGATGGAGGCGCGGGAGACGAGACCGCGCTCCGGCTCGATACGCGACCACTCGATCGAGAAGCGGTAGGAGTTGAGGCCGAGGTCGGCGAGCAGCTTGATGTCCTCGCGGTAGCGGTGGTAGCTGTCCGCCGCGTCACCGCTCGGCTCGACGATCGTCGTGCCCGGCTCGTTCTCGTGCACCCACCAGTTGCTGTTCACGTTGTTGCCCTCGATCTGGTGGGCGGCGGTGGCGGCGCCCCAGAGGAAGCCATCGGGGAAGGTGAGCCGGGTCATGCAACGTCCTTACGCGGGTTGGGAATGGAGTCGAGAAGTCGGATCGTGTACTCGTCCTGCGGGTTGCGCAGCACCTCGGCGGTATCGCCGCGTTCGACTACCGATCCGCCGTTGAGCACGAGGATGTTGTCGGTCACGATGCGCGCGCTCAGCAGGTCGTGCGTGATGTAGAGCATCGAGACGCCCCACTGCTCACGCAGGTCCTCCAGCAGGGCGAGCACGCCGGCGCGCAGCGACACGTCGAGCATCGAGACGGGCTCGTCCGCGATGATCACCTGCGGGTTGCTGGCGAGGGCGCGGGCGATGACGACGCGCTGGCGCTGGCCGCCCGAGAGCTGGTGCGGCAGCTTCGCGGCGAACTCCTCCACCGGCGATAGGCCGACGGTGTCGAGCAGCTCGAGCATGCGACGGCGGGCGTCCTGCCCACGCAGCTTCGTGAAGTTCACGATCGGCCGGGTCAGGATGTATTCGACGGTGTGCAGCGGGTTGAGCGCCGCATACGGGTCCTGGAAGACCATCTGCACGTCCGAGTGCAGCGAACGGAACTGCCCGCGACGCAGGGTGCCGACGTTCATGTCACCGAACATGACGGTGCCCGATGTCGGCTTCTCGACGGCGGTGATGAGTTTCGCGATCGTCGACTTTCCGGATCCGGATGCGCCCACGAGCGCGAGGGACTCCCCCGGGCCGAGCGTGAAGGACACGTCCTTCACCGCCTGCACGGGTGCCTCGCCACGACGGGGCGGCGGGTAGATCTTGGAGAGGTTCTCGACGACGAGGGACTTCTGGTCGGTGCGACGCTCGCGGGAGGAGACGGTCGGCTCGTGCGTCGCGGTCTCGGCGCGGGTCTTGCCGCTGCGCTTCGTGCGGTCCTCGAGGCCGGGGAGCTCGACGATGTCGGCGCGTGGATCCGCGTAGTGCGAGAGCAGCATGCGGGTGTAGTCGTCGGTGGGGCGGTCGAGGATGTCGCGCGACGCCGCATCCTCCACGATCTGCCCCTCGTGCATGACGAGCACGCGCGCCGCCGACTCCAGCACGATGCCGAGATCGTGGCTGATGAGGATCGCCGTGAACTGCTCCTTCTTCTGCAGCTCGATGATCGTGTCCATGACGGCGTGCTGCACGAGCACGTCGAGTGCCGTCGTCGGCTCGTCGAAGACCATGAGCTTGGGCTCGAGCGACAGGGCGAGCGCGATCGAGACGCGCTGGCGCATGCCGCCGGAGAGCTCCATCGGGTAGCGGTCGAGCACCGTCGCCGGCAGCTCCACCTTGCCGACGAGCTCGGCCGCACGGGCCTCCCAGTTCTCGCGGGCGACGTGCTCGTGCGCCTTGAAGATGTCGAGGAAGTGGTTGCGGATGGTGCGCACCGGGTTGAGCGCGTTCATACCGGACTGCAGCACCATCGCGATGCCGCCGTGACGCTGCTCGCGCAGCTGCTCGGCATCCATCGACGCGATGTCGACCCCGTCGAACAGGATGCTGCCGCCGACGACGTGGGCCGGCGGCTTGGAGAGACCCGTGATCGCGAACCCGAGGGTCGACTTACCCGACCCGGACTCGCCGACCAGGCCGACGAACTCCCCCTGCTCCAGGGTGAAGCTGACGTCGCGGACGGCGTGAGTCTCATCTCCGTAATCCACGGACAGGTTCTTGACCTCGAGAACAGTGGTCATCGGTTCTTCCCCTCTCGGAGGCGCGGATTGCTGATGCCGTCCACACCGAAGTTGATCAATGTCAGCGACGTCGCGAGCAGCGCGATGCAGAGGCCGGGCGCGAACAGCAGCGCCCACTGGCCGGTGAGCAGCGCGTTCGAGTTCTGCGCCCAGAAGAGCATGGTGCCCCAGCTGACGATGCTCGAGTCGCCGAGACCGAGGTACTCCAGCCCCGCCTCGGCGAGAATCGCCGCGGTGGCCGCGCCGAAGAAGTTGCCGACGATGAGCGAGGTCATGTTGGGCAGGATCTCGCGGAAGACGATCCGGAACGGTCGCTCACCGCTGAACACGGCCGCGGTCACGAAGTCCCGGCTGCGCAGCGACTGGGTCTGGCTGCGGAGCACGCGAGCACCCCACGCCCAGCCGGTGATGACGACCACCGTGATGATCATCGGGATGCCGCCACCGGAGAGGTAGGCGGCCAGCACGATCATGAGCGGCAGGCCCGGGATGACCAGGAACAGGTTCACCACGAAGTTCACGACATCGCTGCCGAAGCCTCGGAGGTAACCCCAGCTGAGGCCGATCAGCACGGCGATGATCGTGGACAGGGCGCCGGCGACGAGGCCGACGAAGATGCTGACCTGCGCACCCCAGAGAAGCTGGCTGAGCACGTCCTCCCCCGCGGCGGTCGTGCCGAGCCAGTGCTCGGCCGACGCGTCCTGGCTGCGCTCGAAACCGTTCTCGCTCGCACCGTAGGGCGCGATGAGCGGAGCGAAGATCGCCAGCAGGATGAAGACGCCGAGGATGATGAGGCCGATGCGCGCCTTGCCGCTCGACCAGATGGTCGAGGCGACGCGGGCGACGACGGTCCACGGGCTGGGGGCAGCACCGATGGGGGGCTTGATACGGCGCAGTGCCGTCGTGTCAGGGGCGATAGGACGTGACATCGCTCTACCTCCTCGTCCTCGGGTCGAGCACCCCGTACAAGATGTCGACGATGAAGTTGGCCACGAGCACGCTCAGCGTGATCATGAGGAACAGGGCCTGCATGAGCGGGTAGTCCTGGTTGGTGACGGCGTTGAAGAGCAGGTAGCCGATGCCCGGGTAGCCGAAGACGCGCTCCACGAGGATCGAGCCGCCGACCACACCACCGAGGGCGAGGCCGAAGCCGGTGAGGTTCGGGAGGATCGCGTTGCGCGCCGCGTATTTGAGGGCGATCGTGCGGGACTTCAGTCCATTCGCCTCCGCGAAGGTCACGTAGTCGTCGCCGAGCGTCGAGATCATCGTGTTGCGCATGCCGAGGATCCAGCCACCGAGTGAGGTGATGAGGATCGTGAGTGCCGGCAGGGCCGCGTGATACAGCGCGCTGCCGATGAAGGCGAGCGAGAACTCCGGCGACTCGGTCGCCCCGTAGGCCCCCGAGGTCGGGAACAGCCGCAGCACGTACCCGGCGAAGAAGAGGAGCAGCAGGGCCGTCCAGAAGTAGGGGAAGGCGCTGGCGAACGACCCCGACAGCGTCGGGAGCGTGTCGAGCCAGGTGCCGCGCTTCCACGCGGCGAGGACGCCGAGCAACGTGCCGAGCACGAAGGCGATGACCGTCACGAGGCCGACCAGCACGATCGTGTACGGCAGCGCGGTGCTGACCAGCTCGCTCACCGTCTGCGGATAGAAGGTGTACGAGATGCCGAAGTCGAGCGTGATCACCTGGTGCAGGTACTGGAAGTACTGCTCCACGATGTTGCCGCCCGGCACGCCCAGCTGGGCCTCGATCGCAGCCTTCGTCGCGTCGGAGACCGGCCCGTTCTGGGCGAGCTTCGCGAGCGCGGCGTCGGCCGGGGTGCCCGGCATGAGACGCGGCAGGATGAAGTTGACGGTCACGGCCGCCCAGAGGGTGAGCAGGAAGAGGCCGAGCTTGCGGAGCACGTAGCCCGCGGCACGTCTGTTCCGTCCGGTATCCCTCAGCGGCTGTTCTGTTTTAACTGCGGTGTCAGTCATCATTGACCGCCTTCAGGTGGGTGAGTACGAGAAGCGGTGTCGACTCGTAGGTCTTCGGTGATGCGTAGGGGTCCTTCTCGCTCGGCCAGCCGGTGAACTTGGCGTTGCTCACCAGGCCCCACGAGCCGCCGTAGTAGAGGCTGATGACGGGCAGGTCGTTGTACATGATCTGCTGCAGCTGGTAGCCGAGCTCCGTCTGCTCCTCCTCCGACACGGCCGTCTTGAAGTCGGCGAGGATCGCGTCGGCGTCGGGGTTGTCGTAGCGGGCGAAGTTGTTCGTCGCCTCCTCGCCCACGGGCTTGAGGTACTGGCTCGACATGAGCGAGTTGAAGTCGCGGAAGAGGGAGCCGGTGCCACCGGTGCCGCCCATCGCGAGGTCGAACTCACCGTTGCGGAGGGCCAGCTGGTAGGCCGCGGGCTGCGGGGTGTCGACCTTCACGTCGATGCCGATCGCGCCCCACTGCTTCTGCACCTCCTGCACGCCCTTCAGCCAGTCGTTGTACCCGTTGGCAGTCGTGATGGTGATGCTCAGCTGCTGGCCGTCGGGGCCGACGAGTCGGTCGCCGTCCATCGTGTAGCCGGCGGCGGCAAAGAACTCGAGCGCCTTGGTCTGGTCCTGGGTGATGAGACCGGAATCGGGGATCGACGGGTCGAGGTACTTCTCCTGGAACGGGAGCAGCACGTTCGTCTGCCCGGCCGGCTCCATGTATCCCTCGGCCGCCGCATCGCCGACCGCGGCACGGTCGAGGGCGATGGAGAGGCCCTGGCGCACGTTGAGGTCGTTGAACGGCGCCTTCGTCAGGTTCGGGAAGAGGGCGATCGTTCCACCCGGCGGGAACCAGTAGGTGTTCTTGTTACCGGCGCCCACCCACGCGTTGTCGACGTCGCTGATGAACGAGTAGGCCCAGTCGTAGCCCTTGGTCGCGACGTCGAGCTGCGTGTTGGTGGCTGGCAGGATGAGGTGCTCGGCGGCGACCTTGTCGGCCTGCCAGTAGTCCTGATACTTGTCGACCGTGTACTGCTGCGGGGCGAAGTTGCCGAGCGTGTACGGGCCGGTGCCGACCGGGTCGGGATTGCGGTAGCTCGCCGGGTCCTCGACGTCCTTCCACAGGTGCTCGGGCACGATCAGCGTCGTCGCGATGAGCTGGGCTGCCGGGACGTTCTCGTCGTTAAGGTGGACGGTGACCGTCGTGTCATCGGACTCGACCGACTCGATGAAGGTCCAGATGCCCTGCGTGTCCGTCGCCGGGAACTCCTTCAGCATCTCGAAGGTGAAGACCACGTCCTCGGGGGTGAAGTCCTCCCCGTCGCTCCAGGTCACCCCGTCGCGGATCGTGAAGACGATCGTCGACGGGTCGGGCAGCTCGTAGCCGGTGGCCAGCCACGGCGACTCCTCGCCCGTCACGTTGTCGAGGATGATCAGCGGCTCGTACATGTAGAAGGACGCGACGCGCTTGTTCGCCATGTACGGGTTGAAGTTGCGCTCGAACAGGGGCGAACCGTTGTCGGCCGCGACGAGCATGGTGTCGGCCGGGATCGAGGGATCCGGCGCGCTCTGGATCTGGATGCTGCAGCCGGCGAGCAGGGCGATCGCTGCGATCGCCGCTCCAGCCGTGCGCACTATTCGGTGCTTCATCGCTCCCGCTCTCCATCGATGGGGTTGGTGTCCCTCGACTGTAAGCGCATACATTCACGTCGTGGCCCCCTTATGAGGGGTTTCACAGGCTCAGGGTTTTCGCGCCGCTGTGGTTTACGGGCAGCTGGCCCGGAGCACGACCTGCACGGGCAGCGTCAACTGCTGCTGCTCGATCGACGGGTCCTCAAGGCGCTGGGTGATCGCGTGGATCGCCGCCCGGCCGAGCTCGATCATCGGCTGGTGCACGGTCGTCAGGGACGGGGTCGAGGTCTTTCCGGCATCGATGCCGTCGAATCCGGTCACCATGACCTCGTCGGGGACGGCTATGCCCCTCTCCTTCAGCACGTCGAGCACGCCGAGGGCCATCTGATCGTTCGCGCAGATGACCGCGCGCGTCGGTGTCATCTCCCGGGCCACCGCCCGGCCGCTCTCGCGAGTGAAGTCGCCTCTTTTCATGACCGCCTCGCGGTCGCCCAGCGCCTGCTCGAAGCCCGCGAAGCGTTCCTCGTCGTCCGGCGAGCCCTCGACGCCGCGGATATAGGTGATCGATTCCGGGTTCTTCGACAGCACGTGTTCGGTCACCGCGCGCATACCCGGCCCGTTGTTCACGCTGACGTGGTCGAAGCCGTCATCGCGGTCCGCCCCCGCGAGGATCACGACCGGGATGCGACGGGCGACGTGCGCGAGCAGTTCGTCCGAGACCGTATGCGACAGGACGGCCAGGCCGTCGACCCGACCGGCAAGGTCGTTGACCAGGCTCTCCTTCGCCGGGCCGCGACCCGCGCCCACCATGAGCGAGAAGCCCCGGCGCCACGCCTCGATCTCGGCACCCCGGAGGACCCGGTCGAAATAGAGGGTCTCCACCTGCGGTTCGACCTCCTCCGCACGGACCGGCACCCGTTCCCCCGCCCGCGGCGGCGCCGCCTTCGAGATCTCGAGGTCGTCATGACCGGGGAGGAAGAGACCGATCACGTTGGTGCGGCGGGCGGCCAGCCCCCGGGCGTTGCCGCTCGGGACGTAACCGAGGTCCTTGATCGCGGCGAGGACCGTGTCGCGCGTGCTGTCCTTCACGGCGTCCGGATTGCGGAGGACACGGGACACCGTCGCGATCGACACGTCGGCGCGATCGGCGACGTCGTAGACCGTTGGCGTTCTCGACATCGGTGCCCCCTTCCCGCCGTCATGGTAACCCTGCCCTCTGCGCGTCGGCCGCCCGGGGTGACCCTCCAACGGGTGGTCGAGGCGTTCCACCCCGGGGCGATAGCGTCAGGGGAATGCTCGCGAACATGAGGAGTGTCGGATGACGGCGGCCGGGTGGTACCAGGACCCCGCGGACGAAGGGTGCATCCGCTACTGGGACGGCGTCGCCTGGTCGACGACCACGGCGCCCAAGCCGACTCCTGTACCTGCACCCGCACCTGCTCCGGCCCTGGTTCCGTCTCCGGCCACGTCCCGCCCCGACCCCTACGCCCAGTTCGCGGCCCCAGCGACCTACGGGTATGACAACCGTCCGGTCGCCGACCACACCATCGTCCTGACCGGACGGTCGGGTGCGATCGCGACTCGCGGCATCCTCATCGGGGTGGGAGTGATCTTCGCGCTCGCCGGGCTCGGGACGATCGGGCTCAGCACGGTGACCACCACCTTGTTCGACTCCTTGGAGCCGCACGCCGGGTCGACGATGGTCGTCGGGACGGTCGTCGAGATCCAGGTCGACACCATGACCGACTCCGAGACCCACCAGGTCTCCCCCACCTGCCGGCCCGTCGCCGAGTTCACCGTCGACGGACAGACGTACACGGCGATGTCCGTCGCATGGATCGGGCACACTGTCGCCGCCGGGTGCCGCTGGACCGTCGGTGGCACGGCGGACATCGGCTACCTCCCCGACGACATCGCCGGGACCGCCCGCGTATCGACGAAGGACGACGTCTCCGAAACCTTCATGTCCGGCTTCTCGATGGTCTTCATCGGCGGGGGTGTATTCGCGATCCTCATCGGCGCCCTGCTGATGTTCGCGGGTATCAAGGGGAAGATCGTCGAGCGGTGACCGCCCCGGGCTGGTACGCGGACCCGCGCGATCCCCGATTGATCCGACGATGGACCGGGGCGGAGTGGACGAACGAGGTCGCGCCGAAACCGGGCGTCGCGTTCGAGGACCGACCCGCGGCTCCCCCGTGGCCGGGAGGCCCTTCGGAGGCCCACATCCGCGCGGGCGGAGCGCTGGCCGCGTCGATCGGATCCATCGCGTTCTGCGTGGTGTGGTTCATCGTCATCGGCGTCTTCTACTCGATGACGACCGACATCCCCAACCGGGTGTTCCTCGGGCTGTTCGCCGCGTTGGGGGTGGGGTTCTTCGTCCGGGCGGTCGTCCGGCTCATCCGCCTCAGATCCTGAACGGGCTACGCCAGCGCTCGCGCAGGCCCCATGCGGCGAGCGGGACGGCGAGCGCGAGCGTGATGACCCAGCTGAGCAGCACCCAGTCCTCGTCGATGTTGCCGGCCGTCCCGAACCGCGCCGCGACGATCAGGACGGCCAGGGCGAAACCGAGCGGCGGGATCACGCCGACCGTCATGAGGAAGTGACCGAAGTCCACGGTGTCACCGCTTCGCAGTGGCACGAGCCCACCCTTCACGAGGGAACGGGTGAGCACGACCCCGTCGTGACGCGGGTCGAAGGACTGCGCGACGAGGCCCCAGAGGACGACCGCCTGGCCGATCGCGAGGCAGGCCAGGCAGAGGAACCAGGCGATCGCGAGCCAGACCAGGATCGCCTGGCCCGGGTCGTTGACGGAGGCGGTGAGCCGCTCCGGTGTCTGCACCGAGACGATCACCAGCAGGGTCGCCGCAACGACGGCTCCGACACCCATCGCCGTCCAGAACGGCGCGTAGAGGAGGAAACCGACGCGCCGCGCGATGAGGCTGCCGCGGGTCAGGCCTGGGCCCTCTCCAGCACGAGCTCACGGACGCGAGCCGCGTCGGCCGTGCCCTTCATCGCCTTCATCACGGCGCCGATGACGGCACCGGCGGCCTGCACCTTGCCGTCGCGGATCTTCTCCAGCACGTCCGGCTGCTGCGCGAGCGCCTCGTCGATGGCCGCGATGAGCGCGGTGTCGTCGTTGACGACCTTGAGCCCGCGGCTCTCGACGACCTCACTCGGCGAGCCCTCACCTGCGACGACGCCCTCGAGCACCTGGCGGGCCAGGCGGTCGGTGAGTTCACCGGACTCGATGAGCGCGACGAGCTCGGAGACGTGGAGCGGGCTGACGAGCTCGCCCGGGTCCTTGGAGGATGCGTTCGCCAGGCGGGCGATCTCGCCGGTCCACCACTTGCGCGCCTGGGCGGGCGCCGCACCGGCGGCCACCGTCTCCTCCACCTCGACCAGCAGGCCGGAGTTGAGCACATCCTGGAACTCCAGGTCGGTGAAGCCCCACGCCTCCTTGAGACGCTTACGGCGCAGCGACGGCGCTTCGGGAAGAGCGGCGCGCAACTCCTCGATCAACTCGAGGGACGGCTCGACAGGGAGGAGGTCAGGCTCGGGGAAGTAGCGATAGTCGTCCGCGTCCGACTTGGGGCGCCCGGCGGAGGTGACACCGGTGTCCTCGTGCCAGTGTCGCGTCTCCTGGATGATGGTGCCGCCCTTGTGCAGGATGGCGGCCTGGCGCTGGATCTCGTAGCGGATCGCACGCTCGACGCTGCGCAGCGAGTTGACGTTCTTCGTCTCGGTGCGGGTGCCGAGCTTGCCGGATCCGCGCGGGCTCAGCGAGATGTTCGCGTCGCAGCGGAGGTTGCCGCGCTCCATGCGGGCCTCGGAGATGCCGAGCGCGACCACGATGTCACGGATGGCGGAGACGTAGGCCTTGCCGACCTCCGGAGCATCGTGCTCGGTGCCGGGGATCATCTTCGTGACGATCTCGACGAGCGGGACGCCGGCGCGGTTGTAGTCGACGAGCGAGTACTCGGCGCCCTGGATGCGACCGGTCGAGCCGCCCACGTGGGTGAGCTTGCCGGCGTCCTCCTCCATGTGCGCACGCTCGATGGCGACGGTGATCTTCTTTCCGGAAGCCAGCTCGATGTCGAGCGAGCCCTCGAAGGCGATCGGCTCGTCGTACTGCGAGATCTGGTAGTTCTTCGCGAGGTCCGGGTAGAAGTAGTTCTTGCGGGCGAAGCGGCTGCTCGGCGCGATCTCGCAGCCGAGCGCGAGGCCCAGGCTGATCGAGTACTTGATCGCCTGCTCGTTGACGACCGGGAGGCTGCCGGGGAGACCGAGGTCGACCGGCGTGATCGCCGTGTTCGGGCCGCCGTCCCAGCCGCTCTTGCGCGCGGGGTTCGGGGCGTCCGAGAACATCTTCGTCTCGGTGTTGAGCTCGACGTGCACCTCGAAACCGAGCACCGGCTCGAAGAGTTCGAGGGCCTTGTCGTAGTCCATGAGTTCAGCCTTCGCCATACCCACGATTCTACGGGCGCGCGGCCAGCCTGTTTGCCGCGTCGGCGACGGCCCGCGGGGCCTCGAGGGGGACGAAGTGCCCGGAGTCCACCTCGGTGAGCTCGACATCGGTGAACCAGTCGTTCAGGTCGTCGCTCCACTCCAGCGGGAACAGGGGGTCGGCCGTCGGCCAGAGGAAGCTCGTCGGCACGGTCACCGGGGCGGCTGCGGCATAGCCCTGGTTGGCGGGGTACCACTCCACGCTCGCCCGGAACGCGCCGGGTCGGGCGTAGCGCTCCACGAGGGCGTCGAAGGCCTCTCCCCTGCCGAGATCGCCCGTCTTGGACCACTCACGCCAGAAGTGCCCCAGGTAGGCGCGCACCGCCTCCGGGTTGCCGTCGATGACCTCGGCCGCGAGCCCGTTGCGGTGGAAGTGCTGGTACCAGGTCGCCTGCTGCATGCCGAGTTCAAAGGGGCGGGTGCCGACGCCGGGGTAGGCAGGGCTGATGACCAGGCCGACGACGCGGTCGGGACTGTGGCGGGCGATCGCCTGGGCGATACGGGAGCCGATGTCGTAGCCGACGATGACGGCGCGCTCGGGCATGTCATCGAGGAGGCGCTCGGCATGCGCCTCGGCGCGGGCGTCCTCGTGCGCGAAGAGGTCGGGTGTGAGCACGGTGTCGCTGTGGAGGAGAGGACGCACCTTGCGGTAGTCGTCGGGGGAACCGGGCCAGCCGTGCAGGAGGACTACGGGGTGCATGGTCATCACCGTAGCCTCTCCTCCACAGGGGGCCCGACCGCGCACTTCTGGTACTATCGAACATACGTTCGAACGTGGGAAAATGGTCGCATGACCCTCCTCGACCACGCGAACACGGCGCTCGACGCGCTCGCGCGCGTGCCGCGGGATGCGTCGTCCCTGCAGGAGATGACGGAGGCCGAACTCCTGACGTTCACGGGCGTCGCGTCGTCATTGCAGCGGCTGGCGACCACGCTGGTCGCCCTTGCTGCCGGCGATGTCGCCCGCAGATCGGACCCGGGGCTCGGCCACGACGGACTCGCGCAGCGACACGGCCACCGGACCCCGCAGGAGCTGGTGCGCGTCACCTCCGGCTCCACCGCGCGGGATGCGGGGCAGGCGGTGCGGGTCGGTGCTCTCCTCCTCACCGCCGAGCCGTGGCTCGCGCCGGTCGTCGCCGGCGTCATCGACGGTGGCCTGTCGGTCGCGGCCGCGGATGCCATCACCGTCGGGCTGGGCGCGCCCTCCCCCGGCGTCGATGCGGCCATCCTTGGCTCGGCGGCGGCATCCCTCGTCGACCTGCCGCTGGATGCCGACCGTTTGCAGCGCCGCGCGCGGGAACTGCGGGACGAGCTCGACGAGAGCGGCGTGGCCGATCGCGAGGCGGCCCGGCGATCCCAGCGCAGCCTGCGCTTCACCCGACTGCCGGACGGCATGTCTCTTCTCGTGTGGCGCCTCGACCCGGAGTCGGCAGCCGTCTGCGGCGAGATCTTCGACCGTGCCACCTCGCCCCGCAACGGCGGGCCTCGCTTCGTCGATGAGGCCGCGACCCGGATCATTCAGGATCCGCGCACGACGGAACAGCTCGCCTCCGACGTGTTCCTCGAACTGCTCCGCCAAGGCGCCACGACCGACTCGAGCATGCTGCTCGGCTCGGGTGGGCCGATCGTGCGCGTTGTGGTGACGGCGGATGCACTGGCACGCCGCGTGGGCCACGGGACGCTCGAGGGCCAGCAGGACCGGGTGTCCATCGAGACCGTCGAGCGCCTGGCGTGCGGTGGTGCGACGGTGCGGGTCACCGTGGATGCCGACGGCACACCTCTCGATGTGGGCCGCGAACAACGACTCTTCACCCGTCGCCAGCGGGAGGCCCTCGCCGTGCGCGATGGAGGGTGCCGGTGGCCGGAATGTGACCGACCACCCTCATGGACCGAAGCGCACCACATCCAGCACTGGCAACGGGACGGTGGGGCGACCGATGTCGGCAACGGCATCCTGCTCTGCCGCAACCATCACCTCCTCCTCCACAACAACCACTGGGAGATCGAGCGGGACGGGCCACGGTACTGGCTGGTACCGCCACCGGGCCTCAGTCCGTCGCCGGGGCGGCGGTTGATGACGGGTCGCGATCGTGCGGATCCTCGCTGATGTGCGCTGCCCCTACTCGGCGAGCGCCTGAAGGGTCAGCTGTTGGATGCTCCGCTGCCTGCCACTCCGCTGTCGGTCACGCCGCGGGGGTTTGCCGCGACCGGTGCGATGACCGCGTCGGGTCGCACCCACGGGCTCGGCGCGGCGGTGCGCGTGGCGGCTTGGTGCGGGTCCACCGACACGGGGTCGCTCTTGCGCAGCTGGTCGGTCAGGACGCCCGACTGGCCAGGGCCACCAGGACGCCTGCGGGCGAGCCGAACGCGCCATACGAGCAGCGCGACGAGGGCGAACCCGCCAACGACGATGAGCAGAAGGGGGATGAGGGGTGAGACATCCATTGCTCCATCGTTACGAGCCGTGATGGCAAGCGCCTGGGAGGGATGTGCCAGTGCGCCGGGTCGGAAGGTGCCGCTGCCTTGGGGGATTTGCCGGCGCTCAGTTCGACCAGGCACTACTCCGCGACCTGATAGTCGCGCGCCGCTGGCTTCGTTGGCCGCCGACCTGGGGCTGCCGGTTTCGCTCTTAGAGCGGACCACCGCCGCTGGGGCGCATCCAGGCACTGTTGCCACCGGCGCGCTGCGCTGCCGCGTTGGGGTCTCCGCCCGGGTTCGCCCCGGCGCGGAGCTGGTCGATGGGTTCGGAATCGTGATTCCGGCGCTGGCGAGCGACGTAGGCCCGCCAGACGAGCAGCCCGACCAGGATGGCCAGGCCGACGACGATCATGCTGATGATGAGTGCGTCCATGCCGACAGGCTCGCGGATCAACCTGTCAGGTCACGCAAAGCTCGCGGCGAGCGGCCTACGAAAGGTGCTCACGCGGCCGCGCCCTACCCGGCCCCGGCCACCCCGGAAAGCGGGCGCCTCACGGGCCGCGTGACGGGGCTGGGCAATAGCGCGCTTGGCGGGCGGGGGGCTAGTGAAGAGCGCGCTCGGCGGCCGGGGTGACGAGGGCTAGTGACGAGCGCGCTTGGCGGCCGGGGTGACGGGGGCTGGTCCAGAGGGCGCTTGGCGCGGGGCAGCGGGGCCCGAAACTGGGCGCCTAGCGGGCCGGGGTGATGGGCTCGGGGCGTTCCTCGGTCGTCGCTGCTGGCGGGAGGACGCTTTCGTTGTCCGGCACGAGCGCGAGACCGTCCGGGTTCTCGGCGCCGATCTCGCCCTTATCCGATCGGACGAAGGCGATGCCCGCGAGGATGAGCAGCCCGCCGAGGAGCTGGGTGACGGTGAGCTCCTCGCCGAGGAGAAGCCAGGCGTAGAGGGCTGCGGCGACGACCTCGAGGAGCCCGGCGAACGACGCCAGACGGGAGCCGAGCATCTCGCTCGCGGTGATGCTCGCGGCGTAGGCGAGAGCGGTGGCGATGAGGCCGACGATGACGAGCGGCACCCACCACGGAGCCGGGTTTCCGAGGAGGGCGACATCGGTGAAGGTCGCGGTGAAGGGCACGATGCCTATCAGGCCGACGATTCCGAGGGCGATCCCTCCGCCGAGGAGGCCGAAAGCGGCGAGCGCGACCGGCGGGAGACCGTCATTCGGACGCGCGGCGAGCACGTAGTAGATGGCGCATCCGAACATCGCGATGACGCCGAAGACCAGTCCGAGACCATCGAGGGATCCACCCCCACCGGGCGAGACGACGAGCACGAGACCGCCGATCGCGACGACGGAGCCGATGATGACGACGAGCTTGGGAGCTTTGCGGGTGCGGGCCCAGACGAAGGCGACCAGGAGGAGGGGGGCCAGGTACTCGAGAAGGATCGCGGTGCTGACGGGGATCCTCTGGACCGAGGCGAAGTAGGCGAGCTGGGTTCCGGCGACGCCGATGAGGGCCATGGCGAGGATGCGCCAACGACCGCGCCAGACGGCGTCCCAGCGACCGCGCACGAGGACCAGCGCGATCGGCAGCAGGATCACGCCACCGATGAGCGCGCGGACCGTGACGGCCGCGGCCGGGCTCCACCCCGCCTCGAGCAGCGGTTTGATGAGCGCGCCCGAGAAGCCGAAGCTGAACGCCGCGATGAGTGCGACGACGAGTCCGACGGCGGTGCGGTTCGTTGCACTGCCGGTGACGATGGGTGCGGCGCTCATGGGCGGCCTTTCGAGCGGAGGAGGAAGCTTAGTGTCATGACCTAAAGTAGGTGATACCCCTGACACTAGGACCGCGGCCAATAAGGAGTCAAATTGCATTTTGCCCCTGACACCGAGGACATCCTCGAGTTCGCCGTCGTCGTCGTCAACACCCTCCCGAGGGCCTCGCGCAGCGGCGAGGATGAGCTCGCCACGATCGAGCAGATGACCGAGATCCTCGACCGGCACGCCTACACCGGACGCTTCGATCGCGACGAAGCGGAACTCGCTCAGCTGCAGGAGACCCGAGCGCTGTTGCGCAGGATCTGGGCGCTCGAGGTGGACGATGCGGTACCGGAGGTGAACACCATGTTCCGGGAGTCCCAGTCCATGCCGTACCTCATGCGACACGACCACTTCGACTGGCACCTGCACGCGACGGCGCTCGACGCACCGCTCGTCGATCGGATGAGGTCGGAGTTGGCGATCGCGTTCGCGGATGTCATCAGGTCCCGGGAGTGGAGCCGGCTGCGCGAGTGCGAGGCGACCGACTGCGACGGAGTGTTCATCGACCTGTCGCGCAACGGGTCCAAGCGGTTCTGCAGCGTGCGCTGCGGGAACCGGATGAACCAGCTGGCGTTCCGGGAGCGCGCGCTGGAACTGTAGGCGCGCGCTGGAGCTAAAGGCGAAGGCGCGCTGGAGCTATAGGCGAAGGCCAGCTGGCCTTCGCGCGACGCCAGCGCCGACCGCCGTCCCGGCGGTCGGTTGTCGGGTTCGGCCGAGGGTCGGGTTGCGCGGCCGGTCTCGACGGGCTCGACCCGCGGAAGTTGCTCGGCTCGCGGGCGCGGAGCCGGTCTCGACAGGCTCAACCCGCTGGAACAGCGCAACCCGCGGGCGCGCGGCCGGTCTCGACAGGCTCAACCCGCTGAGGTCGCTCGAGCTGTTGGGCGAAGCTGGTGTCGTCAGGCTCGACCGGCTGGAACAGCGCAACCCGCGGGCGCGCGGCCGGTCTCGACAGGCTCGACCCGCTGAGGTTGCTCGGCTCGCGGGCGCGGAGCCGGTCTCGACAGGCTCGACCCGCTGGGGGTGCCCGCCCCGCGGGGCGGACGGGCGGGGTGTTAGACGGCGCCCTGGGTGGCGGTGAACATCTCGGAGGAGGAGAGGTCCGGGGCCTGGCTGATGAGGGTGTGACCCCACTTCTCCTCGAGCAGGCGCTCGAGAGTGGCACCGACGCGGTAGAGACGTGCGTCCTCACGAGCCGGAGCCATGATCTGGAAGCCGACCGGGAGTCCGTCCTCCGGCGCGAGACCGATGGGCAGGCTCATACCGGGCACACCCGCGAGGTTCGCCGGGATGGTCGTGATGTCGTTGAGGTACATCGCCAGCGGGTCGGCCAGCTTCTCGCCCAGCTTGAACGCGGTGGTCGGCGCGGCCGGCGAGACGAGCACGTCGACCGAGTCGAAGGCGGCGGCGAAGTCGCGCTGGATGAGCGTGCGGACCTTCTGCGCGCTGCCGTAGTACGCGTCGTAGTAGCCGGCGCTGAGGGCATACGTTCCGAGGATGATGCGACGCTTGACCTCGGCACCGAAGCCGGCCTCGCGGGTCGCGGCCATGACATCCTCGACCGTTCCCTTGACGCTGGAGCGCATGCCGAAGCGCACCGAGTCGAACTTGGCGAGGTTGCTGGACGCCTCGGCCGGGAGGATCAGGTAATAGGCCGAGACGGCGTACTCGAAGTTGGGCGCGCTGACCTCGACGACCTCCGCACCGGCGGCGGTGAGGAGTTCGAGGGTCTCGTGGAAGCGCTGCGACACACCCGCCTGGAAGCCGGGGGCGTCGAGCTCCTTGACGACGCCGACGCGCAGACCGCGCAGCGACTCGGCGCGGGCACCCTCGCGGGCGGCGTCGGCGAACGACGGCCACGCGTCGGTCAGCGACGTGCTGTCGCGACGGTCGTGACCGCCGATGACGTCGTGGAGCAGACCGGCGTCGAGCACCGTGCGGGTGACGGGGCCGACCTGGTCGAGCGAGGAGGCGAGGGCGATCGCACCGTAACGGGAGACACCACCGTAGGTCGGCTTCACGCCGACCGTGCCGGTGACGGCGCCGGGCTGGCGGATCGATCCACCGGTGTCGGATCCGATGGCGAGCGGCGCCTCGAAGGCGGCGACGGCCGCGGCCGAGCCACCACCGGAACCGCCGGGGATGCGCTCGAGGTCCCACGGATTGTGGGTCGGGCCGTAGGCGGAGTGCTCGGTAGAGGAGCCCATCGCGAACTCGTCCATGTTGGTCTTGCCGAGGGCGACCAGGCCGGCCTCGCGCAGACGGGTGACGACGTGTGCGTCGTAGGGCGGGATCCACCCCTCGAGGATCTTCGAGCCGGCGGTCGACG
>Ga0247810_10000752_pt1 | contig 27467 bp, 32 predicted proteins | sample UWRJL119311C1_FD_179918 | JGI IMG/M metagenome (GOLD analysis project Ga0247810, IMG submission 179918) | Plant litter microbial communities from Arlington Agricultural Research Station in Wisconsin, United States - UWRJ-L119-311C-1 | ecosystem: Environmental > Terrestrial > Plant litter >... | reverse complement strand
GCCGGCGGGAGGCGTGAAGTCGAACAGGCTCGCGTCCGGTGCGGCGAAATCGATCGAGCTGAAGCCCACCGAGAAGGCGGGGGAGTCCTGGCCCTTCGCGGTGATGGCGGCCTCGAGCGGGAGCCCGGTCTCGGCGTCGACGCTCAGGGTGACCGAGCCGACAAGAGTCGCCTCGTCGCTCGGGGTCAGCCGCAGCTGGTAGGCGGCGCGCCCGGCGACCCGGGCGGTCTCGACGACCTCGACCGTGGTGGACGACTCGACGGCCGCGAGCAGATGGTCGGCCGCCTCGGCGGGGGTGACGGCGGGGGCGGCCGGCTGCCCGACGGTCACATCGGCGGTGGCGTGCACGGCCTCCTTGGTCGTCGAGTCGTAGAGCCAGACCTCGTCGCCGTTGCGGATGGCGTCACGCTCGGCCATCGAGTCGAGCACCTGCAGGCGCTGTGTGTCCGCGCCTCCGACGTAGACACGGGCCGTGTGCGAACCGGTCACCAGCTCGAGGGCGCTCGATGCGCCGTCGCCGTCGCCGGTCGGGCCGAAGGCGGAGAGATCGGGAAGACCGAGGTCGGAGGTCTGCTCGATCGTTCCGGAGTAGGGGGTTCCAGTGCTCGCCGCGATCAGCTGGAGCACCTGGCTCGCCGTCTTCTCGGGGAGTGCCGGCGAGGCATCCGCTGCAACGGGTATCGCGACGGCTGCCGTCGCGATGACGACGGGGACGACGGCGGCGGGGATCCAGCGCTTGGCGTTCTTGTTCACGGGACGAGACCTTTCGACACGGATGCCGCTACCGTACGCCCGAATGCTCGACGTGGGCTGGGGGTTGCCCGGGTCGTCTAGACGAGTCCGTAGAGGCGGTCGCCGGCGTCGCCGAGGCCGGGGACGATGTAGCCGTTCTCGTTGAGCCTCTCGTCGAGGGCGCCGAGCACGATGGTGACGTCCCCGCGACCCTCCATGGCCTTCTCGACGGCCGCGAGGCCCTCGGGCGCCGCGATCAGGCAGACGGCGGTGACGTCCACGGCGCCGCGGGCCAGCAGGAAGTCGATGGCGGCGATCAGCGAGCCGCCGGTGGCGAGCATCGGGTCGAGCACGAAGCACTGGCGGCCACCGAGCTCCTCGGGCAGGCGCTCGGCGTAGGTCTCCGGCTGGAGGGTCTCCTCGTTGCGCACCATTCCGAGGAATCCGACCTCGGCGGTGGGGATGAGCTTCACCATGCCCTCGAGCATGCCGAGCCCGGCGCGCAGGATCGGCACGACGAGCGGACGCGGCGTGCTGATCGCCAGGCCCTGCGTGGTCGTGACGGGGGTCTCGATGGTGACGACCTCGGTGCGCACGTTGCGGGTGGCCTCGTAGGCGAGCAGCGTCATCAGCTCTTCGGCGAGGGCGCGGAAGGTGGGCGACGGTGTCGTCTTGTCGCGCAGCACGGTGAGCTTGTGCGTGATGAGCGGATGGTCGGCAACGTGAACTCGCATGCGCCCAATCTACCGTGGCTCAGTCGGGGTCGACGGTGGCGCCCAGGTACTTGTTCGGAACGATGCGCCCCAGCACCGCCTGCAGCTCGGTGGCGAAGGCTGCGGGGTCGGTGCTGGAGCTGGTGTGCATCTCCACCACGCCGAAGGAGTGGGTGAATCCGTTCGGCGCCGGGTGGGGGAGCGTCACCACCCGCAGAACCCTCGCCTGCTGCTCGGAGATCGCGCCGCGGTAGACGACCTCGAGCGCCGGCCGCGGAATGCGCTGCAGCACCCGCGGTGCGAACCGCCGGTTGCTCGGCACCCGCGTGAAGCCGACGCGGATCCGCACCGCGTCGATGTCGGTCCAGGCGAGGTCTGTCGCGCCGTGGACGGTGCGGTAGCGGATGCCGCTGGAGTCGACCGTGATGCGCTCGCCCGCCCGCTCGACGATTCTGCGCGCCGCCATCGCGAGCACGACGGCGAGGATCGCGCTGAAACCGATCGCGCCGATGAGCGGACCGACACCCGGGTTCAGGTTGCCGAGCAGCACGTTCACCACGACGACCGTGAGCAGCCCGCCGCTCGCCAGCGCGAGGAGCAGGCTGGCGATGATCGGGGCGTGGGCGTTCGACTTCCACTGGTCGACCTCGGCGCCCTCGAGGTCCTGGCCGGCCGGGCCGGGGCCCTCGGTGTTTCGCATAGGCTCAATCTAGATCAGGAGGCGGCATGGCCCAATACGAGACGTGGATGCGCGACGCGATAGCGGATGCGCGGCTCGCCTTCGACACCGGCGACGTTCCCGTCGCGGCCTTCGTCCTCGACGCGGCCGGCAAGGTCATCGGATCGGGGCGCAACGAGCGCGAGCTGCACAAGGACCCGACGGCGCACGCCGAGGTGCTCGCGATCCGCGAGGCGGCGGCTGCTCTCGACGACTGGCACCTGCTCGACACCACTCTCGTTGTGACGCTCGAGCCCTGCATCATGTGCGCTGGCGCGATCCTCAACTCCCGTATCCCGCGGGTGGTGTTCGGCGCCTGGGACGAGAAGGCCGGAGCCGTCGGCAGCGTCTACGACCTGCTGCGCGACCGCAGGCTCAACCACCGCGTCGAGGTGATCGCGGGCGTCGAGGCCGAGGCCTGCGCGGAGCTGCTGCTCGACTTCTTCCGCGCCAAACGCTAGTCGGCGGCTTTGATCACGATCGCGTCAGTGGTGGGGTTCGCCTCGTTCGGCGGCATGTAGACGTCGGGCTCGATGTAGATCACCCGTGCGATCGGAACTGCCGCGCGGATGTCCGCCTCGAGGGCGTTGATGTCCGCCGCGACGTCCGCCAGCTTGCGCGACCGGGCGAAGGCCACCTTCGCCGCGACGAGCAGCTCGTCGGGACCGAGGTAGAGGGTCTTCATGTGGATGAGCGCCTCCACCTGCGGCTGCGCGTTGATGGCCGAGCGGATGGCCTCCGTGTCGACGGCCGATGCACCCTCGCCCACCAGGAGGCTCTTGGTCTCGATGCCGAGCACGACCGCGACGAGCACGAGCAGGATCCCGATCGCGAGCGTGCCGATGGCGTCGAAGACGGAGTTGTCGGTGAGGATCGTCGCTCCCACGCCGAGAAGCGCGAGCGTCAGCCCGGTGAGCGCCGCGAAGTCCTCCAGCAGCACCACCGGCAGCTCGGGGGCCTTCGCGTGACGGATGAACGCGACCCAGCCCTGCTTGCCCCGCACGTGGTTCGACTCGCGCACGGCGGTGCGGAAGGAGATGCCCTCGAGCACGATCGCGATGACCAGCACGAGGATCGGCAGCCAGGCGTTCTCGAGCTCGTGCGGGTGCTGGATCTTCTCGATCCCCTCGTAGATGGAGAACACGCCGCCGATGGAGAACAGGATGATCGACACGACGAAGGCGTAGACGTAGCGTTCGCGGCCGAAGCCGAAGGGGTGCTCCGCGTTCGCCTGCTTCTTCGCCTTGCGCCCGCCGAGCAGCAGCAGCCCCTGGTTGCCGGTGTCGGCGAGCGAGTGGACTCCCTCGGCGAGCATCGAGCTCGAGCCGGAGAAGGCGAAGGCGATGAATTTCGTGACCGCGATCCCGAGGTTGGAGAGGAGTGCCGCGATAATTGCCTTGTTCCCACCGGATGCGCTCATGAGGGCAATCCTAGAATGCTCCTATGCCCGTCACTCTCCCCACCATCGCCATTCTCGGAACCGGATCGATGGGAGGCGCCATTCTCAGCGGCCTGCTCTCGCCGGAGGTCGTCGTCGAGGGCGGGATCCGCGTCACCAACCGCTCCGTGGAGAAGGCCGAGGCGCTCGCATCCGACTCCGTCACCTCGCTCGCCACCTCCGTCGACCCCGACGCAAACCGCACCGCGGTGGCCGGCGCGAAGATCGTGCTCATCGGGGTGAAGCCGGCCATGGTGCCCGACCTGCTGCGCGAGATCGCGGACAGCCTCGAAGCGGATGCCGTCGTGGTCAGCGTGGCCGCGGGCGTCACGATCGCGACAATGGAGGCGCTGGTCCCCGGTGCCGTGCTGCGCTCGATGCCGAACACCCCGGCGATCGTCGGTCGCGGGGTCACCGGACTGGCCGCGGGCACGCGGTCGACGGCACACGATCTCGCCGTCGTGCGCGCCCTGTTCGAGACCGTGGGCGAGGTGCTCGAGATCCCCGAGAACCAGATCGACGCGCTCTCGACCGTTTCCGGGTCCGGCCCCGCCTATGTCTTCTTCCTGATCGAGCAGCTCACCCGCACCGCGGTCGACCTCGGCTTCACCCCGGAGCAGGCGGCCGTCATGGTCAACGGCACCTTCATCGGGGCGGCTCAGCTCCTCGCGTCGTCGGACTCCACCCCGGAGCAGCTGCGCATCCAGGTCACCAGCCCGAAGGGCACCACGGAGCGCGCGGTCGCCGAGCTCGACGCCGCTAATCTGCACGAGGTCTTCGACCGTGCCACGGCGGCCGCGCTGGCCCGGGCCAGGGAGCTCGCCGCCGGCTGAGCCCCGACCCCCAGCACCTTCGCGCCGCAGACATAGGGGACCCATAAGCGGCACCGCCACTCTGGCTGCATGACCAATCAGACAGCTTTCGCGACCCCCGAACCCGACGACGCCGTCCCGTCACGCACCGTCGCCTCCACCGAGGTGCTGCCCGCCACCGCCGCGGCCCCCGCGCCGGCCCAGGCCCAGGCGGCGCCCGCCGCGGCGTCCCCCGGATACGCACCACCCGCATCCGCCCCCGTCGTCCCGCCGGCCAGGAAGCGCACGCTCGGCGCCGGCGCGATCGTCGGCATCGTGTTCGGCGCGATGGTCGTCGCGACCCTGATCTTCGGCGGTGGGATCGCGGTCGGCCTCGCGATTCCAGCCGGTGGCTCGAGCGGGCCCGGAACCAGCCAGGGCGGCCTGCCCGGCGGCCCGGGCGCGGACGGCGGACCCGGACAGGGCACCCGGCCGGAGGCCCCGCGCGGCGGGACCAATCAGGAGCGTCCCACCGCTCCGAACTCGGACGACACGGGAACCGGGGACTCCGCCGAGGAGGGCTGACCCGGCGTACTCGCTGACCCGCGCGCTGGCAAGCCCCGGGCGGTTTGACGGCGCGAAGCCGCGCGTTCACCCATCCCGTTCATAATGATCACGGTCAATCAGAACGGAAGTACGCCGATGGGCATTCAGACCTCACTCGACGAGCTCCGCCAGACAACTCACATCGTGGACGCGATGCGTGTTGCTGACGAGCTCGCCTTCGCCGCCAGCCGCAACGGGGGCTCGCGCACGGTACGCGTTCTCGCGGCGACCCTCGACGGCGACGACCAGCTGACGGCCATCGCGGCCGTGCACGCACTCGCCCAGGTTTTCGAGGACGAGGCCGACGACGTGCTGGGCAGGCTGCTCTCCAGTGACCGCCCGTTCCTGCGCGAGCACGCGGCCTGGGCGTTCTCCGCCCGCCTGCCCCGGTTCACCACCATCGCCCGCCTGATCGGCCTCGTGGTCGACGGCGGCTTCACCGGCATGATCGCCCAGCGCACCCTGCAGACCTGGGCCGCCTCCGCGCCAGACCAGATCGCGATCGGCCTCGAGAGCGCGCTGCTCGGCGTGACCGAGACGCGCGCCCGCACCCGGCTCGTCGAGTCGCTCGGCATCGCGCACGGACGCATCGCCACCGCCGCCCTGATCCGCGTCGCGCGCAACGAGGCCGAGCCGGCCGCGGTGCGCGTCGCCGCGGTGGCCGGCCTCGGCGACCGCACAGGGGACGCGTCGAGCACCGAGCTCGTAGAGCGCCTCGCCGTCGGCGACGGCTTCGTGGCCGACGCCGCCCGGCTCGCCCTCGTCGACCTCACCGCGGAGGAGGTGGTGCGCGCGCCGTGGCAGACCGGGCTCACCGTCGCCCAGCTCTTCCTGCACGCCGACATCGACCCGCAGCTCACCCGCGCCGGCAGCGGCGACAACGGCGGCATCGCCACCCTTCTCGTGCGTCTCGGCGACGCGCTCGCCGCGGGCGAGCCGGCCGTGCCAGCGGATGCCGCGGGCCGGCACCCGGGGATCCAGCGCGTGATCACGATGTCGCGTGGCAGCGCCACCGACGCTCTCGACAGCCTGTCGTCGGTCGGCTCCATGGTGCGCGGACACGCCTACGCCTCGGTGCCGCTGCTGAGCGAGCCGGTCGCGTCGTCGGACGCGTGGCAGTTGCGGGTCGCCGCGGAACGCGGCATCCGCCGTATTCTCCGCGCAGCGGGCACCGTCGACGCACTTCACCTGCGCATGGCCGATGTCGGCAGCCTCGCCGCCGCCAACGTCGCCCGCGACCTCGGCATCCCGGTGGTGTTCACCGTCGCGCCCGACCCGCACGCCGTGATCCGCACCCTCGACCTCGCCGGCGACCTCACACGCGCCAACTTCGGCGACATCGACGAGAGCGAGCACTTCTGGTTCCGCGCCCGCCTCGTGCAGCGCCTCGCCGGGGACGCCGCGCACACGGTGCTGTTCCCGCGGCCGAACCTCGAGACCGACATGCGCGAGCTGGTCGGCATCGACATCACCGCCCACCCCGAGCGCCACTCCATCGTGCCGGAGGGTATCGACCTCGCCGTGGTCGACCGCGCCGTCGCCGAGGCCGCCGACCACGCGGCGGGGGGACCGGCGACCCCGCCGCTCGCGACGCTGCGCACCCTGCTCGCCGGCCTGCCCGAGGAGCGCCGCGACCTCCCGCTGCTCATCTCGGTGGGACGCTTCCACCGCATCAAGGGCATGGCGACCGTCGCGGCCGCGTGGGCCAACGGCCCGCTCCGCGACCGCGCCAACCTGCTGCTGGTCGGCGGCGACCTCGAGAACCCCTCGGCCGACGAGCGCGAGCAGCTCCACCGCATCGACCGCACGGTGCCGCGCGGATCGGCCGCCGCGGCCGGACTGCTGATGCCCGGCCACCGTCCGAACGACGAGGTCGCCCGCTGGGTGGCCGCCGCGCGATTCGGCGTCCCCGGACTGGCGGCGCCCGGCGGCGTCTACGTCTGCGGGAGTCTGAAGGAGGAGTTCGGCATCGCGATCCTCGAGGCGATGGCGGCGGGCCTGCTCGTCGTCGCGCCCGCGGGCGGCGGACCGGCCACCTACGTGCAGGAGGGCGTCACCGGCTACCTCACCCGCACCTCCGACCCCGCCCTGCTCGCCGCGTCGATGAGCGACGCGCTCGACGCGATGTCGCTCGAGGCGCTCGAGCCGGCGACCACCGACGCCCGTCCGCGCCTCTCTCGCGAGACCGTCGCCAGCACCTTCACCATCCAGGCCATGGCGCGTGCGCTCGGCGTGGTCTACTCCGGTGTCAGCGACTCCTCGACGGAGTCGCACGCGGGCAGTGTGGCCAGCCGGTGACCCTGCTCATCATCAGCCCGGACTACGCCTCCCACCTGCTCCCCCTCGTCACGCTCGGCACCGCCTGGCGTGACGCGGGCGAGCGCGTCGTGGTGGCGAGCGGTCCGGCGACGGCGTCGATCGTGGAGGCCTTCGGCTTCGAGCGTGTGAACCTGCAGCTCGGTCGCGGCTCGAACCCCGGCATCATCAAGGCCGAGGACCAGCCGACCGGCGAGGACGACGCACTGCGCGGCTTCTTCGACGCCACCCGCGTCGGGCTGGTCGAGACGCTCGCCTTCCAGGCCTCCGCGCGCAAGAACGACCTGCTCTGGGACCCGGTGACCACCGCCCGGGCCGTGCAGCGGGTCGTCGACGAGGTGCAGCCGGACCGGGTGATCGTCGACCACCTCGCCTTCAGCGCCCGCCTCGCTCTGCTCGCCCACGGCACGCCCTACGCCGACGTGGTGCTCGGGCATCCCTCCGCGCTGCCCGTCGGCGACGAGGTCTACGGCTACCCGCCCGCCTGGCCTGCCGCGTTCGCACCCGACCCCGCGGCCCTAGCCGAGCTGCGCGCCCTCTGCGAGGAGGTGAGCGCCTCCTTCACCGCGGAGTGGAACGCCGCCCTCGACGGGCTCGGTGCCTCCCACCTGCACAGCGCGAGTGCCTTCCGCGAGCACGGCGAGCTGCTGCTGTTCAACTACCCCCGCGAGCTGCACGAGCCGGAGCGCACCGCGATCCTGCCACCGCACGAGTTCATTGGATCGGCCGTGCGCGAGGAGCCGCTCGACGACGAGGTCGAGGCCTGGCTCGCCTCGAGCGACGAGCCCTTCGTGTACGTGAGCTTCGGCAGCTTCCTGTCGGTGCGAGCGGATGTCCTCGCCCGCGTTCTCGAGGCCCTGGCCGCCCTGCGCATCCGGGTCGCGGTCGCGATCGGATCCGCCGACCGTGCCGAGCTGGGCGAGCTGCCCGCGTCGTGGCTGGTGCGCGAGTTCCTGCCGCAGGTGCGCCTGCTCTCCGAGGCGCGCGCCGCGGTCACCCACGGCGGCAACAACAGCGTCACCGAGGCGATGACCGCGGGGCTGCCGCTGCTGGTGCTGCCCTTCTCGACCGACCAGTTCGCGGGAGCCGCCGCGCTGGAGCGCACGGGCTTCGGCGTCGCGCTCGATCCGAACGCGGCGACGGCGGAGGAGCTGGCCTACGGACTGGGACGGGTGCTCGCGCTGCCGCGTGGGCCGCTCTCCGAGCTCGGCGCGTCGCTGCGCGAGACGCCGGGTCGCGAGCGGGCGTACCGGGCGGTATCGGCGTAGCCGCCCCCGCCCTTCCGCTGGTCGAGTAGCAGGCGAGCGCAGCGAGTTCGCGTGTCGAAACCACCACGGTCGAGCGTCGCCGCGGAATGCTCGACGCGGGTCACGCGCCGAAGACCAGCGCGCGCATCGCCTCCGCCGAGCCCTCGGCCTCGCGGTAGCGCTCGCGCAGTGCGGCGTTGGCCTCGTACTGCTCGCCCGCGCGCAGCTGCGTCTCGTGGTGCAGCGCGTACACGTTCCCCTCGTGCCGCTGCGGCGAGGCGCCGAGCAGGGTGGTGTGCGCGGCGTACCAGGCGGAGTCCTCGAAGCCCCAGCCGCGGAAACGCTCGTCCTGCCCTCCGTGCGACGCCCAGGTGCGCGCAGTGGTCACATACACGCCGGAGCATGCGCCGACGACGAGCGTCGCCTCGATCGAGTCGAGAGCCGCACCGTCGAAGAACGCCGCCGTGCCGAGCGCGCCCAGCCACTGGTAGCGCGTGTACGGCAGGTGCACGAGTCCCGATGTCGCGGCGGCGGCGACGGCCTCCAGCAGCGGCGCGAGGCTCGGGATCGTGTCGGCGTCGCCGATCACGACCACCTCGTCGGGGTCCAGCACGTCGGCGATGCCGACGTTGCGGCAGCGCGCCAGGTTGAACGGCACCTCGCCGGAGTCGACGGTGCGCACGACGGCGCCGGGGAGGTTCTCGACGTACCAGCGCGACGTCGCTTCGAAGGCCGCGAGCCGCGACGGCTGGGGGCGCCAGGGGATGATGACAGTAACCACTGAACAACCCTAGATTGCGAGCGGGCGAGCGGATGCCACGCGCGGCAGGCCGCTCGGCCGACTAGCTCGAGATGCTCGCGAAGCGCTCGATGTCGGCGGAGTTGCCGCTCACGATGATCAGGTCGTGGTTGGAGATGACCGTCTCCGGGGTGGCGTAGGTGAAGTCCTTGCCCGGGGACTTCACGCCCACCACGGTGATGCCGAACTTCTTGCGCACCTGCGACTCGGCCAGACGGATGCCGCGGATCGGCTTGGGCGGGTACATCTTGACGAGCGCGAAGTCGTCGTCGAACTCGATGAAGTCGATCATGCGGCCGGAGACGAGGTGGGCGACGCGCTCGCCGGCCTCCGCCTCCGGGTAGATCACGTGGTTCGCGCCGATGCGGGAGAGGATCTTGCCGTGCGACTGACTGATGGCCTTCGCCCAGATCTGCGGGATCTTGAGGTCGACGAGGTTGGCGGTGATGAGCACGCTCGCCTCGATCGAGCTTCCGACCGCCACGACGGCGATCGAGAACTCCTGGGCGCCGATCTGACGCAGCGCGTCGATGTTGCGCGCATCCGCTTGCACGGCGTGCGTGACGCGCTCCGACCACTTCTGCACCAGGCCCTCGTCGCCGTCCACGGCGAGCACCTCGCGGTCGAGACGGTCGAGCTGACCCGCGGTGGCTGCACCGAACCGGCCGAGGCCGATCACGAGCACGGGCGCGTTGTGCGCAATCCTGTCAACCAACGATGGGCCTCTCTTCCGAACGCCTGAACAACTGGCGGCTCTGGCTCGCCGCGAGTGCGGCCGCCAGAGTCACCGTACCGACTCGGCCGAGGAACATGGTGGCGGCGAGCACGTACTGACCCGAATTGGGCAGCTCCGCCGTGAGTCCGGTACTGAGCCCCGAGGTGGCGAAGGCGGAGATCACCTCGAAGAGCACGCGGTCGAGAGTGGCCCCCGAGATCTGCAGGATGATGATCGACGCCGCCGCCACGGTCGTCGCGCCCCAGAGCACCACGCTCACCGAGAGGCGCAGCACGTCGGAGGGGATGCGGCGGTCGAAGGCCTGCATTCCCTCGTTGCCGCGCGCCTCGGCGAAGGCGGCAAGGAACAGGATCGCGAGGGTCGTCACCTTGATGCCGCCGGCGGTCGACGCCGAGCCGCCGCCGATGAACATCAGCATGTCGGCCACGAGCAGGCTGGAGCCGTTCAGCTCGTTGATGTCGATGGTGTTGAAGCCGCCGGAGCGCGTCATCATCGAGAGGAAGAAGGGCTGGAAGATGCGCTGGCCGAGATCCATCTCGCCGAAGGTCTTCGCGTTGCCGAGCTCGAGCAGGAAGAAGGCGATGCCGCCGAGTACGAAGAGCAGGATCGTGGTCGAGAGCGTCAGCTTCACATGCAGCGACCACTTCTTCGGCCGCCGCAGGTTGCGCATCAGCACGTAGATCACCGGGAATCCGACGGCCCCCAGGAAGACGCCGATCATCAGCACGCTGAGGAACCAGTAGTCGGTGGCGAAGGGCACGAGGCCGTTGCTCGTCGGCTGGAAGCCGGTGTTCGTGAAGGCCATGGCCGAGTAGTAGAAGGCCTCCCAGGCGGACTCGAGCGGCGAGAGCCCGGAGGCGAGCAGGCGGGGGAAGAGCAGCACGGCCACCGCGAACTCGATCACCAGCACGCTGAGCGCGACCGTCACCAGCAGCGAGCCGACCTCGCCGAGCCGCACCGCCTGGCCCTCGGCCATCGACCCCTTGTGCATGCGCAGCGGGTTGCTGTCTCCGGCGGCCAGCAGCCGCTGGCGCAGGCCGAGCTTGCGGGAGATCACGAGCCCGAGGATCGAGGCGAGCGTCAGCACCCCGATACCGCCGATCTGCACACCGAGCAGGATCACGCCGTGGCCGAAGGGCGACCAGTAGGCGCCCATGTCGACGGTGGAGAGGCCGGTGACGCAGATCACCGAGACGGCGGTGAACAGCGCGTCGGCGAAGGGCGGAACCGTGCCGGAGGACGTGGAGATCGGCAGGGAGAAGACGAGGGTGAAGACCAGCACCAGCGCCGCGAAGATGAGGATCGCGAACCGCGCCGGCGTGGCCGCCGCGAAGTGCTCGAAACGATCGCGGATCCTGCCGAGCGAGGAGACGTGCAGCACGGGCCTCGTGCGCATCCTGCCCTCTTCTCATCGCGGTACTCGAACAGGTTGTCATGGTACTACCCGCACCGCTTCGCTAGCCTTTCCCAATGGCCGACATCTACACAGCGATTGCCGACTCGACGCGACGCGACATCCTCACCCTCCTCCTCGAGCGCGGGGGCGCCGGCGAGATCACCGCCGCCGACCTCGCCGAGCTCGCCGGCGTCACGGTGCCGACCGTCACGAAGCACCTCGGCGTGCTGCGCGAGCAGGGCTTCGTGCGTGTGCGCGAGGAGGGTCGCCTGAGGTACTTCTGCCTCGAGCTCGCCCCCTTCGACGCGCTGCAGACCTGGCTGAGCCCGTTCGTGGGAACCGAGTACGGCGACGCCGCCGCCGCATCCGTCGTCGACGAGGATGAGGCGGCGGTCTTCGCCGCCTGGGCGGGCACCGACGTCGCCGCGACCATCGGCCGTGCCATCGCCGACCGCCGCTATCAGGCGCGATCGGCCATCCAGGGAGCGCAGGAGCGCGTGACCAGGGCCCTTCCGCGGCGTTGGCGCGACTGAACCATAGACAACGAGTCACACCAGCCCCTAGTGTTACGTTTCAGCACTCCAGCAACATCTGCGTGGGCGCGTCAGCAGCAAGGGGCATCAACATGTCAGGGGATCTCTCCGATGTGCGTTTTCTCACGGTCGCCGAAGTAGCGGACATGATGCGTGTCTCCACGATGACCGTCTACCGCATGGTGCACGCGGGAGAGATGCCGGCGATCCGCTTCGGGCGCTCCTTCCGCATCCCGGAATCCGCCGTCGTGGCGGTCATCCAGAACCCGATCTCGCACACGGGCTAGTCCCGGTTCGGCGTTCCCAGCTGCGTGCGCTAGGCTTACGCAGTACATTTTTCCGCGGTTCCGAATCGGACCGGGTCGGTCTAATTCAGTAACCAGTGAGGTACCCATGGGTTCAGTCATCAAGAAGCGCCGCAAGCGTATGGCGAAGAAGAAGCACCGCAAGCTGCTTCGCAAGACTCGTCACCAGCGTCGTAACAAGAAGTAGATCTTTTTCTACTAGCGTCAGACCCCGGGCTTCTCGCAAGCCCGCCGGGTCTGGCGCTTTTTCTTTGCCCCCCGCACGCATTGGCTAGGCTGAGGACGTGTCCACGATCCAGCTCACCTTCGTCAGCAAGCCCGACTGCCACCTCTGCGAGACGGCGCGGGCAGTGGTCGACGGAGTCGTCGCCGAGCTCGGCGACGCCGCATCCGTTCGAATCGAAGAGCTGTCGATCCTGGAGCACGCCGACCTCTACGAGAAGTACGTCGAGGAGATCCCGGTGGTCCTGCTGAACGGCAGGGTGCACAACATCTGGCGCGTCGACCCGGCGCGGTTGAGAACAGCAATCCTGGAGGCAGGCGCATGATCAGGCACGTAGTCAGCTGGAAGCTCAATGGAGCGGATGCCGCGGCCCGCGCCGAGCAGGCGGCCACCATCACCGAGACGCTCACCGCGCTCCCCGCGCTGATCCCCGAGATCCTGGCGCTCCAGGTGGGGACCAACGCGATCACGAGCGATATCCACTGGGACGTCACCCTCATCGCCGACTACGAGTCGGTGGCGGGCCTCGAGGCCTACCAGGTGCACCCCGACCACGTCGCGGCGACGAAGATCATCGGCCCGCTCGTGGCGCAGCGCTCTACGGTCGACTTCGAGGTCTAGAGCACCCGTCCCGCGCGCTACTTCTTCTTCGGCTTCTTCGCCAGCGCGTCGCGCTCGGCCGTGAGCGATGCCATCGTCGAGGTGTCGAGCCCCGGCTGCAGCACGTCGCCGAACGGGCTGGGCAGCCCGGTCTTCGCCTCGACGAGGGCGGCGTACTTGATGGCTGCGAGGTGGATCTCCGCTGCGGCGCGCTGCGCCTTCTTCAGGGAGACGGCGGTGCCGCCGACGATTTCGGCGTGCTTCTTGAGGGCCTTGGTGAGGTCCTTGCGCGCGGAGTCAATTTTCTTGGACATGGGGGTCATCCTGCCTTATCGAAGTTAACGGATGGGCCGGACTACGGCAGCAGACGCGTCGGTCCGCGGAACAGGTACGTCGCCTCGCGGATGTTCGGCAGGTGCAGCATCAGCATCAGCACGCGGCTCAGGCCCATTCCGAATCCGCCGTGCGGGGGCACGCCGTAGCGGAAGAAGTCGAGGTAGAAGTCGAGCTCCTCGGGGTCGAGACCCTTCTCCTTCGCCTGCTCGATCAGCACGTCGATGCGGTGCTCGCGCTGGGCCCCGGTGGAGATCTCCACACCGTTGAAGATGAGGTCGTAGGAGTTGGTGACAGACGAGTCGCCCTCGTGGCGCATGTGGTAGAACGGGCGGATGCTCGAGGCGTAGTCGGTGAGGAACACGAACTCGTGGCCGTAGGTGTCCTGCGCCCAGGCGGCGATCTGGCGCTCGCCCTCGGGGTCCATGTCGTCGTCGGCCCGGGGGACCTCGTAGCCGCGCTCGGCGACGATGCGCTTCGCCTCGGCGAGCGGCACTCGCGGGAACGGCGTGGTGGGAACGGTGATCTCCACGTCCCACAGCGCCTTGATCTCGTCGCCGTGCTTGTCCTTGACGGCCTGGAAGCCCGCGACGAGAAGCTCCTCGTGCAGCTTCATGACGTCTTCGTGGCTCTCAATCCAGCTGAACTCGGTGTCGACCGAGGTGAACTCGGTGGCGTGACGCGAGGTGAAGGAGGGGTCGGCGCGGAAGGCCGGGCCCACCTCGAAGATCTTGCCGAAGCCGGCGGGCTGCGCCATCTGCTTGAAGAACTGGGGGCTCTGCGCGAGGTACGCCTTGCCCTCGAAGTAGTCGACCTCGAACAGCTCGGCCTTCGACTCGGAGGCCGACGCCATCAGCTTCGGGGTGTGGATCTCGATGAAGTCGTGCTCGACCCAGTAGGTGCGCAGGGCATGCAGGAAGGTGGTCTGGATCTTGAAGACCAGGGCGTTCTTGGGAACCCGCAGGTCGAGGAAACGCCAGTCCATGCGCTTGTCGCCGCTGGAGTCCTCGGCGATCGGGGTCTCGGGGATCGCCTCGGAGGCGATGACGATCGCGTCCAGTTTGATCTCGACGCCGCCGAGCTTCACGCGCTCGTCGTGCTTGAGCTCGCCGGTGGCGGTGAGGAATGTCCCCTGGGCCAGGCCGGAGATGATGTCGGCGATCGGGTCGTCGGCGGGGGTCTTGTCCTCGTTGAAGTTGCGCGGGTGCACGAGCTGCACGGCGCCGGACTCGTCGCGGAGCACGACGAACTGCACCTTCTTCTGGTCTCGAACCGTCTCGACCCAGCCGGATACGGAAATGGGGCCGTCGGATGCCGCGGCCAGGTCTTTGATGAGGGTGCGTTCAGTCACCCGAGGAGTTTACCCATCACCGCGCGAATACACTTGTCGGGTGCCAGCAGACCTGATCCACCTCGTACGCCACGGCGAAGTCTTCAACCCCGAGGGGATCCTCTACGGACGCATCCCCGGCTACCACCTGTCCGAGCTCGGGCACAAGATGGCGGCCACCGCGGCGGCGAGCCTCATCGGCCGTGAGATCACCGCGCTGTACGCCAGCCCGCTGCAGCGCGCGCAGGAGTCGGCGGCGCCCTGGTCGAAGTACTTCGAGCTGCCGATCGTCACCGAAGACCGCATCATCGAGCCCTTCAACAAGTTCGAGGGCAAGAAGTTCGAGTTCGGTCCCGGCGTGATCCTCAAGCCCCGCGTCTGGCCCTGGGTGATCAACCCGCTCAAGCCGAGCTGGGGCGAGGCCTTCGTGAGCGTCGAGGCCCGCATGCTCGCCGCGGTCGGCGACGCCTGGCAGAAAGCGGATGGCGGCGAGGTCGTTATGGTCAGTCACCAGATGCCCATCGTCATGGTCGCGCGCTCCGTCAAGAACATGAAGCTCTACCACGACCCCCGCAAGCGCCGCTGCACGCTCTCGAGCATCACCACCCTGCGCCGCGAGGGCGACCGCTTCGTCGAGGTCAACTATCAGGAACCTGCGAAAGACTTGCTCGCAGCATCCGTCGACTTTGGAGCAGTGTGAAGCGCGCCCTTTCCCTTACCGCAGCAGCGGTGGCCGCTGTAACCCTCTTGGCGGGTTGCGCGAGCGATCCCCTCGCCGACCAGTACGCCAGCGGCACAACGAAGAACTACATCTCGGGCCAGGGCACCATCAATGAGATCGCGGTCGACGACCGGGCGGCCCCGGTGGAGTTCGAGGGCGACACCGACGCCGGAACGACCGTGAGCTCCGCCGACTACGCGGGCGACGTGCTCGTTCTCAACTTCTGGTACGCCGGATGCCCGCCATGCCGGGTCGAGGCGCCCGACCTGGAGGAGATCAGCCAGACCTTCGCCGCCGACGGCGTACAGTTCCTCGGCGTCAACGTGCGCGACCAGACCGCCACCTCCCTCAGCTTCGCCAGCGAGTTCGGCATCACCTACCCCTCCGTGATGGACGCCGACGACGGCAACATGCTGCTCGCCTTCGCCGGAACCGTGGCGCCCAGCGCCGTTCCCACCACCCTCGTGATCGACAGGCAGGGCCGCGTCGCCGCACGCATCCTCGGCGGCATCGAGGGCACGTCCAACCTCAGCACGCTGATCAAAGACGCCATCGCCGAGGAAGGCTAGCGGTGCCAGGAGTCGGTGAGCTCGTCGGCGACGGGCAGCTCCTCATCGCGCTGCCCATCGCCCTCCTCGCCGGTCTGCTCTCGTTCCTCTCGCCCTGCATCCTCCCGCTGGTGCCCGGCTATCTCGGCTACGTCGGCGGACTCAGTGGCGGCGACGGCAAGCGCGACCGCTCCCGCCTCGTGCTCGGGGTGAGCCTGTTCATCCTCGGCTTCACCATCGTCTTCGTCGCCACGAACGCCGCCTTCGGCGCACTCGGCACCTGGCTCTTCGTCTACGGCGACACGATCACCCGCTTCGCCGGCGTCATCGTGATCCTGCTCGGCCTCGTCTTCATCGGCCAGTTCACCTTCATGCAGCGCGACATCAAGGTGAACTGGATGCCGGCGACCGGAGTGGCCGGAGCGCCGCTGCTCGGAATCGTCTTCGGCCTCGGCTGGACCCCGTGCCTCAGCCCCACCCTCGCCGCGATCACCGCGATCAGCTTCAACGGCGGGTCCGCCTGGCAGGGCGTCGTCCTCGGGATCGTCTACTCGCTCGGACTCGGCATCCCCTTCCTGCTCGTCGCCTTCGGTTTCGGCTGGGTGGCGACCTCCGTCGCCTGGATCAAGAAGCGCATCCGCCTCGTCAACATCATCGGCGGCTCGCTGTTGGTAATCATCGGGGTGCTGATGGTGACAGGCTTGTGGTCGCACTGGATGAGCGAGTTGGGAGCGGTGATCAATGTCTTTGTCACGCCCCTCTGATCACATCGACTCGCCCGCGCCGTCGAACGACCCGTCGATCGCGCAGCCGAAGCTCGGCATCGTCGGCTACCTGCGCTTCTTCTGGCGCCAGCTCACCAGCATGCGCACCGCGCTGTTCCTGCTGCTCATGCTCGCCTTCGCGTCGATCCCCGGGTCGCTCGTGCCGCAGCGCAGCTCCGACCCGAACGGCGTCATCCAGTTCAAGGTCGACAACCCCGACCTCTTCCCGATCCTCGACAAGCTGCAGGTGTTCACCACCTACACCTCGGTCTGGTTCTCGTCGATCTACCTGCTGCTGTTCATCTCGCTCATCGGCTGCATCATCCCGCGCACGAAGCACCACATCGATGCGCTCCGGGCCCGCCCGCCGAAGACGCCCGCCCGTCTCGGCCGGCTGGCCGGCTTCACGACCTTCGACGCGCGAGCGGATGCCGCATCCGCCATCTCGACGGGCCGCACGCTGCTGAAGAAGCAGGGGTACCGCACCGAGCTGTTCACCTCCACGGTGCGCGGGGTCACCTCGCACTCGGTGAGCGCGGAGCGCGGCTACCTGCGCGAGACCGGCAACCTGGTGTTCCACACCGCGCTGGTGGGCGTGCTCATCTCCGTGGCCATCGGAGGCAGCTTCGGCTACAGCGGGCAGCGTGTGGTGGTCGAGGGGCAGAAGTTCGTCAACGTGCTCGGCGACTACGACTCCTTCAACCCGGGCCGCTTCTTCGAGAGCGACGTGCTCGCCCCCTTCCGCATCAGCCTCGACGAGTTCAGCGCCACCTACGAGCTCGAGAACAAGGCGGCGCTCGGCCAGGCGACCGACTACTCGGCGTTCGTCACCACTACCGACGCGAACGGCACGGAGGGGTCGGCCGACATCAAGGTGAACGAGCCTCTCGACATCGGCGGCACCCAAGTGTTCCTGCTCGGCAACGGCTACGCGCCCACCATCACGGTGCGCGACCCTGAGGGCACCGTCGTCTGGACCGACTCCGTGCCCTTCCTGCCGCAGGACGCGCACCTCACCTCGCTCGGCGTCGTCAAGGTGCCGGACGGGCTGGCCGAGCAGGTCGGCATGATCGGCTTCTTCTACCCCACGCGCGCCACCCTCGAGTCCGGCGCCCTGACCTCCGGGTATCCCGAACTGCTCGACCCGCTGCTCACCCTGCGCGTCTACACGGGAGACCTCGGCCTCGACGCCGGAGTGCCCCGGTCGGTCTACCAGCTCGCCGTCGACGATCTCACGCCCATCGCGGGAACCGGTGCCGACGTGCCCGCCCTGGAGATCGCGCCGGGCCAGACGGTCGAGCTGCCGAACGGCCTCGGAACCGTCGAGCTGAGCGACGTCAAGCGCTTCGCCTCCTTCGACGTGCACAACGACCCCTCGCAGATCTGGGTGCTGACCTTCGCGATCCTGATTCTCGCCGGACTCTTCACGGGGCTGTTCATCCCACGGCGCCGCGTCTGGATCAAGGCCACCGAGAACGACGACGGCACCATTACCCTCGAATACGCCGGACTCGCCCGTGGCGAAGACCCCCGACTCGAGGCCGCTGTCGCCGATATCTCTGCGGCTCACGCCAAGCAACTTGAGCCTAAGGTGGAACCGTGACCCTGACACTCGAGACGACCTCTCTGCTCGCCATCTACTCCGCGATGGCGCTGTACACGATCGCGTTCATCGCGTTCACCGTCGACCTCGCCCGCCGCTCCGCGCTCGTGCAGGCCGCCGTGCCCGCCGCTCCCGTCGGGCAGCTCGCGACGGCATCCGCTTCGGGCTCGACGACGCTGCTGGAGAAGCAGGCGGATGCGCCGTCCGAGCCGCCGAGAGCGTCGAAGGCCATGCGCATGGCCATGGCCTTCACCACGATCGGCTTCGCCCTGCACGCCGTCGGTGTGCTGCTGCGCGGCCTCGCCGCCGGCTACGCGCCCTGGTCGAACATGTACGGCTTCGCCATCACGGCGACCGGCGTGATCGTGGGCGTGTTCCTGCTCGTGCAGTTCTGGCAGGACCTCAAGTTCCTCGGCGCCTACATCGTCGGTTTCTGCCTGGCCTTCCTCGGGCTCGCGACCGTCAACTTCTACGTGGCCGTCGCGCCGCAGCCGCCGGCACTGCAGTCCACCTGGCTCGTCATCCACGTCTTCGTCGCGATTCTCGGCAGCTCGTTCTTCGCGCTGGGCGGCGGGCTCTCGCTCGTCCAGCTGCTGCAGGCACGCCGCGAGGCGCGCGGGTCGGGGCTGAGATTCCTGGCCACGCTGCCGAACGCGCTGAAGCTCGAGAACCTGGCGTACCGGCTGATCCTCGTCGGATTCGTCTTCTGGACCTTCACCCTGATCGCCGGCGCCGTCTGGGCCGAGCGCGCCTGGGGCCGGTACTGGGGCTGGGACACGAAGGAGGTCTGGACCTTCATCATCTGGACGATCTTCGCCGGCTACATCCACGCACGCGCCACCCGCGGCTGGCGCGGATCGCGCTCCGCGTGGCTCGCGATCATCGGCTTCGCGGCCGTGATGTTCAACTTCACGATCGTGAACCTCTTCTTCAAGGGCCTGCACGCGTACAGCGGGCTGTAGGGGTTTCGATACGCCTGCTCCTTCGTCGCGGGCTACTCAACCAGCGGTTACGGGGCGTTGCACTCGCTGGTTGACTCGCGGTACGAGGCGCCGTCCCCGTTGGTTGAGTAGCAGGCGAGCGCAGCGAGTTCGCGTATCGAAACCCGCTACGCCGAACGCGCCGCGAGCAGGGCGTGGATGCGGGTCAGACGCTCGCGCCACCACGCGGTGCGCTCGGCCGAGGCGGCGTAGTCGTAGAAGACGCGCTCGTTCGGCACAACCCGGCGCACCGCGATGCTGCCGTCCACCGGCACCAGCGGGTCGACCGCCACGTCGAGCGACAGCAGGCTCACCGTCGCCAGGCCGCAGTCGTAGGGCAGCTCGGGCAGCGCCGCGGCCAGGTGCAGCCCCATCGAGATGCCGATCGAGGTCTCCAGGGCGCTGGACACCACGATCGGCAGCCCCGTCTGCGCCACGATCCCCATCGCCGCATGGATGCCGCCGAGCGGCTGCGCCTTGATCACGAGCAGGTCGGCGGCCTCCTGGCGCGCCACCTCCAGCGGGTCGCTGGCCTTGCGCACACTCTCGTCCGCGGCGATCGGCAGCGCCATGTACTTCACCCGCTGCCGGATCTGCCACAGCTCCTCCACGCTGGCGCAGGGCTGCTCCACGTACTCGAGGTCGTACTCGGCCAGGGCGTGGATCGCATGCTCGGCCTCGTCGACGTTCCACCCGCCGTTCGCGTCGATGCGGATGCGCCCCTCCGGTCCCAGATAGGAGCGCGCGGCCGCTACGCGGGCCACGTCGTCCGCGAGCGTCTGGCCGGTCTCGGCGACCTTGACCTTGATGGTGCGGCATCCCGGGAAACGGTCAAGGACATCCGCCACCCGGTCTGCAGAGACGGCGGGGAGCGTCGCGTTCACCCGCACGGAGTCGCGCAGCAGCGGCGGAGTCTCGTTCCAGCCGAAGTCGATCGCGGCCGCGAGCCAGGCGGCGGCCTCCTCGTCGCCGTACTCGACGAAGGGGGAGAACTCGGTCCAGCCCTGCGGGCCCTCGAACAGCATCACCTCGCGCGTCTCGATGCCGCGGAACCTCTGGCGCAGCGGGAGCGAGACGACGTGGGCGGAGGCGAGTATGTCGGGCAGCGATGGCAGCATGGGCTCAAGTCTCGCAAGAACCTGTGGGGAATGGTTCGGCTAGGGTGAAGATTCACGAGGGGGACTGCTGTGAGCGAGCCACAACCGATGGGCATCGAGGTCTTCGGGCGACAGCCCAGAGCGAGACGCGCGTCGGCGGAGACACCTGCGACGGGCGGTGCGCCCGCCGAGAGTTCGAGGGCGCGCGGCCAGGGTCTCGGTGTGCTGGCCGTTGTGCTCGTGCTCGCCTTCGCCGTGGTGCACGTTGTGGCCGTGGTCGTCGCGACCGGCGGCGGCTATGTGCTGGCCAGCCAGCTCGCGATCGTCGCGATCGTCGGCACGATCATCACCCTCGTTCTCGGCACCGGCACCTTCGTGCTGCGCGCGGGGCGCCGCTGGGGCCTCGTCGCGATCGTGCTGAGCATCGTCGCCAACCCGATCGCGCTGCGCTACATTCTCGACTTCTTCGGATCAGTGACGAGCGCGTCGTGATCTGGGCGGGCATCCGCACCATTCTCGGCGTCTCCGCCTCGGTGCTGGTGATCCTCTTCTGCGCCTCCTTCGCGGTGACGACGATCGTCGAGGGCGATACGAGCGGCAGCGCCGCCCCTGCCGCGGGCTCACACTGGGAGGACTACCCGGCGACGGCGTGGAACGACGCGGACGCGGTGCTCGACGACCCGGGCGAGGAGGCGACGATCGCGGCGTCGCACGAGCTGATAGACGACATCCTCGCGGCCGTGTCCGCCGAGTTCGACATCGAATGGACCGCCAGCGGATCCAACCCGCCGTCGACGGTCGACAACGGCTACGGCGGCCCGTCGATGCTGAGCACCTGGCGGGGCGATCGCTGGGTCGGCGAGATCCATGCGAGGGACGCCGGGGCGCGGGAGCGGATCCAGGCGATCCTCCAGAGGGTCGGTGCCGAGCACGGGGCCGACGACTTCACCCTGTCCAACGACCGCGATGCGAGCGGAACGCAGCTCGCCCAGGAGTTCGGCGCGAGCGACCTGGACGACCAGGCCTACTGGCAGTCCACCCTCTCCGGAGGGCCGCATCGCACGCACACGGTGTTCGCCGAGGTCTACGACAGCTCCTACCCGACGGGCCCCGACTACCTGGGATGGACGCCCCACGACTCCGACGGGGGAGCGGCCGATCCGTCGACGCCCACCATCTGGGTGGCGATCGCCCCCTCCGCCTACGACCTGCTCCCCGAGGGCGACCGGGACGAGTACGAGGAGCGCCTCGCGGACTACGCCGGGCTCGAGAAGCCAGACGGCGAGTTCTAGGGCCGGATCGACCGGCCGCGCCTCGTAGGCTGGGTGTATGACCGAAGTCTCAGACCTGTTCGACCCGAGCGTCTGGAAGCCGGTCGCCGGCTTCGAGACCCTGACGGATGTCACCTACCACCACGACACGGCGGGCCGCGTCGCGCGCATCGCGTTCAACCGGCCCGAGGTGCGCAACGCCTTCCGTCCGCACACCGTCGACGAGCTGTACCGCGCGCTCGACGACGCGCGTCAGAACTCCGCCATCGGCGTCGTGCTTCTCACCGGCAACGGCCCGAGCGCGAAGGACGGCGGCTGGGCCTTCTGCTCCGGCGGCGACCAGCGCATCCGCGGGCGCGACGGGTACATGTACGAGGTGAACGACGGTGAGGTCGCTCCGAGTGCCGCCGCGACCGGCCGCCTGCACATCCTCGAGGTGCAGCGCCTCATCCGCTTTATGCCGAAGGTCGTCATCGCGGTCATCCCCGGCTGGGCGGCCGGCGGTGGCCACTCGCTGCACGTGGTCTGCGACCTCTCGATCGCGAGCGAGGAGCACGGAAAATTCAAGCAGACGGATGCCGACGTCGGGTCGTTCGACGGAGGGTACGGAAGCGCCTACTTCGCCCGGCAGGTCGGGCAGAAGTTCGCGCGTGAGATCTTCTTCCTCGCCGAGGAGTACGACGCGAAGCGCGCGCTGGAGATCGGTGCGATCAACGCCCTCGTGCCGCACGCCGAGCTCGAGACCGAGGCCTACCGCTGGGCGAACACGATCCTCGGCAAGAGCCCCACGGCCATCCGCATGCTCAAGTTCGCGTTCAACGCGGTCGACGACGGCATGGTCGGGCAGCAGGTCTTCGCCGGGGAGGCCACGCGCCTGGCCTACGGCACGGACGAGGCGGTGGAGGGCCGCGACGCCTTCCTCGAGAAGCGCGCCCCCGACTGGTCGCCGTACCCCTGGCAGTACTGATGACGCGGGTGCTGCGCGAGGTCGCAGCGGAGGGCCTGTCACACGCCCTCCGCCTCGCCCTCCGCGGCGACGCTCCGGCGGTCTTCGCCGGACACTCGGCGAGCCCGCTGCCGCCGACCGTGCCGCAGCAGGTCGCACTCGTGATCGAGTCGAGCGGCTCGACCGGACGCCCGAAGCGCGTGGCGCTCGGCTCCGACGCCCTGCTCGCGAGCGCCGCGGCCTCCGACGCCGCCCTCGGCGGTCCCGGCCAGTGGCTGCTCGCCCTGCCCACGACCTATATTGCCGGCATCAACGTGCTGGTGCGCTCGATCTACGCGGGCACCACCCCGGTGCGCGTCGCCGAGGGGCACTTCACCCCCGAGGCCTTCATCGCCGCCGCCGGAGCGATGGACGCCGACCAGCGCTACACCTCGCTCGTGCCCGCCCAGCTCGCCCGACTCATCGAAGCGGATGAGGCACTCGCGGCGCTGCGCCGTTTCGACCGCATCCTGGTCGGCGGCCAGGCCACCCCGGTGGCGCTCGTGGCGCGCGCCCTCGAGCTCGGCATCAACGTGACCCGCACCTACGGATCGAGCGAGACCGGCGGCGGCTGCGTCTACGACGGGGTGCCGATCGGCGCGACGCGGGCGCGCATCGTCGACGGCCAGATCGAGCTCGCGGGCGCCGTGCTCGCCGAGGGCTACCTCGACGACGAGGAGCGCACGGCGGCGGCCTTCCACAGCGAGGACGGCACCCGCTGGTACCGCACCGGAGACGCGGGAGACCTCGTCGACGGGGTGCTCCGCGTCACCGGCCGGCTCGACGACGTGATCATCTCGGGCGGGCTCAAGGTGTCGCTCGCCGCCCTCGAGCGCCTCGTGCGCGAGCTCGACGGGCTCGCCGACGCCGTTGTGGTGGGGGTGCCGAGCCCGGCGTGGGGGGAGGTTCCCGTGCTCGTGTCCACCTCCGAGGTCTCTCCGGCGGAGCTCAAGCCGTTGGTGGTCGAGAGCCTGGGACGCGCGGCGGTGCCCGCCTCCGTGATCGTGCTCGAGCGGATGCCGCTGCTCGCCTCGGGAAAGCCGGACCGACTCGCGATACGCGAGCTGGCCATCCGCTCGCGCACCGATCGTCAGGCCGCGGATCGTTAGACTCTCGCTGTGCCTGATGCCAAGAAGACCGCCGCGAAGACGACCACCCCAGCCCGCAAGCCCGCCGGCAGGAGCGGACGACCCGGAGGGCGCCCTCCCGGCGTCGCCACGGTGAAGAAGGCCGGGCCGTCGGAGTGGATCGGCGGAGCCCGACTGCGCACCCTGCCGCTGGCGATAGCCCCGGTGCTGCTCGGCACGGCGACCGCGTACCTCTACGACAACGACAGCGGCTGGCACTGGGTGCGCGCCCTGCTCGCGCTCGCGGTGGCCCTCGGGCTGCAGATCGGCGTCAACTACGCCAACGACTACTCCGACGGCGTGCGCGGCACCGACAAGAACCGCGTCGGCCCCTCGCGGCTCACCGGCTCCGGAGCGGCCAGCCCGAAGGCCGTGCTCACCGTCTCGCTCGTGTTCTTCGGCCTCGCCGCACTCGCCGGCATCGCCCTCGTGGTCACCACCGGCTACTACTGGCTGCTGGCCGTCGGCGTGGTCTGCATCGTGGCGGCCTGGTTCTACACCGGCGGCAAGAGGCCCTACGGCTACAACGCGCTCGGCGAGGTCGCCGTGTTCGTCTTCTTCGGCCTGGTCGCCACCGCCGGCACCATGTACGTGCAGGTCGGCGACGTGAGCTTCGAGAACTGGATGGCGGGAATCGCGATCGGCCTGATCTCGGTGGCCGTGCTCGTGATCAACAACACCCGCGACATCGCGCAGGACAGGCTGTCGGGCAAGCGCACGCTGAGCGTGCTGATCGGCGACCGCGCATCGCGCATCTTCTTCGCCGTGCTGCTGCTCGCGCCCTACGGGATCCTGGTGGTCTTCGTGCTGGTGTTCGCGAACGCCGGCTTCGTCTACCTGACGCTGCTCGTCGCCGTGCCTGCCGTGATCATCGCCCTCACCGCGAAGACGCCGAAGGAGCTCATCCTCGTGCTGCAGCTGACCAGCCTCACCGGTCTGCTGTACGCGCTACTGCTGTCGTGGGCCATCGCCTTCTAGATCGCCCCGCGACAGATAGTCGTTGTCCTCGAGGGAGTCCTCGGCGTCCTCGTCGTCGTGCGACGCCTCGGTGCGTCCCTCGCGGCGGTCCTGGATCGTCTTCGTGACCTCGTCGCGCTGCGGACGGAAGAACAGGTAGGCCGTCGCCAGCCCGAAGGCGGCGGCGATGACTGCGGCGAGCCACGGTGGGGTCTGCGTGAAGATGAGCAGCACCGCCAATACGGCGGCGAAGAGCCCAACACGGATCACGCTGTATAACAACCATGGCTTCACCCGACAAGTGTAGGCAGCACGCAGCCTAAGATTGACTGCATGGGTCCTCGATTGTTCTTCATCCTCGGGATCGTGATCATCGTTCTCATGGTCTTTTCCATGATCGATGTCATCCTCACCGACCGTCGCCGTGTTCGAGCGCTCAACAAGGTCGCGTGGTTCTTCATCGTGATCCTCCCCGTTCTCGGCCCGGCACTCTGGTTCTTCCTCGGCAAGGAGCGCGGCGACCGCGGCGACCGCGGCGGGGAGACCCGCCAGCTGGCACCCGACGACGACCCGGCCTTCTTCAAGACCCTCCAGCGCGACGCCGACCAAGACGAGAGAATCCGCCGTCTCGAACAGGAACTAGCCGAACTCGACGATGACAACCCCCCGAAAGACTGAGTCCACCGCCTCCCTGTTCGCCGTCGCACTTCTCGACGAGTTCGCGCGACTCGGGGTACGCGATGTGGTCCTCAGTCCCGGGTCGCGGTCCCAGGCGCTCGCCCTCGCCGCCGCGGAGCTCGAAGCGGCCGGGCGCATCCGCCTGCGCGTGCGCATCGACGAACGCGGCGCCGGCTTCCTGGCCCTCGGCCTCGCCGTGGAGACCCGCGCACCCGTGCTCGTGATCACCACGAGCGGTACCGCGGTGGCGAACCTGCACCCCGCCGTTCTCGAGGCCCACCACTCGGGCGTCCCGGTGATCGTGATCACCGCCGACCGGCCGGAGGCCCTGCGCGGCATCGGCGCCAACCAGACCACCCGCCAGCCGGGCATCTTCGGCACCTCTGTGCGCGCGTCCTTCGACGTCGCCGCACCGACCACCGAGGCCGAGGTCGGCGCCGCCGCCGGAATCGCCCGCGACGCGGTGGCCGCCGCGGGCACCTCGGTGATCAGCACCGGACCGGTGCACCTCAACATCGCCTTCACCGAGCCGCTCTCCGCGATCGTGCCGCTGCCTCCCGTGCGCGAGCCGCTGGTCTACACCGCGCCGCGGATCGCCGGCGACGCGCTGCCGCTCTTCCAGGCGCCCGGAACCGTCGTCGTCGCCGGCCACGGCGCGGGCGAGATCGCCGAGGCGACGGCCCGCGCACTCGGCGCACCGCTGCTCGCCGAGGTCTCCAGCGGCGCGCACTTCGGCCCGAACCTCGTGGTCGCCTACCGCGAGCTGCTCTCCGCCATCGACTTCGGCGAGCGGGTGGAGCGCGTCGTCGTCTTCGGCCACCCCACGCTCAGCCGGGAGATCCCGGCGCTGATCCAGAAAGCGGATGTCTCCACGATCGTCGTGCGGTCGACCAGCGTCGACGACTACAACCCCGGGCACGCGGTCTCGACGTTCGCGGATGCCGTGCGGGTCGTCGGCGAGCCCGACAACTCGGCGGTCGGACGGGCCTGGCTCGGCCGATGGGTCACCACGTCGCGCGCCCTGCTCGAACAGCAGGACGCGCCCGACATCGAGCTCGCCATATCGGCGGAGCCATCCGCTCAGGCGAAGTTCTCCCGACAGGTGATGGCGGGCCTGCGCGCCCCGGTCACGCGGCGCGCGCTCGTGGAGGCGGTGTGGCGCATGACCTGGCCGCACGACCGGCTCGTGCTCGGAGCGTCGCGGCTGATCCGCGAGACCGACCGCGTGGTGCCCGGCAAGAAGATCAGCGTGCACGCCAACCGCGGGCTCGCGGGCATCGACGGCACCATCGCCACGGCGGCCGGTATCGCGCTGGCGAGCCAGGGTGTCGAGGGGCCGAGCGCCGGGGGAGTGACCCGGGTGCTGCTCGGCGACCTCACCCTGCTGCACGACGTGGGCTCGCTGCTCTTCGGCACGGGCGAGCCGCGGCCCCGGCTGCAGGTGGTCGTGGGCAACGACGGCGGGGGCACGATCTTCGACTCGCTCGAGGTCGCGTCGTCGGCGCCGCCCGAGCCGCTCGAGCGCGTGATGTTCACGCCGCACGCGGTGTCGATCGCCTCGCTCGCCGCCGCCTACGGCTGGGAGTACCGGCACGTGGCGAACCGGGGCGAGCTCGACGCGGCGCTCACCGCGTCGGAGGGTCCGACGATCGTCGAGGTGCCGCTGCTGCGCTAGGTGTACTGCCCAGGGACGTTGGTTGATGTGTGACGTCTTGAATTGACGAAGACCTCCGGTGGAGGGTGGAGCTGTCTAGGTCCCATTCCTCAACCCCGGAGGTCTTCGTGTCTCACGATAATGCTGCTCTCACCCCGGTTCAACGTCTGCGGATCGGGAGGCTGATCGTCGACGACGGCTGGCCTGTCGCCCAGGCGGCAGTCTTCTTCCATGTGTCGTGGCCGACCGCGAAGCGGTGGGCCGAC
>Ga0247810_10000751_pt1 | contig 27507 bp, 16 predicted proteins | sample UWRJL119311C1_FD_179918 | JGI IMG/M metagenome (GOLD analysis project Ga0247810, IMG submission 179918) | Plant litter microbial communities from Arlington Agricultural Research Station in Wisconsin, United States - UWRJ-L119-311C-1 | ecosystem: Environmental > Terrestrial > Plant litter >... | reverse complement strand
CGAGCGGGGGAACAAACTTTCCGGCGGACAGAAGCAACGGATCAGCATTGCACGTGCCATTCTGAAAAATCCTTCCATTCTTATTCTCGACGAAGCGACTTCGGCCCTGGATACGGAAAGCGAGAAAATCGTCCAGGGCGCTCTCGACGAGCTGATGCAGGACAAAACATCTCTCATTATCGCCCACCGTTTAAGCACCGTTCAGAATGCCGATGAAATTATCGTGCTGTCTAAAGGTAAGATCGTTGAGCGCGGAACGCATTATGAGCTGCTGGCACTGAAAGGCTCTTATTTCAATCTTTGCTCACTGCAGGGAATCAGATCTTAGGAATGGACTTCAGGATGGCAGGACTTCAGGATATCAGGATGGCAGGATAGCTGTGCTTCCTGATGGCAGGATGAGCCGTTTTCATAACTTAACTGACACTCAGGCAGGCACATTTCTTAATGTTCGGTTAAATTTCCGAAAAAGCGATTGTTACTAACCGATAATTCAGTAATTTTTACCTCTGAATCAGTTGTTGCCGGTTTTGGTTCAATATTTGCATTTTCCGCGACAACGTTTTCATGTATTTCACGTTTACTAATTTGATGAAGTTTCTCCTTTTCATAATGCTCCTTATTTCGTTCAGCGGGTTTTCACAGCTCTCTACGAATTCGATGTCTCCGGGAGCATTGGTGCAAAACGTTCTGTTAGGCCCGGGAGTTACTGTTTCCAATATCAGTTATTCAGGCGCGACAGGTGCGATCGGTCATTTTACGGCAACGGGGACCAATCTTGGCATCAGCGAAGGCATTGTAATGACAACCGGTACGATCTACAACAGCGGCGACGGTCCGCAGGGACCGAACAACGATAACGGCTCGGGAATGAACAACGGCGCTGGAGGATACAGCCAGCTTTCGAACCTCATAGGCGGGATCCAGACTTACAACAGCGCTATCCTGGAATTCGATTTCGTTCCTTATTCGGATACTGTCCGTTTTAAATATGTCTTCGGCTCGGAAGAATACCCGGAATATGTCTCCTCCAATTACAATGACGTTTTTGCGTTTTTCATTTCCGGTCCCGGATTCTCAGGCCTTCACAACATGGCACGGCTCCCGAACGGAACTGCTGTAGCTATTAACAACGTCAACAACGGCCAGTCCAATTCGGGTCCGTGTACGAACTGCTCCAGCTATGTTTATAACGGCGACGGAACCAACGGCCCTTACAACGGAAGCAATACTTATATTCAATACGACGGTTTCACAAAGGTACTGGAAGCCGTTGCACGGGTTCAGTGCGGCCAGACCTACCATCTTGCCATTGCCATTGCGGATGCCGGCGACGGAATTCTCGATTCGGGCATTTTCCTGGAGGCGAACAGCTTAACATCCAAGGTTCCGGTAGCTGTTACCTACGACATGTCTTACGACGCTTTCAACGACGGTGTCACTATGGCTGAAGGCTGTGTTAACACCACCGTTACGCTAACACGCGGGAATAACAACCTGGGCTCTCCGCTAACAATCCCGATCACTGTTTCCGGAACAGCAACCGAAGGAGTGGACTATACCAACATTCCTCCTTCTATCACCTTCCCTCCCAACCAGACACAGGTACAGTTTAATTTTACAGCTTTCGCGGACGTACTGGCAGAAGGGGTCGAGACTATTAAGCTCACCTTCGATATTCCGGATCCTTGCGGGGGAAGCAATCCGATTGATGTCAATCTTAAAATCAACGATCTTCAGCCTGTAACGGTTACGATTGAAAATCCGGAAGTATTGTGCCCCGGGGAACCGATCGAGCTGGTTGCAAATGCCCAGGGCGGTGTTGGTCCTTATACGTATGTGTGGAACACAGGTGAAACAACCAGCTCTATTCTCGTCTCCCCGACAAGCACGCAAACGTATACGGTTACAGTAACCGATAACTGTTTACACCAGTCAGCCACAACTTCCGGAACTGTAACTATTCCTGTTTACCAGCCGCTTACAATTGCTTCGACTCCTGATGTTGTTGAGATCTGTCCTTACGTTCCAACCACCCTGGTGTCAACTCCTTCCGGCGGGGCCGGCAACTATGCGTATACCTGGACGGATGCTGCAGGCCTGGTTATCGGAACTGATTCTACTATTGAGGTGATTCCTTCGACCTCGACATCTTACACGATTGTGATTACCGACCAGTGCGGGGAATCGAAACAGGTGACCATCAATTACACGATTACGAGCCCTCCGCTTTTGATTACGGTATCTCCCGATCAGCTTGTTTGTCCCGGTGAGCCCGCAACACTGAGCGTAACTGCGACAGGAGGTTTCGGCCAATATTATTATTACTGGCCGCATTCGAACGAAACGACTTCATCGGTAACTGTTACTCCGCAATCCACAACGACTTACCAGGTAATTGTTTCAGATGAGTGCCAGACCTTTACTGTTGAGGGAGACATTACTGTTAATGTTATTCATCCGGATGCCGATTTCGCGATTTCGAGCCATACACTTTTCGAGGGCCTTCCGATCACTTTCCAGAACCTGACAACCGGAGGTGTTTCTTACCAGTGGTCATTCGGAGACGGCGGGCAATCTACGCTTGTTCATCCGAATAACATTTACGAAACACCGGGAACGTATATCGTAACATTGATCGCCACGAATGAAATAGGCTGTAAGGATACTGTTTCCAAGCCAATTACCATAGAGGAAGAATACTGGCTTTATGTTCCGAATACATTCACACCGGACGGAAACAGGTTCAACAATACCTTCGAGGCGAAAACGGTCAATATTTCGAGGCTGGAGATCTGGATCTTTGACCGGTGGGGAGAAGTGGTGTTCACATCCGATAAAGTGAATTTCGAGTGGGATGGCACCTATAATGATCTTCCCGTTCAGGACGGAACTTATACATACAAGATCAGCTATATTACCCGATCGGGTATAGAAGATGTGATCTACGGACATATTAACGCCCTGAAATAGCGGTTAAAGTCATTCAAAATTCCGGATGGAACGAAAGCTTCCGCTCACATCCGGAAAATAAAAGCTTACAGGGATTTTGTTCTTCCTCCGTCTACAGGAACATTTATTCCATTGATATAGCCGGCAGCAGGAGATGCCAGGAATGCTACGGCTGCCGCAACTTCCGACGGATCTGCAATTCGTTTCATCGGTGATTCAAGCGCCATTTCATCGAAAATATCAGCAACCGAATCGCCCGTTTTTCCTGATTTCGCTTCTGCGATACCCTGAAGACGGATTGTGTTGGTTGCGCCGGGCAACACATTATTGACCGTAATGTTGAACTGCCCGAGCTCATTTGCGAGTGTTTTGCTCCAGTTCCCGACAGCGCCGCGAATGGTATTGGAAACACCAAGTCCGGGAAGTGGCTGTTTGACACTCGTTGAGATAATGTTGATAATTCTTCCTCCTCCGTTCTTTTTCATTCCCGGAACCAAGGCCTGAACGAGCAGGTGATTACACACCAGGTGCTGGTTAAAGGTCGAGATGAATTCGGAAATATCCGCATCGATGATCGGCCCGCCTTTTGGTCCGCCGGTATTGTTCACTAAAATGTCGACAACATTCCCCGCTTCAACGAAAGAATTAAGAGTTCTTTTTAATTCATCCGGGTTGGAAAAATCGGCAACCAAATATGAATGCTTACGTCCGCCGGCGGACAGCTCTTCCACTACCTGTTTCAGTTTATCTTCATTTCTGGCGACCAGAACGAGTGTTGCACCAAGGGCTGAAAGCTCTGTTGCTACTGCTTTTCCGATGCCCTGGGTGCTTCCGCATACGAGGGCAGTTTTTTGAGTTAAATCTATATTCACGGTTCGAAGTTAAGGATATCTTTTCAGTTGCAGGAACAGGATTTCGTTAACAGATTTTAGCGTTTCCGGCATAATTTACATTTGCCCCCAAGTTCGTTAAAAAATGAGATTCCAATGTTCACGCAGTTTATCATATGTTAAGATTAGTTGCAATCCTTTAAATTTGGAGATAACACTTTAAACTAAATTGCTTATGATTAAATTTAAATTACTCAAAAACTCCTTAAAAGCTCTTGCATGTCTTGTTGTGGCGACCTCGGTTTCTACGGCAGCACAGGCGCAGTGCGAATTTTCAGAGAGTTCCCTCTGGAACGAGAGTGAAGCTCCTACTATGATAGGAGACATTACGCTGATGTCATCGTGTATGGAGGCCGGCTATCACGGTCTGGTTACAGGTTTCGAATCTGACAAATCCTACACATTGAGCTTTTCAGGATCTTCGGCACCTTATGTAACGGTTTTCGACGGAGCTGACACGACTGCTGTTGCTTTCGGCAGCGCTCCTTTCGTTTTCATCCCGCCGGCAAATGGTACCTACCTGATCCAGTGGAATAACGGAAGCGGCTGTGGCACTGACTTTAACTGTCACAATGCTTTCATCACACTTACGGGATGGGCATTTTCATGTATTAATCCGGCAGTAGCAGGCTCAGCAGTATCGACGCCTGCCCAGGCATGTGCCGATCAGGACATTACGCTTTCATTAACCGGGGCAACTTCCGGTGAAGGAATGACTTACCAGTGGCAGTCTTCTGCAGACGGTGTCACTTTTACGGACATTGCGGGTGCAGTATCGCCGACTTACACTACAACACAGGCAACGGCTACTTATTACCATGCAATTCTAACCTGCAGCGCAGGAACAGCAGTTACATCGGCTAATGTGAACGTACCTATGAGCTCGTTCATTAACTGTTACTGCTCCAGTGTTGCACAGGGCGATTACGATGAGGACATCTTCAACGTTTCGATCGGTACACTCGATAACAGCTCAGATTGCGATGGTACTACAACCGGTGCATCCGAACAGAATATGTACTCGGATTACACGGACCTTCCGGCTACAGAGCTTGCAAAAACAGCTGCTTACAATTTCTCGGTAGAGATCGGAGAGTGTGAGAACAGCTACAGTAACTGGACGAAAGCTTATATTGACTTTGACCAGAACGGATCGTTCAGCGATGAGGGTGAAGAAGTTTACAGCTCGGCCATGAGCGGTTCAGGACCGCACACAGAAACAGGAACTGTTACTATCCCGGCATCTGCAACCGAAGGGTTAACACGTATGCGTGTGATCACAGTTCAAACTGACTTTGAAGGCGATGTAGATCCATGTAACTCTTACTATGCAGGAGAAACAGAAGATTACTTCGTAGATATCAAACCAGTTCCTTCGTGCCCGCAGCCTTTGGACCTTGCGGTAGCTTCTTCCACTCTTACAAGTGTAACAGTAGAATGGACGCCGGGTGATTCCGAAACAGCATGGGAAATAGAGTACGGCCCTGTAGGATTTACTCCTGGTCAGGGTGACGGAACTGTTATTCCAAGTGCGGTTTCTCCGCAAACGATCGGCAGCCTTGCGACTACTTCTTTCTTCGATGTATATGTTCGTGCTATCTGCGGACCTTCTGACAATTCATTGTTCACAGGACCTTTACACATCAATACGTATGCACAAGGTGCTTTCCTTGAGTGGAACTCAGAGTGCAATCCCGGTGGATATGTTGACATTACTTCAACAGGAACAAATATGGGACTTGGCGATGACGAGGAGGGTACAGTAACTCTTCCATGGTTATGGGTAGTTCAGGGTCAACCGATCACTGATCTGCGTATCAGTAACAACGGAGGTCTTCTGTTTGCTGCATCAGGAAACGTTTTCTATGACGATCCTGCCCAGGAAACACCTGGAATGTATGTTTTCAACCAGGATCTTGACGATCCGAATGAAGGAGGAGGCGTATTCTACCAGTCAATCGGAACAACTCCGGGAACACGCAAGTTCGTTATCCAGTGGTATAACATGCCGCATTACAACAACGAAGAGAATCTTGATGGTATTGACGTTGAGATCATCTACGATGAAGCTACCATGGAAATTTACTACCAGTACCGTGATGTTGCCATGTCTAATCCGAACTGGGACAATGGAGCCGATGCTAATATTGCGCTCAGAACGTCTTCACAAGCTGTTACGGTTTCCTTCGACAATGCTGACTACCTTACAGATAATTCATGTGTGCATTTCGAGTACACAGATTGTCCGCGACCAACAGACTTCAGCGTTTCCTATACAGCTCCTGAAGAAGCTGGTGTCGAATGGATATCAGGTCTTGCGAATGAGCCGGAATGGACAGTTGAATACGGTCTTGCAGGATTCACACCGGGATCAGGAACAGAGCTGACAGAAACAAATGCAGCTTCCCTCATCTCAGGTCTTACTCAGAACACAACTTACGATGTTTATGTTTACGCATTGTGTGCGAACGGAGACATTTCAAATCCGTTGATCGGTCATGTAACGACTGCTCCACTTTGCTCTAATCCTACGGATCTCTCGGCTGGGTCGGATATCGATTCCCTTGAGCTTGACTGGGACTGGGCAACCAGCGGACCTGACGTAACCAGCTTCTTTGTTCAGTACGGTACTGCCGGAGCGGACATCAGCACTGGTACGACCGTTAATACAGGCAGCGTGGTTACTTCCGATACGATTCATGATACAGGCCTTCTTGCAGGAGGAGTGTATGAAGTTTACGTTACGGCAGTATGTGGTACGGATTCTTCCACAATGGTTGGACCGATCACTGTTACCATGCCACTTACAAATGACCTGGTATGCGGAGCAGAGCTTCTTCCTGTAAATGGTATTGCTCATACGTTCAATAATAACGACGCAACGGTATCAACAGGTGAATCGGCTATCGCTCCACCGGCTAACGGCGCACAGGTTGCTACGGGCTGGACGAACTCGACGCTGAACAACACCACCTGGTTTAAATTCGTAGCTCCTGCTTCAGGAAAAGTGCGAATCAATAACACAGGGGTTGAATACAACGGTCAGGCTGCGGTTTATGCCGTACAGACATGTGGTACTTTCTCGACGTTCGTACTGCTTGCTGCTAATGACAATGCGATCGGCGGAACGAGCGTTGCTCCGAACTTCACCGTTTGCGGTCTCACACCAGGAACTACTTATTTCCTGCTCCACGACGGATTCAACAGCTCAACAGGGGACTACAGTATCTCACTGAGCCCAATCTCGCTTGAAGCCGGAACAGCAAATGATGTAACAAATGTATGTTCAGGAAACACGGTCAATCTTTCAGGCACAATTGCCGGAAGCTCACCGGGTGGAATCTGGTCGTCGACTATCTCACCTGTCAATTCAGCTATCAGCGGATCGATGCTTAACACTACCGGTCTGGCTTACCAGGTTTATAACCTGAAATACCGACTGGCGGATGGTTGTGCTTCCGACTCTGTGATTTCACAGGTTCATGTTTTCGGACCTTCAAGCGCAGGTGACGACGGAACGATCACTACCTGCCGTAATACTTCTATCGATCTTCTTACAGGATTGACAGGAAACGTAGATATCCCGGGAACATGGAGAGATCCAGCAAATGTACCGTTCTCAGGTTCGGTTGTAACAACTTCCAATTTCCCTGGTGAGTTTAACTACGACTACATCACGAACAACGGTGTTTGTCCTAGTGACACTGCTAACGTCCTGGTAATTGTAGGCAACTGTACGCTTGGAGTTGATGAGCTTGTTTTTGAAGATGTATCGGTTTATCCGAACCCATCCGAAGGAATTGTATTCATCCAATCCGGCGCAACTGAAGATTTCACTTACACCATTACCGATTCAAAAGGTCGTGTAGTAGGGTCTGCAGAAAACGGCGTAAAAGCTGCACAGGTTACAGAGATCAATCTGAGCAAAGTCAACACGGGGATGTATTTCATCCGTCTGACGAATGCACAGGCAGAAAAAACATTCAGAGTCGTTATTCAATAACACCTGGATTCTTCTAACAGCAAGTCCCCTTCGGCAACGGAGGGGACTTTTTTGTTTAACATATTAATTTAACATGAATAAAGAAAACTAACTTAATGGCTGAAGTTTGTCACAAATTCAGGTAAAAGCATCAAATTATCATTTAAATGGTCTTTTTGAAAGATTAAACGGTAATGCAAGTAATATTTAGTTTAATTTAGGCTCCTTAATTTAATGATTGGTTTATGAAGAATAATTACAGACTTCGGTCGTACTTATTTTCCATTGCGGTATGTTTGGCTACTACGTTCAACATATCTGCACAGGTTAATACGTATGCCTTTTCGTCATTGAGTGGTACATTTACCCCTCTTTCGGGCGGAACTCAAACATCTTTAGCAGCGACGGACGATGACGCCATGTCTGCAGCTTTCCCTATCGGATTCACATTCGTTTACAACGGGACAAACTTTACAACTGTTCAGGCAAGCTCCAACGGGCAATTGCTGTTCGGAACAGGAAGAACACAAACTACGGCTAACAATCTTGCAACAACCACGGCCACAGAAAGACCGGGGGTTGCTCCGTTGTGGGATGACCTGCAGTGTACTTCCGGGGTGTCTTACACGGTAACCGGGGTTGCTCCTTACAGAACACTCACAGTTGAGTGGCTGAACATGGAATGGAACTACCAGTCTAATACCGGTGCTATTTCCTTCCAAGTTCAACTCAATGAGACAACTAACATCATTGACATTATTTACCGTCAGGAATCTACTGCATACAGCGCAGGCTTTACCGGTGGTGCCAGTATTGGTATCATGGGTACAACAGCTACTGATTTCATCTCGCTGGCAGATGTGACAGCATCTCCTGCAACAAGTACGACTGTTTCTACGAACAACATCGCTACGAAACCGGCTACAGGGCAGATCTACCGATTCGGTCCTCAACCACCTACACCAGGTATTCCTGTGCAAACTCCGGGAGCTGTAACCTGCTCTACCGGTTCAACGCTTACCGTTCCGGGAACTGCTCCTGCAAATACCACATGGTACTGGCAGACTTCCGCGACAGGAACGAGCACAGCAACTCCTTACAGCGGACCTTATTCCATTTCCGCAAACGGAACTTACTACATCCGTGCTTTTAACTCTGTTTTAAATCTATGGTCTTACGTTACGCCGTCTGTTACAGTTACTAACTTCCCAACGGCTACACCGCCGCCGGCCCCGGTTGCTGCACAAAGCAATGTATGTTATACAACTGGAACTGCTCTAACAGTTGCTGCTGCTCCGGCAGGATATATTTACTACTGGCAGGGACAGGTTGTTGACGGATCAAGCACTGCGCTGAACGCAACGGCTCCTTACCAGGCTTTTAACGGTGGTACTTACTATGTTTCGGCCTACGAAACAGCTACGCAGTGCTGGTCACCTACAGTAGGAGTTGCCATTACTGCCCAGACTACTCTTCCTCCGGCTCCTACAGTTCCGGCAACAGTAGTTAATTACTGTGCTTCTGAGCCTAATATGAATATCCTGGCTACGTTGCCTACAGCTTCAACTACTTCCTGCTCCACTACATCATTGGTTTACGGATATGACGATGAGGCAACTACAGCAACCGTTACCGAGTTCAACTGCGGAAGCGGAACTGTTGCAAGCATCACAATGTCCGGGTCAATCCAAAACAATTCTGCCAACTGTGGATCATGGTACGATTTCGACATCATTGTTAACGGTGCAACCGTAGCAAGCAACCAATGTGCGGTTACAGCATTCGATCTTACACCTTATATGCCATTGACTTCGGTTTCCATCGTTTCAAATGACATTGATGGCGCAGACTATATCTCGCTGGGTCTTACAGTGACTGTAACCTACGCTGCGCCGGTTTATACGCTTGAATGGCATAACACTCCAGCAGTTGGAACAGGAGTTCTCGTAGGTACGGGATCACCGCTGAATGCTCTTGGAACATCTGTTCTCCCAACTGCTGCAACCGGGTCATACCCGTTCTATGTTTCGACTAAGTACGGAGTTTGTGAAAACGCAACGCGTACTCTTGTAACGGTTAACGTAACAGAAGTACTTGCGGTTCTTACACCTATCAATGCTACATGTAACGGACTGAACAACGGTTCATTTACACTTGGAGCTGTTCAGTGTGGTATTGCTCCATTCACTTATTCAGTTGACGGGGGTGCTTTCGTTACAGGAATTCCTGTTAACTTATCTGCAGGAACACACTCTATTATTATGAAAGATGCGAATATGGGTACAAGTGCTCCTATATCCGTTGTGATCACACAGCCAACTGCTCCTACAGGACTTAGCGCCAATAACGTGACTTTCTACAATGCTACTCTTAACTGGGTACCACAAGGAAACGAAACAGAGTGGATCGTTGAGTACGGCCCAACAGGATTCGTACCCGGAACAGGAACATTTGATACAACTTCTACACATCCGCTCAATCTTACAGGTTTGAATCCGGCGACAACTTACCAATTCTATGTTTGGGCGGGATGTTCGGCTACTTCAGCTCATGCAGGACCATACTCATTCACTACGTTCAGTACGTTCTTTACGTATGACAACGCTTGCGGACCTGGATTTACAGACATTGCTGCAACAGGTACAAGCCTGGTTCTTGGTGATGACGCTGAAGCCGGCGTTACTTTGCCTTGGTCATGGAACATCAACGGACAGGTTGTTACTACTATCACGATAGGAAACAATGGCGGTCTCTTGTTCAACACTTTAACAGGAGACGTTCCAACGGCACCAGCAGGTGCTGGATTGTATCCTTACAACCAGGATCTTTACGCAGCTAACGCAGGTGGTGGTGTATACTACCAATCTGTAGGAACTGCTCCGAACAGACAATTCATCGTGGAATGGAAAGACCTTCCTCATTATGCTCTGCCAGTTGGTACGGATGGTGCGACTTTCGAAGTTGTGGTTGACGAAGCATCAGGAGAAGTTTATTTCCTTTACCAGGATGTTATGATGTCAAACACTGCCTGGAATAATGGTGCAGATGCTGAGATCCGTATAAATACATCCAACGGAAACAGTGTAGCAAGCACCAACTCTCCAACGCTTCTTGCAGGAACATCTTGCCTTCACTTCTACAATGTAATGTGCCCTAACCCAACAAACCTTTCGATCACCAGGTATGCTGAAGAAATTCAGATCGACTGGGATCCTAGCGTTTACGGTGAAGGTAACTGGACAATTATCTACGGTGAAGAAGGATTCGATCCTACTGATGCTTCACAAGGTACTACTGAGGTTACGACAATTTCCGCTATCAGCATCGCTCCGTTAACCCAGAGCACAGCTTACGATATTTATATCTATTCTGAATGTGCCGCTGACGACCTTACAAGCCCGGGCTTGCTGGTTCAGGCTACAACACCTTCAAAATGTTCTACGGTTGGTCCTAATCCAACAGCTACAACAGATATCGATTCACTGGAAGCAGTTTGGAACTGGACTATCAACAGCCAGTATCCTGCAAGCACCATCGCTGGATTTAACATTCAGTACGGTCCTACAGGATTTACACTTGGATCAGGAACAATTGAAGCAGCCAATGGAACAAACTTCTCTGACACAATTCACGATGCAGGCCTTATGGCAGGCGGTGTATACCAGTTCTACGTTCAGGCGGTATGTAACACGGGAACTGCAGGATCACTTGACAGCTCTACTTACGTTGGACCGATTACATTTGTAATGCCTTTGACAAATGATGCTGTTTGTTCTCCGGAAGCACTTGCTGTTAACGGTACAACTTACACGTTCAACAACACAGGTGGTACAGTTGGAACAGGTGAAAGCGTAATTGCTCCTCCTGCGGCAGGCGCACAGGTTACAACAGGATGGACAAACTCCACACTGAACAGCACAACCTGGTTTACATTCGTAGCTCCTGCTTCAGGAAACGTTCGCATCAATAACACAGCGATCAATTACAATGGTCAGGCAGCGGTATACCGCACTACAGATTGTTCAAGCTACGCAGCATTCACGCTTGTGGCGGCGAATGATAATGCGATCGGTGGAACAAGTGTTGCTCCTAACTTCACAATCTGCGGACTTACACCGGGCAGTACTTATTACCTGATGCATGACGCATTCAACAGTACTAACGGTAACTACACGATCTCCCTCACGCCGATCGTGCTTGAAGCAGGTACAAGCCTTGCTACTGACAGCATTTGTGCAGGTTCGGAAATCGATCTGTTCTCCACTGTAACAGGTAATAACGCAGGTGGTGTATGGTCTTCTGCTATTCCTTCCGCTAACATCAACATCGCAGGATCTGACTTCAGCTCTGCAGGACTGGCTTACCAGACTTTCGAATTCCAGTACCGTATGACTGACGGTTGTGCTTATGACTCTGTGCTTACACACGTGTACATTGCAGCTCCGTCAAATGCAGGAATGGATGGAACGGTGAATGCTTGCCGTAACGAGCCGATCGACCTGCTTGCAGGATTGAACGGAAGTGCCAACCTGAACGGAACATGGTACAATGCAGTAAACACTGCACTGCCGAACTCACAGATCTCCGCGTCGAATACGACAGGAAACTACAGCTTCCGTTACATCGCAGGAAACAATGTTTGTCCGAATGATACTGCCAATGTTGTGGTAGTTGTCGGAACATGTAACTTCCTTGGTTTGGATGAAGCTATCTTCGAAGGTGTATCGGTTTACCCGAATCCATCCGAAGGAATGGTTTTCATCAGCTCCGATGTTGCTGAAAGCTTCAGCTATACTGTAACAGATGCTAAAGGACGTGTTGTTCAGAAAGCAACGAATGCAGTGAAAGGTTCACAGGTCACTGAGATCAATCTGAGCAAAGTTGAAACGGGAATTTATTTCATCCGTTTGACGAATGCTACAGCAGAAAAAACATTCAGAGTCGTTATCCAATAACAGTCTGAATTCATTTTAAAGATCCCCTCTTTGCTTCGGCAGGGAGGGGATTTTTTCTTTCCGGGATTTTTACCGGCGAGGCCATTATTCTGAGCTGTTTGGTTGCATTCCATTGAATGAACACTTACTTTTGAGAAAAACAGAAAAGTTATGATGGCTCCCTTCAACCTTCAAAAATGGATCGATGAAAACCGTGATCTTCTCAAGCCGCCGATCGGTAATAAAAATCTGTACAAGGAAGCCGGGGATTTTATTGTAATGGTGGTTGGCGGGCCAAATGCCCGTAAAGATTATCATTACAACGAAGCCGAAGAGCTCTTTTACCAGATCGAAGGCGACATTACCGTACGTATACAGGAAGATGGAAAAGCGAAGGATATCGTGATCAAAGAAGGTGAAATGTTTTTACTGCCTGCCAACGTTCCTCATTCTCCGCTCCGCGGAGAAAATACCGTAGGATTGGTCATCGAGCGTGTGCGGAAAGGCACCGACCTCATCGACGGATTATTCTGGTTCTGCGAAAAATGCAATACCGAATTGAAGCACTACCGTTTCCCGCTGAACAATATCGAGAACGATTTCATCCCGAGATTCAAGGAATTCTACGCTTCCGAGGAAATGAGAACCTGCAAAAACTGCGGCCATGTCATGGAAGCAGATCCGCGATTCGTTTAGCCTGTTACTTTTTCAATTACTTACATTCTCTCAAAGCTTACACGAAACGTAAGCGCTTATCATTACTAAAATTAGAACGATGACCGATCTTATCTTACACATTGCATTAGTTGTTCTTCCGGCGGGAGGAGTGCTTCTGACAGCTTATTTCTTCCTGAAAAAACAATCTGAAAAAGAAATCAGGCATTTACAGATCGAGCTGAAGCGTGAAAGACAGACTTATTTTCTTCCAATGCGTGTTGATGCTTACCAGAGGGCGGTTTTACTGATGGAACGTATCCACCCGGGAAACCTGGTAATGCGCCTTCACAATCCCGGACATCCGGCGAAACGCATGCAAAGCGACCTTTTACAGGCCATTCGCGAAGAATATGATCACAATGTTTCCCAGCAGCTGTTTGTTTCTCCACAGGCGTGGGAGATGGTGCGCAATTCGAAAGAAGAAACCGTGAAGATCATCAACATTGCCGGCAACCAGATGAGCGCTACCTCCACCGGCACGGATCTCGCGGGAAAAATATTCGAAGTCGTTGCCGAAATCGGAAAGCTTCCTACTGAAATTACGGTTGATTACTTAAAACGCGAGCTGCAGGAATTGTTCTGATTCCTTGTAAAGGGAGGCTGATCATACGTATTCAAAACATTGTCCATTCTCCTGACAAAGGGAATGTTAACCGGTGGAAAAACAAATCAGCTTATGAAGACCTATTGATAATTTTCAATTAGTAGCTTCTGTTCCCACTGAGAAATTCGGCGTACTCCTTATCGAAATCTTCGTAAAAACCTGGAAACACCTCCTTCACCTCTCCCGGGATTCCATCTGTGCCTCGCACTCCAGGCTTTCCTGGTTTTCCGTCGTTGTCTACTTTCAGAACCAATCCCAGCAAATTATTGATCCCTTCTCCGCCAGCACCGCCATTTCCGGCATTACCGCCGCCACCGGCATCGGCCCTGGTGATCAGGTAAGGCAGCAGGTACTCCATTTCTGGCGTGTACCACAAGGTTACTTTTCCGCCGTTGCCGCCGTTTCCTCCTGAGCCACCGTTACCACCATTGCCACCATAACGATTGTCGATACCTTCTTCTTTGTTCACGTATCCGGCCATTCCAGGCGAACCACTTCCTCCTCGTCCGCCGTTGCCACCCGCAGCTGATACCAAATGGCGTGCATTCTGGTTGAAGCGGATCATTTTCAGAAAATCAGTTCCGTCGCTGGAAAAAGAATGCAGGGAAATGATCGTATCTGCATCAACGACTTTGTGCCAGATGAAAACACGTACGTTCAGAGCATCCGTTCCATTCGTTCCATTTCCACCCGGAAGACCATCTGCGGATGATCCTGAAGACGAGGGAGCCTGGTAGCCATCCATTCCGGCAAACCCGTTCATCGAAAGCGAATATGCTTCGGGATAGTTTACGGAAAGCCGCTTTTCTAGGAGTATATTTCCGGAGCGGCTGTCGGTTAATTTCCAGTCTATAAACCGTTCTGTTGACGGTTGATCGAGCTTAAGAAAAAAAATGCTGTTGCCAGTAATCTTTATGCGAGGATCTCCAGATTCGAAACAGGCCGGAGAGTAAATTCCGCTTCCGGGACCGATCGTTTTACCGTTACTGAGCAGCAAAGTATAATCCAGGTCGCGGGTATCGTTGACGAATATTTCTTTGTTGTAAACGATCACCTGGCTCACATAAGGCAAAAGTATGCTTTTGTCAGTTGTTACGTTTCCGCCGACCGTTTCCACATGAATGGCAAGCACCCGGTTATTCGCATGGATGTCCTGAACGGCGTAAGTTAGCTTTCCCTGTGAAAACCCGGTGATAAGTTGACCGCTCACTTTTACCTTGCTCCATTTCGATCGGGAATCACCCGGCCCGATAATGACTTCTTTCCCGTTTTTCTTTCGAAGAACGACCTTCAACTGAATCTCATTACTACTACCGAAACCTGAAGTATCGGCAATCACATCGATGGATTTGAATTTTTGGGCCGAAGCTCCCAGCGCCATTACTGAAAAGAAGAGTAAAAGTAGTTGATTCATTTCCGCGATTTAGACTGGCTGTCCCGCAATTACTATTCCATAATTATCCGGATCTCACCGCCTATTTCAAGAATATCTCCCGGTATAATTTTGGCGCGCTTGCGCTCTTCCACCTGGCCGTTGCGAATCACATCTCCGTCTTCGACAATAAATTTTGCATGTCCGCCGGTCTGAGCGATAGAAGTTGCCTTCAGCAAAGCCAACAGTTCGATGTAAGGGCCTTCGATTTTAAAATGGATATCCTGCATGGCGTAAAAGTAGGTGATTATTGCCAATCAATGCTTGTTGAGGTAGAGCTTGTAGATGTTTTCTGCGGCTTCGAATGCGGAAACTTCTCCTTTGGAAACCAGCGATTCATAATCGGAAAGCTGCTGCTGAACGGCCTCGTTTCTGTGCAATCCTTCGAGCAGCAATGATTTCAGGGTTTCATGCATCCAGTAAAGATCCTGTTCTTTTCTTTTCCGGGCGAAATTTCCGTTGATGCGGTTGTGCTCTTCGAAACGACGGATCATTTGCCATAATTGCAGGATATTATCCCCGTTAAGAGAGCTGCAGGTCTGCACTTCAGGTATCCATCCGCTGGTTGTAGGCGGAAACATATGAATGGCATTCTTCAGCTCACGACTGGCCAATTGGGCACGGCGCTCATTGTCTCCGTCGGCTTTCGTAACAGCAAGTCCGTCGGCCATTTCCATAATTCCCCGTTTGATTCCCTGGAGCTCGTCTCCGGCTCCCGCGAGCAATAATAGGAGGAAAAAATCGACCATCGAATGTACCATGATCTCGGATTGGCCAACTCCCACAGTTTCAACAAGTATCACGTCGTAGCCTGCGGCTTCGCAAAGAATGATCGTTTCGCGCGTTTTCCTGGCAACTCCACCCAATGTAGAGCCCGCTGCCGACGGACGAATAAACACATCCTCTTCCTGTGAAAGCTGCTGCATCCGGGTTTTGTCACCAAGTATGCTGCCGCCTGTGCGCTCGCTGCTCGGATCTATAGCCAAAACGGCAATGTGTTTTCCTTCTTTCAGCAATTCCTGCCCGAAAGTCTCGATAAAAGAGCTCTTCCCTACTCCGGGAACGCCCGTGATACCAATGCGAATAGAATTTCCTGAAAAGGGAATGCAGCGCTTAACGATCTCGTTTCCTGTTTTCTGATCTTCTTCCAGCGTACTTTCAATCAGCGTAATTGCAGCGCTCAGTGCCGTTCTGTCTCCTTTCCTGAGAGCATCGAACAGCTCTTCCGTATTCCGGTGTTCGCGCATGTGCTTACGGGAAGCCAGCCAGTCAGCTATTTTGTCCTCCTTCATAGCTTTTTGTCAGTTATCGTCCATTCCGAAAGGGAACACGAGTAAATCGGAAATTTTGGTGAACAGGAATGTTTTACCGGTTTGAGCAACGAGGATAAGCCTGATCGGTCCGTCCTGGCGAAATTCACTCTGGGCCATTACCTGGCGACAGGAACCGCAGGGAGAAATACAATCGTCGGGTTTAACAAGTGTGCCTTTTGCCACAACGACAAGGGTTCTGATCTCCTTTCCGCTGTAATTCGCGCCGGCATAGAACAAAGCAACACGCTCCGCACAAAGACCGGAAGGAAACGCGATATTCTCCTGGTTATTCCCGGTAATAATTATTCCGTCTTCCAGCAAAAGGCTCGCCCCGACATGAAAATTGCTGTAAGGAGCATAAGCCTGATCCGCAGCCTCGTAAGCTTTGGCAATAAGATCCTGCTCGGTCTGCGGCAATTCGGAATAATGACTGATGATCTCGTATTCTACCGTGTGGGTGTGTTTCATGTTGAAGGCTCTTGTTACAAATATACCTAAAGATTTCACCGGAAAGACCTGTAGACAGGAAGGAATGTGCGCCACTTTTAAGGTTGCCTTCCACGCCTGATCAACAGGCATAGTTACTCATTTATCCCCGCTCCTTTGTGGTGAATCGAATTCCCCGTATCTTTGTGGCCGATTCTTCGCAATAAGCACATGCAACAGTTCAAAAAAGCAGCATTTTATACACTCGGATGTAAACTGAATTTCTCGGAAACATCTACCATTGCCCGTTTATTTGAAAATGCAGGCTTTGCCAAGGTCGATTTTGAGGAAACTCCCGATATACTGGTGATCAACACCTGTTCGGTAACGGAAAATGCCGACAAGAAATGTCAGCAGCTGGTGCGCCGCGCCCTGAAGATCAATCCCGAAGTATTCGTTGCCATTATCGGTTGCTACGCCCAGCTGAAGCCGGAAGAGATCGGTAGAATTCCCGGAGTTTCGCTCGTTCTGGGTGCAAATGAAAAGTTTAACATCATCGAGCACCTCGAAGAAAAAGACGATCTGAACAAGGCTGCGAAGGTGAAATTCACGAACATCAAGCATACCAACACGTTTATTCCTTCGCACTCGATGGGCGACAGAACCCGCTCTTTCCTGAAAGTTCAGGACGGCTGCGATTACTTCTGTACGTTCTGCACCATCCCGCTCGCCCGTGGAAAAAGCCGTAATGCAAGCATAGCCGATACGCTGCTGGAAGCTATTAAAATTGCCGAAACCAATGTCAGAGAAGTTGTGCTTACCGGTGTGAATATCGGCGATTTCGGACAGGGAAAAGAAGAAAATTTCTTTGAGCTGGTAAAAGAGCTGGACAAAATACAAGGAATCGATCGTTTCAGAATTTCATCGATCGAACCAAACCTGCTAAGCGATGAGATCATCGATTTTACATTGACGAAAGCTCAGCGTTTTGTACCGCATTTCCACATTCCTTTGCAATCGGGAAGCAATCGCCTGCTCAAAGCAATGCGCAGAAAATACCTGAAAGAGCTCTACGCAGAACGTGTTGCTCATATCAAATCACTAAGGCCCGACTGCGCGATCGGTGTGGATGTGATCGTTGGTTTCCCCGGAGAAACGGAAGAAGAATTCATGGAAACGATGGATTTCCTCAAAGATCTTGAAGTTTCTTACCTGCACGTGTTCACTTATTCCGAAAGAGCCAACACAACGGCCATCAAGCTCGGAGACCCGGTTCCGAATGAGATCCGCAAGCAGCGAAGCAAACAGCTTCATATTCTTTCCGACAAGAAAAAACGGGCTTTTTACGAGCAGAATATCGGATCGGTGCGAACAGTACTTTTCGAAGCCGAAGAGGAAAACGGCATCATGTATGGATTCACGGAAAACTACGTAAAAGTAAAGCTGGCGTTCGATCCGGAACTGGTGAATACCATTCAGCAGATCTCCCTGGATGAAATTGACCGCGACGGTGTAATGAAGTGCAGCCTGATTGGTGTGATTGCTTAAGCTCTTTCAATTCTGCCTGCCGGCAACAGGTTTTCCATGTGAGAAGGAGTTTCGATTAAATGGCCCTTCTTCCTCTTGATAATTTCTAATTGATAATTACCTGAGCAGGCTCACGTGCCCTACCAGCTCAAACAGCTCATCGCTTTCCATATCGCTGTACTTGATCTTCCAGGTGTAAACACCATCCGGACAAGGCTTTTCCTGGTAAGTTCCGTCCCAGGCTTTATCCATTGCGCTTCCCGTATAAATGAGCTCTCCCCAGCGATTGTAGATCTCCAGGCTGAATTCGTCGATGTTTCCTCCAAGAGCGAAGAATTCGCTATTGATAGCATTCCCATCCGGTGTAAACGCATTGGGAACATAAATCACCGGATCATAGCTGATCCGGACCTTATCGCTGGCAGAACACCCGTTGATATCCGTATAGGAAACGGTGTAAATGTAATTCCGGTCAGGCTGAGCAATTGGGTTCACGCAGACCACACAGCTCAGATGCTCGGAGGGCGACCACACGTAAGGTCCCGGTGTTGTGCTCGTAGCTGACAGCTGAACAGGATCGCCTATGAATGCATAGATATCCGGGCAGGTCTGAATGAACGGCTGCGGAAAGAGATCCACAAAAACGGATGCGCTGTCGTAACAACCATTGGCATCCAGTCCGGTAACCGTATAAACAGTAGGCTGCGCCGCTGTAACCGAAACTTCCGATCCGGAACCATCCACAGGCTGAACCAGAGGATGCCAGGAATAGGAAACCGCGCCTCCAGCCCATAGGAATGCAGGCTGTCCCGGGCAAACGATCGTATCGTTCCCGGCAGTTACATTTGCCCGTATAACGTTCACGTAAATGCTGTCGCGAAGTGTTCCGCAGGCATTTGTGAAATCGCAGTAATAGTACATGCTGGTTTGAGCGGAAATGTGAACAACCGGTCCTGTCAGGGGCGTAATGTTAACCGGCGGACTCCACGCGTAAGATTCACCGCCGCTTACAACAACCGATTTCGACAATCCTTCGCAATACTTGACCGTATCTGCCATAACGGGATCGGGAGCATTAAAAAAGACCGTAATCGTTACCTGTTCATTCAGTTCACAGCCGTCGGCAGTTACACCTGTAACAGTGTAAGTCGTTGTCTGATCAGGAGTGGAAACAGGGGTTAGACTGTTAGGATCATCCAGGTAAGTCGACGGAGACCAGGTAGCAGAAACAACGCCCTGTGCGAATAGCGGAACACTATTCCCCACACAGATGCTCGTATCATTCGAGATGTCGACATCGCCGCCGAAAACGCTCAGCACGACGGAAACCGTATCGACACCGCAGCTGTCGGAAATAATGCAGGTAAAAGTCGTTGTAGTAGAGATGATGGCTGTCGGGTTGAAAATGTTCGGATTATCAAGAAACAGTGCAGGCGACCATTCGTAGGCAATTCCACCGAAAGCTTCAAACTGGAAAGGTTCTCCCGGGCAGATATTGGATGGCGGCGCAACAATTCCACCCTCAAAATCGCCGATATTTACTTCAAACTGGACCGTATCCGATACAAAGCACAGGTTCGAATCTGTTACGATCAGCGTAACCGTATAAATTCCGGGACCTGCGTAAAGGTGTGAAGGATTGACTTCCGTAGAAGTGGTGTTATCACCGAAATCCCAGGAAAACTGATTTCCGTTGGCGCTGTTGTTCTGAAAAACAACCGGATCGGGAAGGCAGATAACCGGATCGGGATCGCTGATGATTGCATCAATCGTGCTCAGCTCAAACTTAAATGCAGCAAGGTTACAGTTGTTGGCCTGGTTTGTTGGCGACCAGACTCCGGGAGTTGTCGTGAAGCCATTATTGACGCCGCCACAGGCAGCACAAACAGCATGGTAAATATTCCCGTTTTTGTCGAAACGGCTGGTACCTCCGTCCACGTGGTGCATGCTGCTTACCAATCCCCCCATGAAGGTGGCGTATTTCAGCACGCTGGCATCATCACCGAGCACGGCGATCCAGAAATTGCTTCCGTTCGAAGACGATTGAAAAGCATCCGGGGTAACCGGGAATCCGCTGGAAGTACTGTTGAATGCAAACTGGCTGTTCCCCGTATTCACGGTTCCTCCCCATCCGGAAAGGTAAATGTCTTTACAGTTGGAAACCAGGAAAGCCGTCGGAGAGATCGAAGCATGTCCGTTCGAATTACCGACAACTGTTGTCCATGCCTGTGTGGTAAGATCGGTCGAATATTTCGCGATAAACTGCCCCGAATTCGCATTTCCGTAACAGCCCGCCGAAATAGGAATGTTTCCTTCTGTTTGTCCAAGGACATAAACCTGGTCGTCCAGGTCAAGCTGAACAAAGTAGCTCTGATCGTATTCGTTGGTACCGATATAAGTTCCAGAAAGCGTTGCGCCGGTAGTTCCGTCCAGGCGGATCAGGTAACCGTCCGACTGACCCGCATTATAGCTCAGATCATGCCCGGACGTAAATCCCATCGAGGAAGAGATAGTTCCTCCGGCAACATATACATTTCCATTCGACGATAATTGGATTCCATTACCCGAATCGCTTCCGGTTCCACCGACATACCTCGACCAGGATAACGTATTGAGTCCCTGGTCGATTTTGAAAACAATGGCATCCTGGTCTCCACTGAGTGCAGGCTGAGTTGAATTTTTCATCGGGAAATTCGGGGAATCGGTAGAGCTGGCTACGTAAACAAAGCCGCCTGAAACAATGATCTCGCCCCGGAACGGATCTCCGTAATTGTAATTGAGATCGCTCATGTTCAGTCCGTCGCTTCCCGAGCCGCCCATAAACGTAGAAGCGATCATAGAAGTTCCCGAAGCGCTGAAGCGGGAAATGAACATGTCGGCGCCATTAAAATCGATCTCATTGACATTGTCCAGATCGGGGCCGCCGTTAAAAGTGCTGTCGATCACATCTCCCCGAATGGGGAAATCGACTGAGCTGGTAACTCCCAGGACGAATAATTCGCCATTGGTATTACTGACAATGGAATGCGGCGTTTCGTTCCCGCTACCTCCCAGGTAGGTCGAATAGAGCAAAGCCGTACCGTTTGCATTGAATTTTGTGATGGAAATATCGTTTCCCGGATTTACAACACCTAACGATCCGCCGTTGAAAGAAGAATCGAATACGCCGGCCGTAACCGGGTAGCCGAATCCCATAACAATGCCGCCCGCAAACAAATTCCCCTGCGGATCGGGAGCGGCCGTAAAGCCCCAGTTATCGGAAGCAGAGCCGGTAAAGGTCGAAAAGGTCAGAGACGGATCCAGCACAAGCGTATCGCTGTAAACCGAAGCGCCTTTCAGATCGAAGCTTACCGTAGTTCCCCTGATCTTGTAAGCAACGGTTACTTTTTGCTTTTTCCCGTTGTGAATCGTCCACGCGACCGGCTTTCCTTCGGTGATCGTTCCGAAGGAATGAGTGATCACCAGCTCTCCGTTTTCATTCAGCTTCACTGATTCGGCTCCTTCATACGACCAGCGGATCACATCCGGATTAACAGCAGGAGAAACGATCCAGGAATATTTAAGCGAGGAAGATCCGCCGGCTACCGAAAGATCGATGCCGTTATAAACTTCCCTTGAAGTCACGTTTTTCACGGAATGCACATTCGATTTCCAGGTACTCTGGTCTTTGGAAATAAAGTAATTGCGGTAAAAACCGGAAAGATTGGTTTCCGTTTGCCCGGATGGTTTGACCGCGTCTATAAAATGGGCTTTGATAACATGACTGCGGAATGATTTCTCACCACCGTTGTTCGCTTCCTGGTTGTGATTGTGCCCGCCTTTTTCGTAGAACTGGTAAGTAAATCCTTTATCCTCGAGCAGCATCTGGCCATTGTGCAGCTCCACCCTGTAATTCACCCGTGAATCCCATTGTCCGCGGTTGGGATGCAGCCATACCTGATCATCCTGCCCGAAAACAGACAAAGCAATGAAGAGGAAGGTAAGCGTGCACCAGCGAATCATGAACCGAATTTACAAAAAGACAGTGATAATCAGCTCAAAACGTGTGAGCTTTGATTAATCGACGTCATCTTTACATTAAACTGTTTTTTCAGCAAAAAGTTGCTCCGGCAGGATTTAAAGTTTGATGGACTTCTTGTTCGGACAATCGTTAAGAAAAGCGTACCTTTGCACGACCATTTCTTCGATAACATGAGCGATCCAATTAAACATGAGTGCGGAATAGCACTTCTCCGTTTAAAACAACCACTTCAATATTATATGGACAAGTACGGAACGGCGTTCTATGGCTTGAATAAGCTCCACCTGCTTATGGAAAAACAGCACAATCGCGGTCAGGATGGTGCAGGTGTTGCCAACATCAAACTGGACATGGAGCCGGGCGAGCGTTACATTTCCAGGTACAGAAGTATCGATTCGAAACCTATACAGGATATTTTCAATCACATCAACAGCCGTTTTGTACAGATCGGGGAAGAAGACCCTTCGAAGCTGAAAGATGTCGAATACCTGAAAAAACATGCCGGATTTACCGGAGAATTGTTCCTCGGACACCTGCGCTACGGGACGTTTGGCAGAAACAGCATTGAAAGCTGCCATCCTTTTCTTCGTCAGAATAACTGGATCACCCGGAATCTGGTGGTTGCCGGAAACTTTAACCTGACGAACGTAGACGAGCTCTTCGACGTACTCGTAGGATTGGGCCAGCATCCGAAAGAAAAATCAGACACGGTGACCGTACTTGAAAAAATTGGTCACTTTCTCGATATGGAGAACGAAGAATTGTTCCGCAAATTCGAGCACAATTCAGACAATACACAGCACATTTACAAGCAGATCGCTGAAAACATCAATATCGAGCGCATCCTGAAAAAAGCTTCCGAAGTCTGGGACGGCGGTTATGCAATGGCAGGATTATTAGGCCATGGCGACGCATTCGTACTCAGGGATCCGAACGGAATTCGTCCGGCATACTGGTACGAGGACGAAGAAGTTTGCGTGGTCGCTTCCGAGCGATCGGTTATTCAAACCGCTTTCAACCTTCAGAAAGAGCAGGTAAGCGAGCTTACACCGGGCCATGCGCTCATTATCAAGAAAAGCGGCGAAGCTGCCGAAGTGGAGATCAATCCACCGGGAGAAGCTAAAAAATGTTCCTTCGAGCGGATTTATTTCTCAAGAGGAAACGATCACGATATTTACAAAGAGCGCAAAAATCTTGGACGCTACATCGTTCCAAGCGTTTTGAAATCCATTGATTACGACCTCGACAATTCTGTTTTCTCCTTCATTCCGAATACGGCAGAAGGCTCTTTCTACGGAATGATCAAAGGACTGGAAGATCACCTGAATGAAAAAAAATTCGAAGCTATCCAGGCCATTGAAGGGAAACCGACAAAGGAACAGCTTGAAAAGATCATCAATCAGCGTGCGCGGATCGAAAAGATCGCGATCAAAGACGCCAAGCTTCGCACCTTTATTACACAGGACGATGCGCGCGACGACCTTGTTGCCCACGTTTACGATATTACTTACGGCTCCGTGAAACGCGGTTCCGATAACCTGGTGGTTATCGACGACAGTATCGTTCGCGGTACCACGCTGAAGCAATCCATTCTTCGCATTCTCGACCGATTGGGGCCAAAACGCATCGTGGTGGTTTCTTCGGCTCCACAGATCCGCTACCCCGACTGTTATGGTATCGATATGGCCAAAATGGGCGATTTCATTGCTTTCGACGCGGCAATTGCCCTGCTGAAAGAATCGGGAAGAGCTCACATCATCGACGAAGTTTACGAGAAATCGAAAGCGCAGCAACACCTGCCGAAAGAACAGATGGTGAATTACGTAAAAGAGATCTACGCTCCATTCACGGCAGAAGAGATCTCGGCGAAAATTGCCCTACTGCTCACTCCGCCGAACATCAATGCTTCCGTTGATATCGTTTACCAGTCGATCGAAAACCTGCACAAAGCTTGTCCGGATAACCTGGGCGACTGGTATTTCACCGGAAACTATCCGACTCCGGGTGGAAATAAAGTTGTTTCAAAAGCCTTCATCAATTATGTAGAAGGTAAAAACGAACGCGCTTACTAGCTTTCCAATGATGCGCAGGAAACCGGCTTCAGCTTTTGTGTACCTGCTCGGTGCTTATGTCATCATCCAGTTTATCTGGTGGGGATACCTGATGATCGACCTTACCCGGGCTTCGCACATGCAGAATACCCTGATCGCCAAGCGCGTCATTATGATCATCGGCGAAGGCTCCGTGTTTTTACTGCTCCTGGTTCTGGGATTGCTGAAGATCCAGGCCTCCATCCGGAAAGAGCGGAAAATGGTCCAGCAGCAGCACAATTTCATGCTTTCCGTCACACACGAGCTCAAAACGCCCGTTGCCGCAACAAGGCTTTACCTTCAGACCCTGCTGAAACACCAGCTTACAGAAGAAAAGCGCAACGAGCTTATGCAGAAAGCGATCGATGAATCCAACCGCCTGGAATTGCTGGTGGAACAGATTCTGACCGCATCCCGGCTCGAACACGAAAAATTCGCCCTTTACAAAGAAAAAATAGAGCTGGAGCCATTTCTGAAAGACCTCATCCTTATCCAGGAAAAACGCTTCAATATGCCCGTTACACTGGAGAAATTCGATGCATTTCCCATTGTTTCCGACAGAATGGCCATCACGACTATTCTGAATAACCTCATCGAGAATACTCACAAGTACGGAAATACGCAAAAAGGACTTACGATCTCCGTAACCCGGGACGAACGATCTTTCCACCTGTTTGTTCGCGATTTCGGAAAAGGAATTTCCCCGGCCGAGCAGAAAACCATCTTCCGGAAGTTTGTGCGCCTCGAAAATGAAGAAACACGCTCTTCCAAAGGCACGGGCCTTGGACTTTACATAGCTTACGAATTCACAAAAGCCCTGGGCGGCAATCTGAGAACGATTCAGCCAAACGGACCCGGGGCCTGTTTCGAAATACACTTGCCATATGAGTAATCAAAAAACAGGATTGATCATTCTTGACGGATGGGGAATCGGCGATGGTTCCGCTTCCGATGCAATTGCCAACGCGAAAACACCGGTCATGCAACAGCTGCTGGAAACCTATCCGCATGCAACGCTGATCACTTTCGGGGAAAATGTTGGTCTGCCAGACGGACAAATGGGCAACTCCGAAGTCGGCCACCTCAATATCGGGGCCGGAAGAGTTGTTTACCAGGAGCTCACGCGGATCAATAAATCCATCCGTGAAGGCGCGTTTTTTGAAATGCCCAACCTCAAAAAAGCATTCGAACTGGCTAAAACAACCGGCAAAAAGCTTCATTTCATGGGATTGGTATCAGACGGCGGCGTTCACAGCTCGCAGGAGCATCTTCACGCTTTGTGTATCATGGCTCATACTTACGGACTAACGAACGTCTTCATTCACGCCTTTACAGACGGAAGAGATTGCGATCCGAAAAGCGGCGCCGGATTTTTCCGCGAGCTGGAAGCTCATTTGGCAAAAACGACCGGAAAAATTGCAACCATTACCGGACGCTATTATGCGATGGACCGCGACAATCGCTGGGAACGGATAAAAATCGCCTACGATGCAATGGTTAACGGAACCGGGAAGCCGTTCTTAGTGGCTTCAGAAGCGATTGAAAGCAGTTACGCTGCCGATATAACGGATGAGTTCATTGAGCCTTTCGTATTGCAGCACGACGGCTCGCCGATCGGAAGCATGGAGGATGGAGACATTGTTATCAGCTTTAACTTCCGGACTGATCGCCCCAGAGAGATCTCACAAGCGCTTACTCAGAAAGCAATTCCCGAATTCGGGATGAAGCCGCTGGACCTGCATTATTTCACCATGACCAATTATTCTGCGGCTTTCAAAAAGGTGAACATTATTTTCGATAAGGACAATCTTCACAATACACTCGGCGAAATTCTCAGTAAAATGGGAAGGTCCCAGGTTCGCATCGCCGAAACCGAAAAGTATCCGCACGTTACGTTTTTCTTCAGCGGAGGCCGCGAAAAAGAATTTGAAGGCGAATCGCGCATTCTGATCAATTCTCCGAAAGTTGCTACCTACGACCTTCAGCCGGAAATGAGCGCTCCCGAAGTGAAAAACCGCATCCTGGAAGCCATCGAAAAGCAGCAGCCCGATTTTTTCTGCCTGAACTTCGCCAACCCGGATATGGTTGGTCATACAGGAGTGTATAACGCCATTGTGAAAGCAGTGGAAACAGTCGACGCCTGCCTGGGGGAGATCGTTCAGAGAGCTCTGAAACACGATTACGAGTTGGTCGTTATAGCCGATCATGGTAACGCTGATGTAGCGATTAACCCGGATGGAACACCCAATACGGCACACTCGCTGAATCCTGTTCCTGTTATACTGGTTACGCCCGATCCAAATGTTCAGCTGAAAAACGGAATCCTAGCAGATGTTGCGCCTACTCTTCTTGCCCGCATGCGAATTGCTGCGCCACTGGAAATGGACGGAAAGTCGCTCGCACAGATCTGAATAAAAGTTCAAAAGTAAGAGCTGTCTTCTCTGGAGTCTGCTTGCTGTTTTCAGCACTGAAAAATACATGGCTGAAAGATGGAACAGAATGTCTCGTCCTGAAATAGCTATACACAAAAACACTGTGTATGGAAAAAGGAGAAATATCGAGAATTGGCAAGCGCTATTCCCTCAAAATTATTCTTGAAGCGGTTGGTCTCGCCGAATC
>Ga0247810_10000750_pt1 | contig 27564 bp, 20 predicted proteins | sample UWRJL119311C1_FD_179918 | JGI IMG/M metagenome (GOLD analysis project Ga0247810, IMG submission 179918) | Plant litter microbial communities from Arlington Agricultural Research Station in Wisconsin, United States - UWRJ-L119-311C-1 | ecosystem: Environmental > Terrestrial > Plant litter >... | reverse complement strand
TGAAATTCGATCTGTTTTTTGAGCGGTGTGAAACTTTAATATATTTGATTTAGCTAATTGAATTGACTGCTTCAATTCATCTGAAATTGAATTGATAGCATCTTCAATTTCTTGTGGAGTAACTTCGTAATTGTCTAAAGTAATTCCGTCGAAAATAGAAGTGTATTTAGCAACTGCTTCATCACCTTTTTTCTGTACTTCTTTAAAAATTTCTTTTACCGTAACTTCGATATCATCGATCGTTTTGGTTGGTCTTTTTAATATTTCTGACCAGGTATCTGGTTTTGGATTGTCTATTTTGTTCATAATATTTTATATTAAATTCCAAATTTTTAAAATTCCAAATTCCAATTGCTTTGTGTTTTTTAACCGCAAAGAGCGCAAGGTTTTTTTTACTATTTCATTTTCTTTGTAAACGTTAAGTTCGCAAAGCTGTTGTGGAAGTTTAGAATTTGGAATTTTTACATTGAAATTTTTCTTCTTTTGGAATTTGGAATTTTCATATTGGAATTTCCCTTTATAAGACCATTTTCTCAATTGGGCAAACTAAAATTCCTTCGGCTCCAGCCTCTTTTAATTTGTCTATTACATCCCAAAAAGTATCTTTATCGATTACGGAGTGAACACTACTCCAGCCTTCTTGTGCTAATGGCAAAACGGTTAAACTTCTTAAAACCGGTAAAATTTTTCCGATTTCATCAATTTTATCGTTTGGAACGTTCATCAAAATGTACTTTGAATTTCTCGCTCTTAAAACCGATTGAATTCTGAATTTTAAAGTATCGATGTGTTTCTGAATTTCCGGAGAAACTTTTGGTGAAACCGCTAATACAGCTTCACTTTTCAAGATCACTTCAACTTCTCTTAAATTGTTTTTGAATAAAGTGCTTCCGCTTGAAACGATATCTACAATCGCATCTGCAAGACCAATGTTGGGTGCAATTTCTACAGAACCTGAAATTTGGTGAATATCAACTGTTAACCCGAAAGAATTGAAATATTCGTTAACGGTATTTGGATAAGAAGTCGCGATTCGTAAACCTGCTAAATCCTGAATAGAATTGTATTCGAAAGTTTTAGGAACAGCTACTGAAACTTTGCATTTAGAGAATCCAAGTTTCTGAATTACTTCGATATGTTTTCCTTTTTCTACTAATAAATTATCGCCTACAATGGCTAAATCTACTACTCCGTCAATTAAATACTGAGGAATGTCTGAATTTCTCAAGTATAAAACTTCTAAAGGAAAATTGGAAGCTTCTGCTTTTAACTGATCGTTTCCGTTGTTGATCGAAATACCGCAATCTTTTAGAATTTGAATGCTGTCTTCGTTTAAACGTCCTGATTTTTGAATTGCAATTTTTAAAGTACTCATTTTTTAGTTGTTTGCTGATTAATAGTTTGAGTACAAAGAATTGGAATTAAAAAACCCGCTTGATGTACTCAAACGGGTTTTAAAATATGATGATTTACATGCATACCATTAACACATCGCCTGAGAGCAATAATGAAAATGATGATGATGTAATTGATTTGAAATCATTGTTTGGTTTGTTTTATAATTCTTTGATTCGGTTGCAAATATAATAGTTAATTTCATAAAAGCGCTATTTTTTATTTAACTTAACGATAGTTTATTGTTAAAAAATATTTCACATTCCCTTTTTATTACATTTTTTCAATTTACTATAACGTTTTCATATTTTCGCTAAAACCCAAAATGACAGTAGTTCCTACTTCAATTTCACTTTCAATTATAAACTTGATTCCAAGTAACTCTGTAGTTCTTTTTACAATAGACAAGCCTAATCCAGTTCCTTTAATTTCAGGATGATCCGTAGAATTTGATCTAAAAAAAGGATTAGAAATAGAATCTAAATCTGCTTTTGCAATTCCGATTCCGCTATCTGAGATTTTACAGATTATTTGTCCGTTTTGTTTTGAAAGTAAAATTAAAACTTCTCCAGTATCATTGGTGTATTTAATTGCATTCGAAATAATATTTCTCAAAATCGTAATCACTAAAAAATTATCAGATTGAATGTAATAATCTTGTTCAGCATCAAATTTAACGTTGATATTTTTGTTTTTTATTTTTTCAGAATTCAAAGTCAAAACATCCAGAATTAAAGCATTTAAGTATACAGATTCAGTATTTACATTTTGTTTTTGATTCTCGAAACGAGCCATTAAAAGCAACTGATCTACCAACATATTTAAATGATCTACCTCTTTGATACAATAATTTACTTTTTCTTCATATTCTTTACTATCACGGGGTTTACGAATTAAAACTTCGAGTGTTCCTTTAATAACTGTAAGCGGTGTTCTTAATTCGTGAGATGCATCCGAAGTGAATTGTTTTTCGCGTTCGATGGCATCTTCAATGCGGTTAAGCAAATTGTTTATTGTTTTAGAAAGTGTGTATAATTCGTCTCTGGTTTTAGGCAGCGCAATACGTGTTTTCAAATTGTCCTTCGTTATAATTCTCGAAGTATTTATAATGGCATTTATTGGTTTTATACTTCGGCCGGCAAAAAATCTGGCAATAAAAAACAGCAACAACAAAATAGCTGAAAATGACAAAATCATAATATCAAATAAATTGTTTAATACCATTTTAGAATCTGCCAAAGACATTGCTACAATAATATATCCTATTTTTTTGTTTTTAATGAGCAGTGGAACCTGAATTTGCCTGATAGTATGATCGCCCATTTTAGTATCAAATAATTCATAATCCTTTACAGCATTATTAAACGGCAGTATTTTTGTTTTAAGGTTTGGCGCTTTTTCTATAATGTTTTTATTTACATCAAGAAATTCAACAAATACAGGATTTACATCTACTGTATTGTGTTCGCGCTCGTTCCATTCTTCTTCATCAATAAGGATTACTTTACCATTAACTATTTTAATTTCAGCCAGATGATTCTCAATTTCAACCTTTATTTTTTTATCAATATGATTGTAAACGGTATGTTTTACAATAGAATAAATTACCGAAAAAACGACTACAATTAATAAACCTGTGGTAATAATATAGTTTAGTGCAATTCTGTTTTTAAAAGAAAGCTGTATCATTTATAAGTCGTTTGCAATGTAACCAATGCCGCGAATGGTTTTTATATAATCTTCTTCAATTTTTAAATTGAGTTTTTTTCGAATGGCATTCATAAAAACATCAATTACCCCGGTATCATATTCAAAATTAATCTCCCAAACGTCTTTTAAGATCTGATTTCGGGTGCAAACTTTTCCTTTGTTCTGAATTAAATAAGTCAATAATTCAAATTCTCTTTGCGTCAAAGCTACTTCTTCATCGTTTTTAAGCACAATATGTTTTGATAAATCAATTTTGATGGTTCCGAGAGTTAAACTTTCTGAACCTTTACGATTTCTAAAATGAATTTTTATTCTTTCTACCAATTCTTCAAAACTAAAAGGCTTTTTGATATAATCATTTGCTCCGGCTTTTAAACCTTCTATTGTTTCCTGAACGGTATCTTTTGCTGTCAAAAAAATGATTGGCGTGGTTTGGTCTTTAATTCTGATTGCCTTACACAAATCCAGACCATTAATTTTAGGAAGCATCCAATCGAGTAAAATCAAATCAAATTTCTGATTCTGAATCAATTCAAAACCTTTAGAACCATCATTTGCAGTGGTAATCTGATAGCCTTCTTCCTGCAAACCTTGCTGCAAAAACTGAACAATTCCTAACTCATCTTCGACTATTAAAATATGCATTTGTCCTTTTTTAATTACGATTGTATCTTATTTTATCATTCAAAGATAGAGATTTTACTATTCAGAAATAGCTTAAAACCATTAGAATAGCCAAAACACTATGATCTTAAGAAAACTTTAAGTTTACACTAAGCAAGGTAAAAGCATAACTTCATGCAGAACTCATCTATCGCAATTAATTTTGCAAAAAAATTATTCCAATGAATTTTTACAAGAAGCTCTCTCCATTTTATAATCTCACTGTATTTTATTGTATTATTAGCTTTTTACTCCGAATTGTTTTAATACTTCACCCGATTACACAAAGTTCTTTTAGTATTACTGAGTATCTGAAAATCTTTGCTTTAGGACTTATTTCAGATGTATTTACTTTTATAGTGGCAAGCGTTTTCTTATGGCTTTATCTTATTTTTATTTCAAACTCTAAATACAACAAACCTTCAGGTTATATCATTTTGAGTACTTTTGTAGCTTTGTTTCTTTACGTAGCTTCAGGAAAAAGTATTTTTGATGAATACGGCGGTGCTTTACCCAGAATTATTTTGATTTTTATTGGAATTAAAACAGTATTTTTTGCTCTTTTGCTTTTTCTTCCAAAACTAAGAGACAAAATCAGATACTGGCTATTTGCTTTTGTCATTTTTCTATATGTTTTGCTCATTCTTCAAAACGGAATAAGTGAGTATTTTTTCTGGAATGAATTTGGTGTGAAATACAATTTTATTGCTGTAAATTATTTAATTTATACGAATGAAGTGATTGGGAATATTATGCAATCATATCCTGTAGTTCCTATATTTTCTTCATTGTTTCTGGTAACGTCAATTTTCACTTATTTCATTGTAAAAAGATCCCGAAATTATATAGATGCTATTCCTTCTGTACAAGAGAAAATGAAAATTACAGGAATCTATTTTGTATTATTTATCCTCTCTTTGATAGCGATACCTACATTAGCAAAAACTGAAAACTCTAAAAATGTTTTCACTAATGAACTGCAAGCTAATGGTTTGTATAAATTTTATCTTGCTTTTGAGAACAATAAACTAGATTATTTTAAATTTTATAAAACACTTCCGGCTAAAAAAGCATTTCAGCTTTTAAAACAACAACTACCTGCTATTTCCGGAGACAACACAACACGAACAATTACGAGTGATTCGCCTGAAGATCACAAAAATGTAGTATTGATTACAATAGAAAGTTTAAGTGCAGACTACATGAAAATGTACGGAAATAAAGAAAATATTACTCCTTTTTTAGACAGTCTTGCTCAAAAAAGTTTGGTGTTTACTAATCTTTATGCGGCAGGAAATAGAACGGTTCGCGGACTGGAAGCGGTTACTTTATGCTTGCCGCCAACTGCAGGTGAAAGTGTTTTGAAAAGAGAAGACAATAAAAATAAATTTTCGACCGGAGCTATTTTTAAACAAAGGGGATACAGTGTAAAATTCATGTATGGCGGCGATGCTTTTTTTGATAATATGCAGGATTTCTATTCCGGAAACGGTTATGATATTGTAGACAAATCCAGTTTTTCTGCTGAAGAAGTCACTTTTGAGAATGTTTGGGGAGTTTGCGATGAAGATATGTACAACAAAGCAATAAAAGTAATGAATGCCGAAGAGAAGGAAAATAAGCCTTTCTTTAATCATATCATGACAGTAAGCAATCACAGGCCATTTACATACCCTAATGATAAAATTGATATTCCGGGTGATATTAAGTCGCGTAATGGCGGCGTAAAATATACTGATTATTCGCTGCGAAAATTCTTTGCTATGGCAAGTAAACAGCCTTGGTTTAAGAATACTGTTTTTGTAATTGTTGCAGATCATTGTGCATCGAGTGCAGGAAAAACGCAACTTCCGTTGGACAAATACAGAATTCCAGCTTTTATTTATGAGCCAGCAGGCCAACCTGAAAAATGCAATAAACTGATGTCTCAAATTGATCTTATGCCAACGCTTTTTGGATTATTGCATTTTAGTTATGAAAGTAAGTTTTTTGGTCAGGATGCGCTGAAACCGGATTACAAACCACGTGCTTTTATTGCAACTTATCAGGATCTGGGATTGATAAAAGATAATTTACTGACAATTTTATCGCCCAAACAACAGGTGAAACAGTTTAGGTTGAAACCAGAACCAAAAGACGGTATTGCACCTGAATATCAAATTGATTATAGCGAAAAATGCATGAAAAAGGAAAGAACTGATTTGGTAAATGAAACCATCTCGTTTTATCAAACAGCTTCGGATATGTTGAAGAGAAAGAAATATCAGAAGTAGATTGAAGTTAAAAAATCCAAAATTTAAATTCCAAAAACTTTGGGCAGAATGGCACGCTGATTATTACTGATTTACGCAGGTTTTATTCTGATAATGTAATTGTTATGTCTTTATTTTTAGATTAATATCTTTTGAAAACGAATGCCATAGCCCTGATAGAAGCGGTATCCTTTTATTTTTTTTCTTTAAAAAAATAAAAGATACAAGTGAATAGCAGGAAATAGCTCCTAATTAAAATAAAAAGCCTCAAATTCAAATGAATCTGAGGCTTCTTTATATCTGTAACAGAAACTGCGACTGAAAAATTTTCTTAGTCGTTTTGATTTTTCATTCCGAATAAGTTTCCTTGTTGGAACATTTTTAAATCGTCTCTTAAAGATTGGTAGTTTCTTTGTGTAACTGATGGAGCATCTAAATCGCTCAAATCTGGTTTTCCGGCATTTACCCATGCAGTATACCAAAAACTTGCCGTTGCTGTAATGGCTTTTTTCATTTGGCTTTCGACCATTCCGTTCAACTGTTCGTGCAGTTTCTTAGCATATTCATCAGAGAAAACAGCTGTGTTGTATTTGCTTTTCAATACTTTTCCGTCAGCATCCATTTTAAAAACCTGACCTTCCGGAGTTGTAGTTCTTAGTTTTTTGTCGATGTCTAATAGCGGCTGAGCTAAACTATGAGTATCATTGATCATATCCCAGGTTGCTTTATGAACATCTTGGTAATATTGCGCCTGCGGAACGTTTAACTTATAATTTTTAGCGAATAACTCAGGTAATCTGCTTTCCCAAAGAGAGTGAATTCCTTTTTGGTCGCTTAATTGACCGTCATGATTGGCAGAAGTGTGCAATGGCATGTGTGCATCGCCAATATAATGTCCTAAATCAGCAGCCAAAAACAAAATTTCGGCTCTGTTTTTATCTTTAAAAGCTTTGGTTAATTTTACCATCATATCTTCGATATACCAAGGTAAAATACCATTATCGTTCAGAAATTTAGCATCGTATTTTTTCTTTGCTGCTTCTAAAGTCTGCGGAATACTGTCTACAGCTCCAAAATTTTCCATGTCGAAATAATGCCTTGGATTTTCGTCTTTGTAATTTAAAGCATACTTTCGGATATCCGGTACAGAAGCTTCCTGTGTAATAAAATCAATGTGATTGTAAAAAAACACCTGTAGTGATTGAGGCAAAGCCATAACGGCAGCTTTATTAATACGTTCGTGGCCAACAATTCCCCAGGATAATGTCAAAAAACCAATTGCTGATGCGAATATTGCAATTAGCAATGGTTTCATTTTAAAGTTTTTCATTTGTAATTTTTGTTTGCTGCAAATTTATCTCATTTATAGATAATTTAAAACAATAGTGGTAATTATTGTGATAATTTAATTCCTTTTAATTTTTAAACCCTTTTAATGATATAAGTTCAAATTAAAACTTTCTTTGTAAATTCGTTTAACTTTTACACAAATTTATAATCTTAGCATATGCGCCTGATTCGTTTTAGTATTTTTTTCTTGTTATTTTCTTCTATTTGTACTGCTCAGGATCAAGACATTGTACAGCTAAAAAATGTTAACGATACGATCTTAAGTACCAAAAGAACACTGCAGGTAACAGATCCTTTTGATGGGATAAAAACCTTGCAAAGGCTGTTTCCAGGCAAGTTATATAAACTTTCTGACAACAATACTTTTTTGAGCTGGAAATGTAAAAACTGCAAACCGAGTGCTTATACGGATGTAAATGGTCTCGAAGGAGATCAAATGTTTCCTTACGAAAGTGGTATTGCGACTAGAATCCTTGACAATATAACTTATAAGGATTCTAAGGGAAACGAATTCAGATTGCTGTTTTTTAATCATTCCTATTATGATGAAGACGGCCTGCAAACCGGAAGATTTTCTGGTGGTCTTGTAGGTGTAGCTAAATTTGCAAAAAATGGTAGCGCTTGGCAAATGAGATCTTTTCAGCCTGGAATTGCTGCCTTTGGTTCTTTTGCGCAGGCTCCAAAACCAAAACTAATAGAAATTGGAGAAGACCAATATGCTTTTACTTTAATGCATATTAATGGTGGCGCTGGTGGTCCTTTTGAAGGAATTCTTTATCTTATTGCCGGACTTGATGGTAAATATCAGCCCATTATGGAAGTCAATGATTATAAATTAACAAATGTGGCCAGTTTAGAATGGTCAAGCTCGTATAAAGTGGTAAATGATAATGGTAAAAAACATTTTAGGGATATTATTATAAAAACAAATGGCTCTTTTAACAAGGCAGGAAAAGATAATGACGAATTCGAATTAAATCCGCCAAAAGAAATAGCTGCAATGGCAAAATCAAAAAACCAATTTAATTTTGAGATTGAAAGACGTTTTTCGTTTAAAGGAAAGTTTTACAAAATGATCGACAAACCAACCGTGAGGTTTTCGAATGTAAAATAGTTTCTTATTTCATATGTTTTTGAAGACCTGTACTGTAACATAAAAAGATCTTAAAAAGCAATAAAAAATACTGCTTATTTATACATAAACTATTTGCGTTTACTTTTTAGCAGATCGAAAAATTTTATTAATACATAGAAATATTCTTTTTTTATCTACAAAAGAATATTTCTATGTGTTTAATTTGAGCGTATTTATTTTAAGAAAATAAATTAGTAACCACGAAGAATTAATAATGGTATATGCAAACCCGTTGCCATAATTCTGGTTTTACTTACATGAACAAGAGAATCCCAAAAGCCGTATTTTTGTGGTACCATAACCAAAATATCGGCATTGTAATTTTTGGCTTCTTTTTTTATTTCATTAATGACACTGTTTGATTGGATGCTTTTGTATAGAAACTTAACATGCTCTAGTGCTTCGGTTTCCTCTACACCCAATTGACTTTGTTGTTCAATCAAATCTTCTACTTTTTTACCAACACTAAAAAACTCGACTTCGGAATGTATTTTTTTTGCTATTTCCAGAAATCTGCTAAATCTTTTTACAGAGAATAATCTTAAGCTGTCAATAGCAAATAGTATTTTTTTTGACTGGGAAAAACGAACGTTTTTAGGCACTGCTAATACTGAAATATTTAAATTTTTTATTACTGATGTAGTTGAGTTTCCTAATAGATCTTGCTCAAAGGAACGTTCTGCCATTCCCATCACAACAAGTTCTGCATTGATATTTGTAATCAAAGTAGAGATCTGATCTTCTAAAAACGTGTAACTGCAAAAATAATCGACTTCAATATCAAATAATTCAGAGAGATTTTTCGCCAAAACTTCAAGTCTTGCTGTAGCCATGTTGAGTTCGTTTTGCATACCCTGGGCAGAAATTCTCGAATTTGCACTGTGTATAGATAAGGAAAATGCATTAAAAAGAGTAAGCTTTGCTCCGGTCGCTTTTGCAAATCCTGCTGCATAAGTAACGGCATTATTTGCTGTTTCAGAAAAATTTGTCGCCGCTATTATTGAAAATGGTAAAGTCATAACTGTATATAATAAATTAATAAATTTGATTGTCTGTATAGCAATACCTATATCATGTTTGAAGTTACAGGTCTGTCAGTTTATTTAAATAATTTTCTTCTAGACTTGTTTACCAACCGAATCGGGTATTATATTCTGGCTGTTTTTGAATCTTTTTATTAATAAAACCTTTTGATAGTGGCGATCAAAAAATGGTTTTTACTTATCATGTAAAGCAATTAACACTCCGTTTAATGAAGTCAATTTGCAATGATTTTCTGTAGTTCATTATGTATCAAAAATAATCAATTTTATCGCATCATTGATAATTGGAGGCAATCAATTTAAATCTTTAACTATTAAATGTTTATAAACAATTTAAATAGCTTTAATTCAAATATAAAATCGAAGCCAAACCTAAACCGGCAATAAATATCCAAAGAAAAACGCCCTGAAGCAAGGGCTTCACTCCTACTGCTTTTAAAGTATTTATATTTAAAGTTGCTCCTATTAAAAACAAAGTAATTGTTAGACCAATCTTGGCGATATTAACAATATATGGTGAAACAATAGCAGTTTGCGGCACATAAGAATTAAAAAGCATGGCCAGAATAAACAAACCAATAAAGTACGGGATTTTGATTTTTTGAGATTTGTTTTTAAAAATTACGGCTGTTAAAAGTGAAATTGGGATAATCCACAATGCTCTGGCCAGTTTTACGGTTGTAGCAATTTGCAAGGCTTCAGCTCCATATTTATTGGCCGCACCTACAACTGAACTGGTGTCATGAATGGCAATAGCACACCATAAACCAAATTCTTTTTGCGACAAATCAAGCTGATGCCCAATAAACGGAAAAACAAATAATGCAATTGAATTTAGAATAAAAATAACGCCTAAAGCTATTGAGGTCTGATTTTCGTTTGATTTGATTACAGGAGAAATCGCTGCAATGGCACTTCCGCCACAAATCGCGGTTCCACACGAGATTAAGTGCGATGTTTTTTTATCGGTTTTGAGCCATTTTCCTAAAAATGCTCCTAGTATTAAAGTACTAAAGATAGAGAAAATCGTGAGTATAAAACCTTCTTTTCCGGCCGAAATTGCGGCTGTGGCATTCATCCCAAAACCTAAACCAATAACAGAGAATTGTAATAAATAAGTAATTGCAATATGGTTGAACGCTACAAATGGATTCCCAAAAACATTTACCATAACTACTCCTAGCAATAAAGCAATTGGTGGAGAAATTATCGAAAACAAACACAACGCAATGATCAAAGCAAAAATGGCTTGTTGCAGGTAAAGATTAACTTCTATTAAATGTGATGCAGTATGTTGTTTCGTTTTCAAAATAAGGAATTTGATATTTCCTTACAAAGGTCTGCTCTTTATACGATAATTACCAATCGTAAATTGCAATCGACTATAACCCTAAGTTATAATAAGTAGCAATATTTTGAATAAATAGCTCTGATAAAGAATCTGATTTACCTAATAAAGTAATGATATAAAAGTATCTTTCTATTGATAAATTTTCTACATCCAAAACAATCAATTCATTATTTTTAAGCTCTTTATCTACTGCGTGTATTGACATAAAGGCAAAACAATCTGAGTTTAGCAAATACGATTTTATACTTTCTGTAGATCCTAATTGCATTTCGATTTGCAAATCGGTTATTTTAAAATCAATTTGTTTTAAAGCATATTCTATAACTTCAAGTGTTCCTGAACCACGTTCACGTGTTATAAATTTCATTGCTTTTAAATCTTCAAGCGAGATTTCGTTTTGCTTCACCAAAGGATTTTTGGTACTGCAAACCAAAACCAATTCGTCTTTTAAGAACGGAATATACTTAATAGAGTGATTTTTAGATTGTCCTTCGACAATTCCGATTTCGATTTCTTTATTGATTAAGGCATTTTCGATCTGTTCTGTATTTCCGTTCAGCAAATTGACTTTGATGTCCTGCTGTTTTTGATGAAAGCGTGCTAAAACAGGCGAAATAATATATTGCGAAATAGTTGTACTTGCTCCTAATCTTAATAATCCCTGGCGTTCGTTGATAAAGGAACTCATATCAAAGTCGATTTCGCGATAGATTTCGAAGATGTTTTTGGTATGTTTTAGCAGAATTTCTCCGGCTGGAGTTAAGGCGATTTTAGAACCATTGCGTTCGAAAAGTTTGGTTTTATAGGTTTCTTCGAGTTCCTGGATATGCTTAGAAACCGCAGGCTGCGAGATGTATAATTCTGTTGCCGCCTTAGTAAAATTTAAGCGGAGCGCAACGGTATAAAAAACTTTTAGCCTGAAATCCATTGTTTATTTTATTGAAAGTGAAACATGAATTTCACTAATTTTCACGAACTAATACTTTGTTTGTTATTCCGCAGAGATTCACAGAGGCCTCACAAAGTTACACTAAGTTTAATTTTTAAGAACTCAGAATTTACATTTAACTGAATCCTATGTTATTTTATTTCAAGTTTAGTGTTTCAAAAATTGAGAAAACTTTACCCCTTTGTCACTTTGAACCTTTGCAACTTTTTTAAAGCAACCCATTATATTTCCTAACAAACCATTCTGTAGTTAATACAACAGCAATCAAAATCAATAACCACACCCAATCAATTAAAGGAGTTTTGGTGGAGACATTTTTCTCAATCGATTTGTATTCTTTATTTTCTAAAAGTTGTTCAATCAAATCATCGGTTTGATCTTCGAAGAAAGCTTTTCCGTTGGTTTGCAATGCTAATTGTTTTAGTTTTAGCACATCAGGATTTACAAATTGTTTTTCGATATCAAAATCCAGAATTTCAAAATGACTTGAATATATTGTGTTTGAATTTAACTCTTTTACGGTGAAATTATATTTTCCTGCAGCTAAACCGTCAAGATTTGCTGAGAAAGAATTGTTTCCCTTCAGCAAGTCGTAGTTTTTTGCTTGCTTCGTTTCAGCATTTGTAACTGTAATGGTGAGTCTGGCTTTTTCGTCGAATTCATAATTTTTATTGAAGTATTGCGCATTAATTACAATTGCTTCTCCTGAATTATAAAAACTTTCATGCGTTACTACCAATGACTTTCTTGAAGTTGTCGAAGCCAGATATTGAATGATCTTATCTATAAAAACATCATATTTCTCAAACGACTGGTTATCGATATGATTTTGCAAACGCCATTTCCAGCTGTTTTCTCCTAAAAGAAATGCAGTTCGCTTGCCTTGATTTTCGGCGAAAGCCAACAAAGGTGCATTTGTAGCAACGTTTCTAATTTTTGACGAAAGTAAAACTGATACATTTCCGTTTGTGGTAATGGTTCCAAATAAATTCTGAAGCGGCGGAAAATTTTCAAAACCAATATTTTCTATCGCAAACAAATTAAACTGTGATTGAAACTCTGATAAATAATCTTCTCTTTGTCCGCTCATTTTAAACACCAGACTATTTTGTTGCTGGTTCAGAAAATTAAAATCGGTGTTGTTTCCGGTAATGATAAAGGTATTTTTTCCGGCTAATTTGTTATTATCAAAAATAGCTTTAAAAGCCGATGTTGGCTGATATAAAACTAAAACCGAAACTTCCTGTAACTGATTAAGATCATTTGGTTTAACCAATATTACTTTACGTTGTGCATTAACTTCTATAGCTCTTTTTAATGCTGCAATATCAGGATGATTTATACCCGAAACTATGGCAATAGTCGATTTTTGATCAATTACTTCAACAGCAAAATTCTTAGTATTATTGTAGCTGTTTTTTTCTTTAGAACCGGAGGAAATACTTGCTTTAAAAATTTGCAATCCTACTTTATCAGCAGGTAAAAGCAAGTTTAAAGTTGCTGTTTTTTTTGATGCCGAAAATAAAACTTTCTCTTTTGCAACAACTGTATTTCCTTGTGTAATGGTAAAATCGGCATTTGTATTTTTATCTCCGGAATATTGAAGAAAAACTTCTACCGGAAATTTATTTTTATGAAAAGCGTACTTGTTTACGTTAAGCTGATTGATTTTAAGATCAAGAAACGTAGTTGTATCTCCTACAACCAAAGGATAAACTTTATTAACAGGATCAAAACGATATACATAATCGTTTCCTGTAGTTTGATTTCCGTCGGTAATAATAACCGTTGGAAAAATCAGGTTTTTATTGATGCTTTTGAGATTCTTGGCAACTTTGTCAAGATTGGTTTGTTTTCCTTTAAAATCAAATTTATCCGAAGGCTTGAAATCAGCATCAAACTGATACGACTGAATTTCGAATTTTTCTTTAAGAGCAGGATTCGAAATTAATTTCTGATATAATTCTTCCGCTTTTTTATCTGATTTTAAAACCGCAATAGAACTCGAATTATCTACTGCAATTGCCAACGGAGTTTTGGTAATTTCCAGTGAATTCTTTGTCATTATAGGATTTATCAACAAAACTAATAATCCAAAAATGGCTAAAAAACGTAAAAAAGCCAAAAACAAAACCACACGGGATTTATTTTTGGCTTTAAAATAATATTGAAAATACGATAAACCACCAGCTATTACTAAAGAAAGCAATAATAATAGAATCGTGTTTGTAGTCATATATATTAGTGTTCAGTAATCAGTTTGTAGTGATCAGTTATTTAAATCATCGAATTTTAGTGATCAGAATTTTAAATCAGTAAACTGAATACTAAAAAACCGAACACTGAAAACTTTCTTAGGTTAACATTCCTCCACAAACATTAAGTACTTGTCCTGTAACATAAGAACTCATGTCTGAAGCTAAGAAAAGACAAGCATTTGCTACATCTTCTGCGCTTCCTCCACGTTTTAATGGGATTCCTTCTCTCCATCCTTTTACTACGTCTTCGCTTAATTTTGCCGTCATTTCGGTTTCAATAAATCCCGGAGCAATTGCATTGCAACGAATATTACGAGAACCTAACTCTAATGCTACTGATTTTGTAAAACCAATTGCGCCCGCTTTAGAAGCTGCATAATTCGTTTGTCCCGCATTTCCGGAAACTCCTACAACAGAGCTAATATTAATGATAGAACCAGAACGCTGCTTCAGGAAAGTTTTCTGAATTGCCTTTGTCATATTAAATACTGACTTCAGGTTTACGTCTATAACCTGATCAAAATCAGCCTCAGACATACGCATCAATAAGTTATCTTTTGTAATTCCGGCGTTGTTAATTAAAATATCAACTGTTCCAAAATCAGCTAAAACAGCATCCACAAAAGTTTGGGCTTCATTAAAATCGGCCGCATTCGATTGGTATCCTTTTGCTTTAATTCCTAAACCATTAAGTTCAGCTTCTAAAGCCTCTGCAGATGCTACAGATGAGCTATATGTAAAAGCGACATTTGCACCATGTTTAGCAAAAACTTCAGCAATTCCTTTTCCAATTCCACGACTAGCGCCGGTGATAATGGCAACTTTTCCTTCTAGTAATTTCATATTCAAAATTAATTTTAATATTTATTTGTAGCCAATCCTGCTCCCGAAGCCTCGGGACATTTCAATCTTTGTTTTTTAGAGAAAAAAACAAAAGGATTTCCATTTGTATCAGGGTTATGAACGACTTGTCAAATATATGATAATTCCCTTTTTAAAAAAATAACAATAGTATATTTTATGAATATGAATCTTACTTTAAAAAATTAAAGAGATAAAAAAACCGTTTCAGGAATTATGAAACGGTTTTAAAAGAAATAATTTTATTACAAGCACTCTATACCATCAATCGTTGCTTTACATATTGGCTCGACTGGTTTTATTTGTGGCTCCATAATACATGGCCCATAATAAGGAAGCGGTGTCCATGGTATCATACATATAACCGTACCAGCGCCGCCCATTACATTTTTTTGTTCATTAATACTAAGTACTTCAACTCCTTTAAAATTTAAAATTGTCTTTAACATAATAATTAGGTTGTTTAATATTTATATCTTTAATTGTTTTTATCTGGAAATAGAATAAAAAAGCTTTCTTTAACCGCAAATTACACTGCCGTCAATTGTTATCCTGCAATCTGGTTGTGGATCAGCGCATGGGTAATTAGGATAATCAATAGGATTTGAGCCCGGTGGGGCATAACGATCACATCTGGGAACTTGATAAGAATCTCCTTTTCCTATAATATTTATTTGTTCCTCTTTACTTAACATTTTAACTCTGGAAAAATTTAAAATTGTTTTTAACATAGTGTTTAAATTGTTTGATGTTTTTGTATACTCAATCCGTTTTTGCCTGTTGAGTTTCAGACAAAAAACCAAATATAACTATTTGATTTTCAATGTAAATATACGAAAAAACAATCAAAAAATCATTGTTTTTATAAGATTTTATTACTATTTTTTATAAAAAAAAAGCAACTCAAAAAATGAGCTGCTTCTTTCAAAAATAAAAATTAAAACTAAAATTATTAAATATGATTTTGTTTCGTTATAAAAAAGAAAACACAAAGAATAACAAACATAAATAACATTCTGTAAATTGAAAATTTAAAGTTTTCTGTGTAATTAACTCTGTCCTCTTTTCTCATTTTTATCAACTTCGAAAATAAGCATTGGAATAATTACTATAATAAAGAGGTATAAAAAAATTATGTAATATACTGTTATCCAGGCCTGAAACGGCTATCAATACTAATCCCCAAAAGAAAGAAACAATATTTTATTGGAGCAAAAACTTTCTTTATCATATTAATTAACAATTAACTCTCTTGTATGTTTTAGCTTAAAAAAGGCAGTTCAATTGAACTGCCTTCTATCAAAAAAATTAATTAATTAATTAATTAATTAATTAATTAAGTTGCCAAGTGGTCATTCTAAATGAACTTGAAGCACTGGTAAAGGTGTAAACAGTATTTGTATAACCTAATTTAAAGCTTTCTTTTTTCACATAAACACCATTATTATTTACCAAGTGTTTGTCAAAATTTGCTAAAAATGCAGGAGCTGCCGCTGTTGGGTTTCCGTTCCATGACTTATGCTTTAAAATAATCTTTTTGCCTGTTGCATCCTCTTCAACATTTATATAATGAAAAATCGCTGGGCCACCTGCAAATGTGTAGTAAATAAAATTTCCAAGTGAATGATTTAAATAAACCTGAATAGATGTTAACTCAACACCTTCTGGCAAAGCGGCATTAATAGCTGTCAATTCATTTACAAAAAGTTGTGAGTTTGTTGGTGCATCTTCTACATAATCCCCAACATAATAACCAAATCTAGCGTATATTTTACCTGGCAATAATATTTTATAATCGTCACTTAACGTAGGTGGCACATTTGTATATTTAATAGTAGCACTTACTCCCCCGGTCCCTGTCGCTATAAATTTATCACTAACACTATCATAAACAAAATTAGATAATTTTTGCCCTTTTACGACCAGAGCAGGTTTTGCAATGGCCCCTATTGGCGTAAACGAAAGAGCAAGATTATAAATCTGATTTGATGCCGGATCTAAAGATGTTGCAGTACCAAAACGTGCGTTTGCATTGAAATCAAAATCATAAAGATGCAATGCACTGCCATCATTAATTTCTAGCAATCTAAACAATGGACTTGTAGGTCCTCCTGTAATTCCTTCGATTATTGGAGTATTTTTAGGCAAATCTGTCCAGTCTTGCGCTTTAGCTTTTACAAATCGCAACTCCTGAACATTTCTGTTTGTTTTAAAAATAATATCTCCATTCTCCTGTCCGTAATAAAAAAACTGAAAATCTCCCAAATGGCCCTTTCCTCTAAGGGCTGCAGTAGGATAATTATCTGACTGAGACAAAAGGTGTATCCTGTTAGCTGTCGTAAAAACCACACCTACTGAGCTTCCTAATTGAATATCATATTGACTTCTGTAGGTAGATGTGTCTCCATCAAAATCAGATGCCATGTCAACTTTACCGTCAGGAAGAAATTTAAAAAGATGTGTCCAACCTCCTAATTGTGTACTATCTGTATAATAAACTACTTTCCATCCTTCTGGTGATGAAAGTAATAAATCATTTAATTCTTTTTCTTTGATATTTAATCGCTCGATAGGAGTCTGATCAAATTTTGAATCTGCTTCTGTACTTGTACATGCACATTGCAGCACTGCCACAAAAGCAACTATCAAGTACTTATATATATATTTTAATTTCATAATATTGATTTTTATATTAATTACTACTCATTATTATTAATATGTTTAGTTTCCAAGAACAGCGTCTGTGTTTTTTTGTGCCTCATCTCTTAAAGCATAAAAATCAATATCAAAAGCATCTTTATAATATTGTACAACAATGGCTTCTTTCTTTTGAATGTTGGCTCTGGCCTCAGGATCTGTAATACTTGCTAAAATTGCATCATACTCTGCTTCAGAACTTGTTAAAATTGTAGAAGCTGTTTCGGCAAAATCTTCATAAATATTTAATCTTGCATAACTGGTAATAAAACCTAACTCTCTTGAGTCTTCAATTTCCTCAACATACCAGCTGGTAGTATATCCCGAAGGAGTTAATTTAGACCACGCTTGCTCATCAAAAGGCTTAGTTTGATTTAAAATATGTACATATTCATGTTGAATAGTATGAATAAATTCTGTAACGTCCGGTCTGCTATTCTTATTTAAATAATCTATCTGAAAAAGCGAAACTCTTTGACCTCCTTCTGCCAGTCCTAATGTTCTCGTACCTGTTGTATTCAGATTCATCCCTCCTACTAAAACAAATTCTCTTGGTGCAATTTTCTTTACAAAATTCTCTCCTCCTATAGTTGTGTAACTATCAATCCAGATTTTTTTAACAATCTCAAGAGCTGGTTTCACTTTCTCGACTGTTGGCGGGAATAGATAACGGGTATTATCTACTAAATTTTGATTCCATTCATAATATACTTTTATATTATAAGGATCTAAGAAACTAGTATCTATCCATTTATCTAACTCTGTTTTATTAGGTTGCGAAAAATCTAACTGACTTTCTGTAGGCTGGTCCTCATGAGCGCAAGCAACAAATAACATTGCTCCTGTAATTATTGCAATCGCTTTATATCTTTTTAATATTTTCATAATAATTAAATTAAATTTTTATCTAGGATTTAGTTCGATTCCATTATCAGATGCTCTAACTGGTATTTGCAATGCTCTACGTTTGTCATCTTTTGCTAAAACATTATGTCTTGATACTTTTCCAAACTCATAAGTATCGTGTTCTACAACAAGATTAAAACGTTTAATATCAAACCACCTAACACCTTCATGTAAAAAATCTCTTCTTCTTGCTTCTGCAATAGCTTTTATGTATGATGCCTGCACTGAAGTTAAAGTATAAAACGGTGTAAACTCATTTGCTATTACAGGAAATTTTGCTACAACTTTCTCTTCTGTCAACTGATCTGTCGCCGGATTATATCCTGAAGTTCTTGTTGCTAAAAAGTATTCCAATTCTGAATTAGCTTCTGTAATTTGATTTTTCATTACATGAGCTTCAATTCTGTTTAGGAAAAATTCATCATTACTAAAAAGAACTGTACTAGTGTAAGGCTCACCAACACCAGATGTTAGATTTGTATATTTAAAATATTCATAAAGTTTAGGTACTAAAACTGTTTGACCTCCTTTGTATTGACCTGCAGCACGTATTAACCAGGCTTTATCAAAAAGACTCGTTTCTTTTCCTAAAATTAGATCTACTTTGTTTCCTGACAGCGTAAATCTATTTGTATAGCTTCTGCTCCAAATTGATCCCGGATAAGCTACCAATAAATTAGTTGCCTGCTCTGCTTTAGAATATTCAATAGGCATTTGAGCAAAAGCAACCGCGTTAAAAGCCGTATAATCTCTAAGTGTAGTAGGTTTTGAGCCTAATCCTTTTGAAAACTCAAGCACTTTGTCCCAATCTCCTTTTATTAAATAAAAACGACTGGCAAAAGCTTTTGTGGCCTCTACATTAAAATGATATTTTGGTTCTTTATAGTTATTGGTCACGTATTTCAACCCTTCAGTAAGGTCTTGCTCGATAAAATCAAATACTTCCTTAACAGTGTTTCTTTTATATTTTACTAATAAAGCTCCTTCTGGCTTTGTTATATATGGAACTCCTAAATCTGTAGCAGCAGTTGCAGGATTGTATCTGTTTGCCCATAATTGAACCAACATAAAATGAGAATAAGCTCTAGCTATTAATGCCTCTCCTTTTTGAGGATTTAAACTAGTAGGATTACCAAGCTCATCGATAGCTACTAAAGCCTGATTTGCAGCTGCTATCGCCTGATATGACGAATTCCAGAATCCTGCTTCGGTATCTTCGTCAAATTGAGTCTGCATTTCCCAGTTGTAACTTTGTGTATTATTAAGGTCTGAACCAGGTAATGCGCTATCAAATACGTTATCAGACATCGTTTCTGCAATCGCCATATAGGTTCTGTCAGGGTAAGCCGTTACTAATAATTCTGAAATCTTTTCTGGTGTATTTATTTGTGTTCTGTTATCTGGTACTTCTGAAAGAAATTCATCGCAGCTACTAATACTTACCAGTAATACTAATGAAAGTGCTATTTTTATATTTTTCATAATTAATTGTATTAGAATGAAACATTTAAAGTAAATGTATATTGAGAAGTAATTGGGAAAGCTACCCCTCCTGTATTACGAAACTCTGGATCCTGACCGTGTAATCTTTTATCTGAATAAATCAGCCAAGGATTTACTGCAGATCCTTTTAAGGTAAATGCACTAACACCTAATTTTCTCTTAAAATCTTTAGGAAATTCCCAACTAAGTGAAACATTTTTTAATCTTACAAAATCACCATCAGCAACTCTTACATCAGAATAATTATAAGTATTGTAAGCTATTTCCAAATCACTATCTCCATAATTTCTATTTAATAAACGGTCAGCAATAACAGGAACGTTTGTAACATTTTCATCCCCTGGATTTATCCATCTGTTTTTAAATTCTTTTGTAAAAACCGTCAAATCGTTGTATTCATTACTGTAAACTGGATTTAAGCGAACTTTATTTCCTCCTGATCCTACAATAAATACATACAATGACCAGTTTTTATAAGTAAATGTATTGGCTAAACCAACTGATTTATTAGGTTCAATAGATCCTTCATACTTTAAATAATTTGTAACATCTTTAGTATCCTGAAAATTCGCTTTTGTAATATTATTCTCTGCACCATCTTGCAAGAGAAAAGTAGGTAGTCCCTGATTATTCAATCCGGTAAACTGGTAAGAGTAAATTGAATTTCTAGGGTGTCCTACTGTATTACCTCCATTAGCATCTACTAAATCATATACCGAAGGTTTGTTTGCTAATTTTGTGATATTTTGATCATAAACTGAAAAGTTTAATGTTGTAGACCACTTAAAATTATTAGTTACCACATTTTGAGTAGTAAAACCCAGCTCAATACCTTTAGTTTCCATATTGGCATTATTTCCTTGTTTAACAGATTGTCCGCCAACACCAGAAGTAATTACATAGTCAATTAAGTCGAATGCTTTACGTCTGTAAACATCTGTAGTTAATTGTACCCTGTTATTAAACATACCTATGTCTACACCAATATTAGTTTCATATTGTTTTTCCCAAGTCAAATCCTTGTTCTGCAAATCTTCAATTCTTATTGCATTTTCTCTGTCTGAAAGATTAAAACGGTCTGTAATGAAACTTTTATAAATAGCTAACGAATTTGTTGCAGGACCAGCTGTAGCAGTAAGTCCGTAAGAAGCTCTCAAGGCCAGAGTATTGATTGACTCAACATTTTTCATAAATTTTTCTTCAGCAACATTCCATTTTCCACTTACAGTATAAGTAGGCAACCATCTTGATGATCCTGTATCTCCTTGTCTATTCGAACCATCATAACGACCAGTTACAGAAGCTGTATAACGACGATCATAAGTATATCCAACTTTTCCAAAGAAACCTACAGTTCTTTCTCTGTCAGCGCCAAATTCATAATACGAATCACCTCCGTTTACTATTTTTTCGATCATTTTTGGATCAATAAAAGAAGTAAGACCTTTATCATATTGAATTCCTACAGCTGTAAAATTATCATTATTTCTATCTACTGATCTTAGCTCAGTACCAAAGAAACCTTCTACTTCATGTTTTTCTTTAAAAATATTTCTATAAGTTATACTATTTCTAACATTGTACGAAGTCATATCATTGGTATACTTTCTTAAAAATCCACCACTTGGCAGTACAGATACTTTTGGTATAGTTAAATCAGTTGGATCCTGATACAAGAATACGTTATCTTTTTGTATTTGTGCATTTACATTATCTCCAACACCTGCATTATATGCCGCTACCACGTTTGAATTTTCAAGGATCTTGTGTTCTCTTGAAGTATTTGCGTAACGTGCAGAACCAGTAAGATTGTAAGTTAAGTGCTTAGTAATTTTATAATCTAAATCAACCTGAAAACGAATATCATTTACTTTAATCCCTAAAGTATTGTTTTCCAGCTCATTTAAAATATTCATTGGTGCCCAGTTATTTTGATAATATTCTAAATTACTATTATCATCATAAGGTCTTAATGTTCTACTAGTGCTTAAAACGTAATTGAAAGGATTGATGTCAAAATCTCTACTTGTTTTTCCAAAAACAACATCTTTTTTACTATCATAAGCTCCTGGTGCTTCCTGGTCACGAATAGATCCCATGGTAGATAAGGTAATATTTAATCTGTCATTTATAAAAAAGGTACCTTTTATATTTGAGGTTAATTGCTTTACATTATCAGCAATCGTCCATCCAGGATCTGTGTAATATCCTAAAGAGGCATAAAAAGTATTGTTTTTTCCACCACCAGAAAAACTCAAAGAGTGATTTTGAGTAATTGAAGGTCTAAATAAGACATTAAACCAATCTGTATTAGCCAATTCATATTTTTTCAGAAATTGATTAATATAAGGTTGTTCGTTTTTAACCCCATATTGCCCATTTGTTTCATCATAACGGTTAATTTCTTTTGCAAGAATATTGTATGCTCCTCCAAATCTACCTGTATAAGACGAACTTAAATCAAGATATCCTTTTTGTTTCATTTCCTGAAAAACACTCATAGATTCCTGAGAATTCAAGATATCATATTGTGTATAGCTCGGCACCGTTCTAACTGTATTCTCAACAGAATAACTTACTTTTAGAGGAGAATCTCTACGACCTTGTTTAGTTGTAACAACCACAACACCATTTAACGATCTAGAACCATAAATAGAAGTTGCAGATGCATCTTTTAGGATTTCTATACTTTGAATATCATTAGCGTTTAAACCTGCTACAGAAGAACTTAACAATGTTGATGAATTTCCTGAAGCTAAATCAGCAAATGAAACATTGATAATATCCTCCTGAACTACTCCATCAATAACCCATAAAGGTTTTGTATCTCCAAAAATAGAAGAAGATCCACGTACAGTGATTTTAGGAGCTGTACCAAAAGTACCTGTTACATTCTGAACCGTAACACCGGCGGCTTTACCTTCAATCATTCTACTAACATCTACTACACCATCAACTTTTAGTTCAGCACCTGAAATTTTACTGATAGCACCTGTAAATGTCCTTTTAGATGTTTTTTCGTAACCTGTTGTAACTACTACTTCTTTTAAATTTTGTCCTTCTTCGCTTAAAACAATTGTTGGATTAGTGTTTCCTAAACCAATTTCTTTGGACTCCAAACCAACATAAGAAATTACAAGTTTATCGCTATTTGATGGTACTTCGATACTAAACCTACCATCAAAATCAGTAAGGACCGCAATTTTTGTTCCTTTTACCAACACAGTAGCACCTGGAAGTGGACTACCAGTTGCATCGGTAACTACACCTTTGATAATTGGACCTGCAGCTAATATTTCAAATAAAGAATTACCTGCATCTAAATCTGCAAAAGAATCTGTTGCAGCATTTTTTTGCAAAACAATTTGATTACTTACTTCTGTATAAGTTATATTAAATGGTATCAAAATACGGTTTAGAATACTTGAAAGAGTTTCCTGATTGGCATCTATACTTACCTTTTGGGTAAGTTGAGGCAATCTTGAGTTATAAGAAAATTTTACGTTAGCAGACTTTTCTAGTTTAGTCAAGGCATTATCTAATGTTAAATTAGCAACATTGATGGTAACCTTGGTATCTAGTTTTTTTTGCCCATTTACATTATTTGCCATGGCAACACTTGAAAATACAAGCGCCAAGACAAACTGAAATAGTGTTATTTTCATGATTCGATGGAGTAATCGTTGTTTAACAACTGGTTTTTTCATAATTTTGGATTGTTTTGATTAATACTTATTCGAGTGTATTTTGAAACGTAATGAATAACTCTTTACAGAGAGAAATTCAACTAATTGAAGTGTCGATAATGTTACAGCATTTCGGCACTTTTTTTCTGCATTATCATCTTTTACATAGGCATTTATTATTATTGGTTTTAGTTTGGTTTAGTTTTATTTTTGAATTTATTAAAATTTAATTCAACTCGTAATTACAGTTACAGAGCGAATTAATTACATCCTTGAGATGTTATAATGATTTGATTACCATTCATTTGAAAACTAGTATTATTACCTATGCTATTACAGACAATTTTTAGTTTTTCTGTTAAAGGCTGATCACTAAGTGAAGTGGTCAAATGGCAATCTTTCAATTTATCTTTGGGATAATCTATATCTACCAGATAGGCCTGCTCTATAGTTTCAAAAATCTGCGCTACTGGAATATCTGTAAACTCAAAGCTCAATTGCTCGATATTACCAACATTGCGGGTCAACGTTTCATCCTCGGTGATGTTTGTGATTTTATTAAAACTTAAATCACTGCGTAAAAAACGCAAAGCCTGATTAGGAAGCAAGATCACTTCTTCCTGATTTGAACTCGAAACTAACTCGTTCGATTTTACCCTAACTTTACCGGTGCGCACAAGAACTTCTACATCAGGCTGATCAGAATAAGCTTTTACTCTAAAACTCGTTCCAACTACCTTTGTAACAATTTCGTTTGCGTAAACAAAAAAAGGCTTTTTAGGATTTTTACTAATTTCAAAGAAACCTTCGCCAGATAAATACACCTTTCTTTCGTTCCCGGTAAAGATTTTAGGATAACTTAATTTACTATTGGGTTGTAATAAAACCGAACTACCATCAGATAATGTGATGATTTGTGGTTTGTTAGAATTATTGGTTTGTTCTACCAATCCTTCGTTATTTTCGTCGATAAGTTCTTTATAGGTAACAACTTTACTTTCAGGCCCTACTTGATTTTGGTAAAACCAAATCGATATCAAACCAATCACTATGGCAGCTGCGACTGAGCTAAAGATCTTTTTTCTTAGAAATTTTACTTTTGAATCCTGAATTAAATTGTTTTGATTTTCCTTTTCTTCAATTTTAATCCATGTAGTTTGTAAAGCATTATGAAGATCAGAAGATGATAAATTAGTTTCCGGCGCTTTAATGGCCAATAATAACAATCTTGCATCTTCTACCAACTTAGCACGTTGGCGGCTTTCTAAAGTCCATTCTTCCCAACCATCTTCGTCAATTTTAAATAAAATCCATGACTGGAATGATTCGTCAGATAAAAAATCTTCAATTTCGGTATATTTATTACGTTTTTGCATCTAAAAATGAGGTTACAAAAACATAGAGGACACTTCTTTTATTATATACTCACCAAATTGTGATTTTTTTTACATTTTTTTAAAACAAATTTAACACACTATTGAAGATAGTACAACAATTAATGAAATACTACCTTTCCATTCTTTACGCAGCGTAAGTAAACCGCGATGTAACAAGTTACTTGCCGACTGATAATTAACATCCAGCATATCTGCAATTTGTTCTACTGTTAAGCCTTGGTGATAACGTAAATACAATGCTTCTTTTTGACGTGGTGGTAAGTCATTTAATAATTTATTTAAATGAACAACTTTTTCCCTCGTCGCATAATCATCATCGATAAGGTCATGTTCTACTGCAAATTCTAATAGAAAAGCAATAGCATCGGTGCTGGTAGATTTACGAAAAATATGATCACGTTCGTACAAACGCGCAATTCTCTTACGTACGCTTGACAATAAATAAGCTTTTACCACAACTGAACTTTGAAGTCCGTTGCGATATACCCAAATATCAGTAAAAACGTCCTGAACACAGTCCTGTACTTTTTCGGTATAAGAAGAAAGTGAATTACCGTAATTTACCAGGTCTGCGTAGTATTTTTCAAATAGGATTGAAAATGATTTTTCATCTCCATCTTTCAAGTTATTCCAAAGCGTGATGTCGTCAAAAGTTTTGAATTGTAAAGTTTTGGTCTTCATATTAATTTGGATAGAATTCTTGAAAATAAGCACTTAGTTTTAACATAAAGAATACGGTTTTTTAACATTATCCTTTAGTTCTGTGCGATAAATATATAAAAGCTAAAATACAAAACCAATTTTTTTACATACAATAAACCGATTCGTAACATAGGAAAAAGCCCATATCTATTGATTTAATGAGGAATTAGCCTTAATTAAAAAAAACAGATTATTTATAAAAACATAATTATTGTAAGATTAAACTACCATATTTTTTTAATATATTTTTAACATTTTCAAAAACGTAATTTTCACACTTTACCAAAACACACTACAAGAAAATTTTATGAGTTAAAATCAAGAACAGAGTAAAATTAGATCACCTAAAAACAAAGAATAGTCAGGAACAAATATTACCGAACTGCAAGTAGTGGCTAATTACAAACCACAATTAATTTTTAATAAAGCAAAAAAAAAGGTCTTACTAAAATTAGTAAGACCTTAAATTATATTATAATAAAACCGACTTAGAAAGCCACATTCCATCTAGGTAATTTTGCATTTTCATCTAAGAAATTTTGCAAAACCTGTCCTTCAACAGCAGTTGGGATAGCCTTTATATCTGCATTAAAAGTTTCGTACCAAACCACTTCAAGAGCAGCGATAGTCTCTAGCTTCATTTGGGCCGGCCATGAATATTTTCTTCCGGTTTTAGCAAATTGATGTCCGTTTACAATTTTATCGTATAAACCGCCATTTTTACTTTTTAAAGTTCCGTCGTTCTGAACAGTTCCTGTAGAACCCACCATGATTAATTCTTTTGCGCCACCTTCAACAGCATAAACAACAAAAACTCCCGCACCTTCAGATGCGTTACAAGCTTGTTCTAAGCTATCTTCAACAGTAAAAGTAAAACTACTGCTTACTTTAAATTTTTCTAATTCTTTGTACATATTTCTTATTTTAAGCTTCTAAGAAACTAAGGTTCTAAGTTGCTAAGTTTTTAAATTATATTCCAAGATTTTAAAAATGTAAAAAAGTCTCAACACAATATTGAGACTTTTTTTTGGAATTTTTTATTTTGAATATTAGAGATTATCCTAATATCTCTTTTACTTTTTTACCAATTTCAGCTGGTGAATCAACAACGTGAATTCCGTTGTCTCTCATAATTTGCTTTTTAGCAGCAGCTGTATCATCAGAACCACCAACAATAGCACCTGCGTGACCCATTGTTCTACCAGCAGGAGCAGTTTCTCCAGCGATAAAACCAACTACTGGTTTACGGTTACCATCAGCTTTAACCCATTTAGCAGCATCAGCTTCTAATTGACCACCAATTTCACCAATCATAATGATAATTTCAGTTTCAGGATCGTTCATTAATAATTCAACAGCTTCTTTAGTTGTAGTTCCAATAATTGGATCTCCACCAATACCAATAGCTGTAGTGATTCCTAAACCTTGTTTTACAACCTGGTCAGCAGCTTCGTAAGTTAAAGTTCCTGATTTAGAAACGATACCAACTGTTCCTTTTTTGAAAACGAAACCTGGCATAATACCAACTTTAGCTTCACCTGGAGTAATTACTCCCGGACAGTTTGGCCCGATTAATCTGGAATTTCTTTCTTTAACATAATTATTTGCTTTAATCATATCTGCTACAGGAATTCCTTCTGTAATAGCAATAATTACTTTAATTCCAGCATCAGCAGCTTCCATAATTGCATCAGCAGCAAAAGCCG
>Ga0247810_10000747_pt1 | contig 27699 bp, 42 predicted proteins | sample UWRJL119311C1_FD_179918 | JGI IMG/M metagenome (GOLD analysis project Ga0247810, IMG submission 179918) | Plant litter microbial communities from Arlington Agricultural Research Station in Wisconsin, United States - UWRJ-L119-311C-1 | ecosystem: Environmental > Terrestrial > Plant litter >... | reverse complement strand
TCGAGATTGAATAAAATTAATTCCGCATCTTTTACAAGTTTGAATACCTTATCTGCAGTTCTAAATTTTGTGTTTATTAGCTTGCCTTCTCTGAAATAGTTAAACTGAATTGTATTAACGTTTCCTTTGTCTTGGGGCATCCATTCAATACCTTCAGTAATTTTAAAATCGATTAATGTGTTTTGAGAAATCCCCCGACCAAAAAAGTAATCAACAAGTTTTTTGCTTAAATCTGTTTTGTTATTAAACTCTGGCCTAACATAATTTTTTAAACTCATGTGTTTTTCCTCTTTAACAATAAATGAACTTTCGCAATGGTTACATCTACCAACATTTTTATCGATATTCCAACTGAAGCATTTAATCGTTTTCTTTTTTCGTAAATGGCTGCATTTAGGGCATACCATTTGTTCTTCTCCAGATGATCGCTTTACATCGATAACGTAATCTGTTTGTGTTGATAATTCGTGTATTTGCATTATGGGAAGAATTTGTTTTGTCCTGTAATTGTTTTCTGTTGTTTTTTAAGCCAGTTTATAAAATGCATTTTAGCATCCTTTTCACTTTTCCATGTTTTCAATCCTAATGCTTTTTGGTAAGAAATAAATTCAATCTTAAAAGATTTTACTTCATCTATACTTTTCTTTGAATCACGACAAGCAATCTGCATGAAAGTTCCGTTCTCTAAATCGAAATCCTCAAAGTTTTTTAATGTGAATAATGTCGCTGAAGGTATTACTTCATATTCTATTTCTTTTTCTTCTTCACTTTCTCCTTCTCTTTCAGAAGGTGGGTTTTTTTGGGTTTCTAAGTTGGGTTTTTTGGGTTTATTTTCTTTTGCTGGCCTGCCTCCTTTAGTTCCATTTTGTCTATTTGCTATAGCCTTTCTTAGTCTTTTATTAACTGATTTATGGGTAAACATTTCTGTATCATCAATGATAAAGTTTGCAGTTAAATTACTCCATTGTAAATCTGTAATTTGTAGCGATAATCTTCTCTCCATTTGGGTTTTTTGGGTTTTTAAATACCCATCATTTTGATACATTACAAACAAACATTCTAAATAAATATAACGCTCAATCGGATCTAAATTATAGAAAGAATCAGAAGTCCACCAATCCTTAGGGTAGAATGTAAAACCTAGTTTATCGCTCATTTTTTAGCCCTCCATTCAAATTCAAAACGAGCAGATTTAGCTTTATTTACAGCCTCAATAGTCTCGTATAAACAGTAAGTATTTTTATTAAATTCATCAGAACCATAGAACGGATATTGTTTTTCTTTTATTGAAACTGGAATGACATTCACTCCGATATCTCCGTTTATAATAGTTCGTATTGATTTTAAGTCTGGAACACCTTCAAGCAACAAAACATCAACCCCAGCGTCATTAGATTTCATTTTAAATGATAACTCTTTACATCTTATCAGTTCAAATTCTAAAAGCTCTCCAGGCTTTACTTCTGCCCAAACATTTAGTTTAGGAAAATAAAAGTCTGGCAAATAAACTCCAGATGGTAATTTAAAGGCTTCAAACTCGTAATCATATTCCCAACCTAATGCATCAAAGAATACCGCCCACCTCGCTTCGGTTCTGCTTCTGAAGAAATAGCCGTTATAAAACGTATCTATTGCAATTAATTCTGTCATATTTGTAGTTTTAAAGTTCAATAATTTTGTCGCCAAAAAAGCATTAAACTTTTACAAATTTAACTCCGTCTATTTCAACTATTTTAATTGCGCTTACTTTGGCCTGATCGTAAACCCAAGTTGTGCTTTTGTTTTGGTTTCTAGCATACGTGCTGACCTTAACCAAATCAGTTCTTATCTCTTTACTCATAATGTAAATATATGTTTTTAGTTTGAAGGTGCAAAATTTATTTTAAAATAAACTTAACTGCCCTGGTTTATAATTAATTAATTTCCATCTTGCTTTCAAAGCTTCTGGCGATAATATTCTGCTTACGTAATACTCTCTCTGATGTATTTGAGGCCTTGCACCGTTTTTAAAGTTTTCCATTATGTGTAATTAGTTAATTTAAGGACTTTTAATACGTCCTGAGTAAATTGTTTATCTCTGCCGTTTAAATCGTCGAAAGTTCTTTGTGCGTAAATAATAGTTGAATGATCTCTGTTAAAAAGCTTACCAATGTTAATAAGTGTTGCCTCTGGATTATATTTTCGAATTAAACCAATTGCTATCTGTCTGGCAATTACTATGGGCCGTTTTCTTGTTGGACTTACTAACTGATCTTTTGTGACCTCTAAGGCCATGCAAACCGCTTGTATGATTTCGTGCTTATCAACAATTTTAATTTTGTTCTTAGAAAAGAACTGATCTTTTTCGCTTAATCCTGCGTATATGTATGGGGTCATTATGCTTTCCTTTTAATAAATAAACCATGTGAGGACAATTCGCTTTGCCATTCGCCTTTATTCTTTCGTTTAAGCTCGGTTTTGATGCTTAAAATTGATCTGTGATCTTTTCGGTCAAACTCTTTAGTTTCTCCGACTTTCATTTTTAATAGTTCTTCTGTCATTACGATTTAGTTTTAAAGGTTAATTCCTCATTAATTCCTCCATGCTTCAATATAATTTCATCAATTATATCGCATGGAACATAACCATAAACAGTATTAGTTGGAGCTGTTTTATCATCCCCATCAATAAAAGGCATTAACGATTCTTCTCTTTCAGATGGAAAACCAATTTCCATTCTGTAGTAGTCTTTTTCAACGGAACGAGGCTCGCAATAATGGCCAGAAGATCCTTGAACAGACATTGTAAATCCATCATTGCAAATAATTTTCGGCTTCATTTGATGACCTAATTCTATTCTTGAATCGTCATAAGTTTTGTAGTTAAAATCAGATATATTCATTTTATTTTTTGTTTACCCAAAAGTAAATATAATTTACCGAATAGTAAAGTATTTATTGTAACAATTTCGCTAAACAACAACGCCCCGATAACGAGGCGAGATTGTTTAGAGTAACAATGTTTATTAAATGCTCTAAAACCAAGCGGTAGAGCAATCCGCTTTTATTTTTCTAATTTAATTAGTTCTGAGAATATTTTGTTTTTATGAACGCAATTTCTATTTAAAGCTTGTTTGAGTAAAGAATATTTTAAACCATAAAAATCAGCAGCTTCTTTAATACAACCAAATAATTGACCTGAGACATTGTTCATAACTTTTATAGCATTAAACTTGTTGCCTAAAGATGGCTGCATCCCCATCTTATATGCATGCTTTATATTTTGGCTTCTACTACACCATTCTAAATTTTTAACCATGTTGTTCGATTTATTTCCATCTATATGATTGACTTCAATATGGTTATCTTTATTTTCTAAGAAATGAATAGCTACAAGCCTATGCACATACATGTTTTTACGGCCATCCTTACTGAGGGATGAAATTTTATATCCGCTTCCATTGTCTGTTTTTGCAATATATTTACCCTTTTTTCGTGATGAAACCCCATTTGAATCTATTATAATTCTATCTAAAGAACGCACATTACCTAAATTGCTAACCTTATAATACCCCTCGTACCCAGATATTTCTTTCCAAATTTCTTCCATATTATATTGATTTTAATAAATAACCTAATTCCCTAGATTCATTATCATTTTCATCTATCCATTTATGGTGATATCTGCATACTGACATAAATATGGATACATCACATAGATAATACTCTCTTGTTTTCTTGTGGTGTAGCTCGACTTGGTTGCTGCAACACCCCTTAAATTCACAAATAGGATTTTCTTCCAAATATTTATCCCTTAACTTTCTATATATTTTCAAATTAGAAAGCATTTTTTTGGAAAATTTAGCTATTTGTTTTTTTACTATGGGTTTTTTATTTAATGATGATGGCATTCGGTAATGAATTTTACATTTTCCTTTAGCGTAGTGTTTATTCCCGCATACTGTACACAACTTACCCATTACACACCATGATTACGTCTTTGTTCTTTTAAATCGCTTAAAATTGACCTGTAGCCGTCTATGCCATGAGATATTGAACGGCTTAATCTTTCGGTTAAAGAAACATAATAAATCTCCTTAGATGCTCTTCCTTGAATAATTGCCTTTTTATCTGTAGCGGTTAATTTAGAATACTTTTCATCCTCATAAAGTAAAGCCATTTTTTCAGCATAAACCATACTAGCTAAACTCATAGCCTCAGCTGCGCTATCTTGAATTAAAATAAATTCCTGCAATACGCCAGAAACTTCATCGCCATTATCCCGATCAACTCTTAATGATAAGCATTTACTTATTTCATCCGTTAACTTTTTTATTATTTCTAAGCTCATAGTTTAAAATTTAATGGTTACACTTGATTTATCGAACGATATACTGACCTTTGGCACTTCTATACCATCACTGTCAAAAATTGTATCTGATGAAGCGTTTGCTGTTTTTAATAAAGCTTCCCTATCTTTTACTTTTTTAACCAATTCATTGTAAATTGGATCTTCATCGTAATTATATTTTTTACTTCCAGCTTTAGGGATAAACTCAACACCGTTAACAATTTCAGAGCCAACGAAATTAGTACGTTCTCTTAAAGTTTTATCAGCTGAATTGATTACCTCTTTTAATCTGGCAATATTGCTGAATACTTTTTTTTCGTCGACTTCGCCTTTCTCGAAAATATCATCAACTAATTTTTTCCCGACTTCAATGGCTTTTTTCTTAGTGAAGTCTTCGGAATACATGAGGGACAAATCTTCGGACCTCATTTGTAAAAACATTTCTTTTGATGCGCCCATTATGATTTTGGTGTTAATTTTTCTTTACGGATATCTTTGCTTGCTAATAATTTAGGTTTTAAATCTGTAGGGACTAAAGCCCATTCAGCAGCAAGTTGAGTTAAATCTTTTGCCTCATTTAGTTTTTTAAGGTAATCAATCGGAGGTTCTTCTTTTAATGATTCTGGAATGACACCTTTTCCCTGCTTGGTAAGTCTATCGTTTACGTATTTATTTAAATCCCATATTTGTTTTTTGTTTTCATCTATACAATATGGGTAATTAGACGTTGTTTTTACTTCGCTTGATGTAACATACTCTACACCCATTTCATAAAGAAATCTCCCTATTCCCCAATTAACCGCAGCTCTTTTTGCAGCGTCAGATGCTTGGCCTTTTTCTTTATCAGCTTGACTTTCTACACCGCAATCGCTTCTCCAATGAATTGTACCATCAGGCATATTGATTCCTATGTAACAAAATAAATTGCCAGAAATTTCTTCATACTTTTTTTGCCAGCCATAATCGCAATATTCATCTAATACATCCATTACATCACGCTGGTCAATATAAGACATAACTGTTGCGATAGCTTTTTTCTTAGAGAACGACTGTACACGCCATTGACTTGGTATTTGTTTTTTTAACAATGGCAAAATCCTTGCTAAATATTCTTTATTTGTTTCCATGTCTTTATTGATCCTTTGTGTGAGTTAAAAATGTATGAATTGATGTTTCTATCATTGACATAGCATGATTAAAACCGTCCTCAAAGTTTAGAACCGAATCTTCATTTTGTTTAATGGATTTAATCCGATTGAATGAGTTTTTGAATAGCTCGATATGTTTCTTTAAATCATCGTTTTCAAACTTAGTTTTTATAATATCTTCCATAATTAAAAAAGCCTTTCATAAAATCGGAATCTGCAACGTTTCCAATATTAATCCAGGCTGTTTAAATTTCTTAATCGCTGTTGCAGTAGCGTGATGTAAAAGTAAGGTGTATTTGTGGTAATGGGGAATAATTATGGCAACGATTTGGTTACTTAGAGCAGAAAATACCGCATTCAAAATTCAAATTTTTCATTGATCGTCCTTTTGCTTCTGGATCTAAATCATCTAAATGAAGTCTTTTGCCTTTAACCCTAACAAGCTTTATTGTTTTGCCATCTGCGCCTATTTCTCTACTTTGCCTTGCTCTTTCCGCAAAAACTTCTGGATGCATTTTTCTAACATGATTCCAGTAAGTAGGGGAATTAGCTTTAACACATCCTATGCAGTTAGCATTAGGATATCCCATTTTATAAATCAAAGGCAATTCAATCCCAGCGTCCATTATTATCTGAAAACACTCAGCTTTGGTGGTATCTTCTAAAATCCATACCGAAGCAGGTCTTTCGTCTTTTTGGAATTTATCAAATCTTCCTTTTTCTTCTTTGGTAAACCCCAATATGGTCCAATCTGGTCTATTTTTAATTTCCCATTCGTAACGAGCTTTTTTCTTTAGTTCTAAAGTACATGGCGCACCACCTATTCCCGACATATACTGACGATCATCCCAAACCTCGACAGCAGAGCAATTTTTATACTTGGAATTTATCGCGGTATGAATTGGATAGTTTAACCACAAAGCAACATCACCTAAAAACCTTTGGTTATCAGCATCTTCTTCGGCTACTGGATTGTTAACTATTAATATTTCGTTTGTTTTTCCGTATTCATCAATTGTTTTTTTAGCAGCTACAGCTGAAGCTGCCCCACAAGAAAACCAAACAACAATCGTCTGCCCTGGCTTTGGGTATGAATTAGGAAACATGGTTTTTTTATCTATATTCCATGAGCCTGTTAATTCGGGATGAAATTCCCACATCATTCCTGATTTTAAAAGCAAATCGTATTGTGCTTTTGTTTTTAAGTTTTTGTATTTTTCCATCTTACCCAAATTTTAAAATTAAAGCTATTGTTAAAATTAACAAAGCCATGTAAACTATCTTATCTACTTTTGTGTTTGGCGTCCAAAAAGACTTAGGACTTTGCCTGTCTGTTTTGTGTTCGTTGTTGGTTAGCATATCTTTTTAGCTAATAGTAATTTATACTGCCATATTTCATTTGGATTATCTAACATAGGCACATATTGAATACTTACAACTAAGTAGCCGTATTCACCTAAATCATTAAGGTTTTTTATAAAGTTAAATCCTCTCGAATTGAACCAAACTCTTTCTAAATACTCGTATTTCATAATATTTTAATTTTTTCGATTTGTGAAATGAACAGTCCGACAAGCAGGGATATTGCAAGGAGTTTTAGGAGTAATATTTTCATAGTTAAAAAATGTATTCTTGTTTTGGTTTATGATTAATATCTTTTTTATATTCCTGGGCTAATTTCATAACCATTTTATTGCCCTCTATCTTTTGTTTTAAAATAGAGTGATATAAAGCTCTCCTATGAATAAAATATTCTAATGCTTGTTCTTTTGTTTGATGAGCAAACCTCTTTCCGTCGCCCTTTAAGCAAAACTTTTTATTACTATCCTTAGATATTTTTCTAATCCAAAAACCGCAATTAGTTTCTTTTATTACCAGATATTCATCGAATTTTATTATAGGATTAAATATTTCTTCAAAGTTTCGCATTTCAGCCCTGTATAATACCATATCTTATATCCCCCGATTTTGTTGTGGTTTGGTATTTGCAATATGTTCCGTTTGGTTCATTGCATTGTAGAAATCCTGCGTTACTTTAAGCCAGTTTTCATCTATATAAGCTTCAGTCCCCATATCCATTTCCTTTTCTATAATATTAGGGTCAATGCCTATTTTTCCGTTAGCCGATACAGAATAAATACTTAATGCGTTTTTCTCAACATATTTATCTAATTCAGAAATATGATAAGTTTTAACTACTTCGCCTTTGTCGTTAAAGTATTCGATAAGGTCTTTTGAATTTTGAGCCGTAGCAGTAAAGTCGATTGTTGCCATTTTTGTTTGTTTTATTTGATGATGTAAAGTAACGGAGTTAAAATCATATATGCAAATGTTTATTAAAAATATATGTAAAATAAATATTACAATAAATTATACTTGCATTTGATATAAAGTTGTATATTTGAATTATGAAAGAAACAAAAATTAAAGCTACCGAATTTATAGAGATAGCTAAAGAACTTAAAAGCAAGCGGCAAATGATGGGCGTTAAAGCTGTTGATTTTTGCGAACAAAACAATATTAATCAAGGCAATTACTCTAAAATAGAAAATGGATTAGCTAATCCAGGAAGATTCTTAGTAATAATGAGGGTTATGTTTTCAAAATGGAGGACAAATAAGATAAAGCAGCTTGAAAACCAAATAGAATTATTAAAATCTATAAAATGAGAAGAACTATTCAACAACGCCAGAACATCCTTGATGGCGAACGAAAAGTTAAGGAGCAAGCTAATTACGCCTATCATGAATTGCTGTACTCATGCAGTGAGATAGGCACGTATTTTAGCAAAAGAGGAATAAGGACTAATAGGGGATTACAAATTAATTAAATTATGAAAGAAAACAGGAAATCATTTCTAGTAAAAGACGGATCTTTGAACGAATTTTTTAAAGGCATTAAAATATCTGATTCAAGAGGTAATTTTATAGATTCCGAAAGGGATTTTAACCCTTATTCTTTGATGCGTGATAAATTAATCATTCCGATATTTAAAATTGATTCAGCAAAGCCTGATGTGGTGGTTTTCGAACTTAAAGACTCTGGCAGAATGAGTGGAAAAGATTTAGTAAATACTTATACATACGAAGTAACTGGCTATGACAATATAAGTTTTGAGTTAAAGTTGATTGATTTTAAAGTTGAACTTGTTTAGCATGACCACCCAACACGCCACGCACCGCCTCGAACAAGTTAGACTTATTTTAGGCACAATCCATTCAACTAAACGATTCAACAGGTTTAGTTTATTATTCACGTATTATAGAAATTTTGGAAGATGACAAACGAACAGGCAAAACAGGAAGCTATTAAAAAGGCATATGTCAAAAGGGAAACCGATTTGAGAGAATGGGTTGCATTGGAGAAAATAAAAGAGGAATATTTAGGCAATCCATTCTTTTTAGGGTTTCCAGATAGATGGTATGATAGGGTTACTTATGCTTGTGCAAATGGACATATTTCCCATAGATACTTAAAATCAGAAGAAAAAGGAAATTTGTGTTTAGGATGTTATGAAATAATCTTTTTAGTACCACCCGAAACTACAGAGAAATTATTATCAAAATTACTCAAAACAACAAACCAATAAAACCCGAACTTAAACCAATATACTAATGAACAACTTAATTTTATTCATCATCGATCTATTTTACAAGCCTAATTACAGGCATTACGGTAAATGGATTTTTCCAGTTAAAAATAAATAATTATGAAAAAGTTAAAAATAACAATCGGAATCTTGATGCTATTCGTTTTATTTAGCGGGTGCGCAAAGCCAATAAACATACATGAGTGTTTAACTGATGATATTTATGGTTTTTGGGGTGGATTATGGCATGGTATTATTGCACCATTTTCTTTTATAGTAAGTCTTTTTGATGAAGATGTAGCTATGTATGCTAAAAATAATAACGGTAATTGGTATAATTTCGGGTTCGTTTTAGGAGCTGGAATATTGTTTGGCTCAGGCGGTAAATCTTCAAAATAATTAAACTATAAACAAAATGGCAAAAGACAAATTAACAATTAGCCAAAAGGAAATTCCTTATTGGTCAAAGCAATTAAACTGCAAAGCTGATGCGATAAGAATTGCAAAGGCAATCGTAGGCAATAAAACAGCCGATGTAAAGGAATTTATCGAATCGCATCGAGGTAAAGATGTAACTATTAATTCTGCGGTGCTGTGGAATGGAAAGGAGGTTGAAGGATGAAAAGAATAATTTATTCAGGAGAATGTATTGAAACTGGCGAAATCCTAAAAGGGAGTCTTATTCAATTTGAAGATGGAACTCATACGATTATGTTCCAAGAAAAAGATGGAAAAGGCATTACAAGCCCTGTTCATCCAGAAAGCATTGTGCCAATTAGCTTGATTAACGGTATGGAAATGTATTATAAAAATGCAATCATCAATCCAGAAGATTTCAACCCAGAAGCATACAAGGAAAACCCAGAAAAGGAAGCTGAAGATTCAATATATTACCTTTTATCTTTGATTTAACAAAAAAAAACGCCAGGCAATCGCTTGGCGTTTTCTCTTAAATAACCGCTACTGCTGGCTTAGGTATTCTGATACACGACTTCTGTAGTCAAAGCCGACTGTCCGAAACTTAATCCTGTTAATTCCTGGGTAATATTAGTGGCAATTAAATGCGATGCCTCTGCAGATAATGAAGATTGATTAATTACGTTGTATCTTTCCAATAATTTTGGTAAAAATACCCTTAACCATTCTTTAATATTATCATCCGTTTCGCCTGGAATTATCGCGGTAATTAAATCAGCTGTAGGGCTTTCTAAGAAATCCTTTATCGAATTAACGATTTTAACAGCTAAAGAAACCTTTTCTTTTACTTCATCTGGAATCTTTGTAAATAATTTACCTACAAATTCGGGCCATTTCGACGCGAATAATCCTAAGATACTTGCCAGGATTTTACCCAGCCAACTTTTTTGTTCTGACATATATTTAATTTTTAGTGTTGAATCCAAACCAAACGCAAAAAGCAAGCATTATTAAAGTTGATAAAGCGTACCAAAAGTATAACCATTTTACTTTATTATCCATGATACAAATTTAAAGAAATAGTAAACCATTACACCTAATTCTATTGTAACAATAACAGCGACTATTTTCCAAAATCTGGCTTTCATTTTGAATCAGAATTTATATTTGTTGTTTCTGAATTTGTAATAATTGGGTTGCTCGATAAATTTGCTATTGTCTCGTCCTTTTTAGTCGTTCCAGTTGTTGATCCATAATAATAGCCAGTTGCTGCGGAACTCATTGCTACAATCGCTATAATAACCTGCGGATCTACTTTCTTTTCAATAATCAATATCGCAAAGAAATAAACATAAGCACAAATTACAATAAGTAACGCCAGTATTGGTTTTATGTTATCTGATAAAGCTTTCATGATAAGAATAATTTAGCCTCTCTCGCTCTACGCAAAGTTAAGCCTTTAAGTTCAACCTTTTTTCCTTTAATAGTTCCTTTGTTCCAAACTCCAAACCAATACTCAATCGTTGCTTTATCTTTTATGCCAGCATTTATCTTCTTGAATAAAGTTGATGAAGTTCCGCCTGGTCCGACATTGTAAATAAACGACGTAAGCGCATCAAATTGATTTTGCGTAACATTTACCTTTAATCCAGATTTAACGGCAGGAACGTAACGAGATTGCAGTTTATGATTAAGCAATTCTGTTGCTCTTGCTTCTGTAATTGGTTTATCTGTCATTTTAACAGCTACACCGTTTTCATAAACAGTTGAACCATACCCAATCGTAGGAACTCCAACCGAATCTAAATACGGCTTGCTCATAAACTTTTCTTCATTCTTAATGAAGTTAATTCCATTTGTCGAAATGTTCATTTAATAAAGTTAAACAAAACTATCGTAAAAGCAAAAAAGCACAAATCAAATCAATGACTGCGCTTTAATCGTTAAGAATAACGACAAACTTAACGAGTATCTTTGTTTTTTAAAAGCTCTTTAATTGCGTTTTCAAAAGTTTCGCTATCTGCTACTATTTTTAGCGTGTCTTTAAAATCTCCTATTGTTTTAATTAAATGTTTTACTTTTTCCTCTGCCTCCAGTAAACTTTTTCGCCTATCTTCAAGCTGATTGCATATATGAGCTTTTAGTAATTCAAAATCTGAATTATCTGTTCCCTTAAAAATATCATGTATTTTAATTAAAATAGCTTCGTCAATATCTCCATGAAAATAAGTAGGCATTTTGCTATTTTTTGATTGAAGAAAATTTTTATCTCCTTGAAAGAAATAGTAAAACTTTTTATCTAAAAAAACTAAATCTTCCGTTTCTAAAATCTGTATTGTTTTCATTGTTCGTTATTTTTAACCAAACTTAATTGATTGGCACCTAGAAAGTCGCTACCCATCCGAATAGCGACCATTCCAAACAAACAAATTATCTATCCTCTAGAATAGATAATGAAGCTTTTAAAAAGCGATTCTATCTCTCGACAGTATCGCTCACCTTCCAAATTTACGCCATCCCTCATGCGTATTTTAAATTTCTTAAATATGCCGTCTTTCCGAGCTGTCACGATTTTTCGTCTTGCCACGCAATTGTTTTGCGCTGATTTCCTGTTAGACGTGTCAGGGGAACATCCTACGGCTCGGTGATTCCATTTACGCATAAAGCCGAGTAAAGAATATCTATTTAACGAACTTCATAAACTTTCCGTTCGCACCTGTTACCATTCCATCGAATGCGTAACCTAATTTTTTATATTTAGCCAATGTGGCTTTACGAAATTGAACTTCTTTTGATTGATCTATGCTTGTTCCGTATTTCTCGTTACGGTAGCTTACACGCTCTAATTTTACCTCTAAAGCCGAAGCAGATAAACCGCCTAATAATAAGATTGATAATAATAACTTTTTCATTTTCTTTTCGTTTGTTGAATCAAATGTATGAAGAAATATAATAGGTTGTATGTAACAATTTTGTTATAATATTTTAGACACATCTAGTTCTTGCTCTGAATTGAAATATACTATATTTTGAAGTTGATGTAGGCTTTTAATATCAATCACTTTGCCATTACTTTCGAATTGAAAATATTCATCATTAGTAATGTAGCCAATTCTGAATAAAGCTAATTCATAATCAAACCATTGATTCATTAGAACAAAACCGCAATTTAAAAGAATTTTTTCTGTTATTTCTATTGGAAGTATAGCTGATATATCTTCTTTTATGTCTAATAAAGATAAATCACTGCCAGTAATTTTAAAGAACTCTCCAGATTTATGCTTTAATACGTTTCCTATTCTTAATTCATTTGCTTTCATGAAACAAATTTACTTCATTTCAATATAGGTAGATAGCAACAATGTTGTTACGTTGACTTATTAGATTTGATATACTTTTTACAAGCATTATCTATAAATGTAAGTCTATCTAAAATGAACTTAATCATGATAACTACAATGAGTGTTAGAATGCCCTCGTCGGTAGTATGTTTTGGTGTTAACACCGTAGCTGTAAACAATAAAATGTATTCTGTCCAGTAGTACCAATCCTTTATGTAGTTAAATGCTTTATAGTCTTCCCCCCATAAACAGTAAACCACTTTCTTTAAAAGAATCCAGATAATAGCAAAAAAAGATTGAACTATGATTACGTTAATGGCTATCATTTCTTTATTTCTCTAAGTAGTTCTTTAATATCCTTATTGAATTGTAAGCGGTCGGCTTCCTGGGCTTGTTTGATTTCCTTTAAGTCTGACCTCATTTCGTTCTGAAATGGAGTAAACACTTCGGTAACAACTTCTTTTATCGCTTCCTTATCTTTCTGCTTCTTATACTCAAAGTATTTACTTATAGCCTTATTTAAAGGAATTAATAAGGCTATCAAAAAAAGATTGTAGGATTTTAGTATCTCTACGATTTCGAACCATAAATCTGGTTGATGAGGCGAATTAGGATTAGTCATTACTCTATATTGTGTCATGCTTTGTATGCCTTTACTTATGCTTAAAGAAGCCGTATCGCCATAGGTTAGAAAATACTAATATAATTAAAATTATAAATATAAAACAACCTGTTACGACTTGAACTCTTGGAGTGAAAAATATACCCACATAATACATCGCATATATAGTGCCAACTAATAAGCAAAACAGGTTGTGTGATTGATAAATGTAAATCTGATATTTGTTGTCGTTATTACTTCTAAGTGAATTATTTATAGCTGGTAATATTAAAGCAGGACCATAAAGCAACAACACGTGTAAATATTTATGATCTGCCATATATTTTGGCCCTAAATACAGATACCACGCCAAACAAATGACGTGGATCAATAATAATAGTAACGTAAATATTGGCTTAAGATTCATCTTCCTGAGAAAGCTCGTCTACACATCTGCCTCGAATACAAACCTGACCTTTACCGCAATCGGAATCTTGGCTACATTCACTTTCCTGTTCAGTTTGTTCAACTTCCTGCTCTTTTTCTTTTGGATCTATCATAATTATTGAACGGCTCCTATTCCGTTATGTTTACTTGTTAAATTATCGTTTACTGCATCAGATACTTTGTCGAAATATAAATTCTGACCAGATACTATTAAAGTCGTTTTCTTATCATCGTATTGACCGAAAACCATTTTATTACCAGATATTACTTTATAATCCCTTGTTGGCCTGCCTCCCTCTTGGCCTACTAAACTCGCTCCTAAGTTATTGTAATACTCCACTTTGCCAAAAGTATTGTATAAAGTTAGCAATTCCCCAGCCCAATCAGTTGTTTTGTTTAGGTTTAAGGCCGTATTGTTATACACTTTTGCGTCAGCTGGCTCTGCGCCTCTATCTATAAAGTCAGGAGAAAACTGTAATTCAATCAACCCATATTTATCGCCATCTAAGCCTATGTTATTATAAACCTCGACCGTTCTTCTTTCTCCAATACTATGGGGCCATATACGGGCTAAATAACCTTGATAATTCGATGCTTTGTTATTATGCAGCTTACCTGTTGCTTTAAGGTAAAACATCCCATTATCTTCATTATTCTGCTTGTTGATGTTTTCAAACGTGTTGCCGAAAATATCGAAGTCAAAACCATTACCTAAGTAAACCATGAACTTAGATCCGAGGTTGTTTTTGACTACATTATTTGAGAAAACAAAGCCTTTTAATACGCCGTCGTGAACTCCTTTTGATCTTACATTTCCATCTGAATGAAAAGGACGACCACCACCATCGAAGGTGAATTTATTTATTTTTAAGCCATCAATAAAACCACCCTCTGAGCCATTGTAAACATTTTTATCAGCGTTTTCAACAACTATTTGGTAAGAGTTAATGTTTGTAAAATTAAACCCCTCATAACTCACATTTACGCTTTTACCCGCAATCGTTAAAGCTGGTGTTTTAAGATCTGATATGTTTACACCATCACCATAGAAAATAACGTTTTTTAAATTCTTATGATAAATGCCTTGTTTGTAATTGCCTGGTGTTACTCTATACTTTTTATCTGAAATATCCGATAAGTTTGCAAACTCTAAAAAAGAAATTGTTTTAACATCTGAAACAGATGGCTTAACTTCGCCTTTAGCTTTTAAATAAGCAGCTTTACGAATAGCAACCGTATTGCTGCCAACTAAAGTAATTACAATTCCATCTGAATAAGTTATTACGTGAGTTGTTTTGCTTACCGTAGAACTTATAGGAGGTATTGTTTCTGGTAATAATATTAGTTTTTTCATTAGAACTTAATAATTAAGTAATCAATTGTAATATTGTTTGTTCCTAAAATCGGAACGCTTGCGAAATTTACCGTAAAAGATGTAGAAGTAATATTACTTACCCATGACGGAACCGCAGCATTTGACGACCTTGCTTGTATGTAAATCTGATTAGGCGCAAACGAAAGTCCATGATTAACTACATAGGCTGTTTGCAGAACTGCAGCACTAAAAGTTACATTACCTTTAATTGTGTTTGAATTTGGCATTTTAAGCCATCTTCCAGTTGTTACGCTTGCTACTTTAATAACGGAAAGTCCATCATCTGTGGCTGTGCTTAAATCATCCCACATATAGATTCCTCCGTTACCATCATTTATGGCATTCAAACCCTGTAACAATACCTGAGTATTTGAACTTCCGCTTTGTGACCTCAAATCTGATATTGTACCAAAAGATTTAGATGCAACTGGCGTTAATTGCGCTTTAGCAAAAGCACTTACGAATAGTAATAAGATTAATAATTTTTTCATGGCTATTTAATTGAAACTGAATAAGCTAAGTTGTTTGTGCCTGAAGCAGGAGCAACCGAGTATACAACATTGACGTTTGTAGCATCCAAAGTTACATAAATCAATCCTGCCGCTGCTGCATTGTTAGGCGTAACAATTACGCTATTTGCCGATGTAACGCCCGTAACCCCATGAGCAAAACTGATTGTTGTTGCTGCGCCTGTTCCGCTTCCTGTTGCTGTAAATTGTTTACCTACAAAAGCAGTTGTTGCTATTTGCGTGGTACTCGTTTTAGCACTTGCCGTCGGCGCTGCTGGCGTACCCGTAAAAGTCGGACTTGCTTTTGCTGCGTAATATGTATTAGTCCATGCTGTTGTTGGAATTTGCGTTGTGTTTATATTACTTCCTGGAGTTGGCGCGACTGGCGTTCCCGTCATTGTTGGCGATGCAACAGGTAAAAAGTCGGTATTACTAACAGCGGGAACAACTTCGTTAGAAGCGTTTAACTTTAGAACGGATGATGCAGTAACTAAAGGCAATGTTAATGCGCCTGTACTTTTAATCCTTAAAACATTTGCATTCCCTGCACTTGTGCTTAAACTTAAGTAATCCCCAGACGTACTTGCAGCCGCTTTTAAATCTACTATAGGGGCTGTGTTTGTAGTTTGGATAACTCTTAACGATGGATCTGTTGCGCCGCCCGTAATCAATGCAGTTGTGTTAGGTGTATTATTTTGAGTGTTACCTTGAATAGTCACCCCCCAATAGCCAAACACTTGAACGCCTTTGCTTGTTCCTGACTGAAATCCAGAATAACCCCCATCAAAATCGTAAACACCCTTAAAATTTGGATTAACGTCAGCTCCAGAAAAACCAAACATTTTTTGTGTTCCAGTACCCCCATCAATATAAAGATTATCAGCTGTAAACGTTTTAACACCGCCAACACTTTGATTAGTTGTCAAATCAACATAAGAACCTCCGCCGCCACCAGTTGCATAGTTTGGGATATTTAATGTTGAGCCTATTAACGTAGCGGCTCCTGATGTTCCTGTTGTGGTTAAGGTAATATTATTTTGTTTTGCATTTAAAGCCGTTTGTGTTTGTGCTAAACTTCTACTATTTGCTACTGTACGATAAATAGTCGTGTCAGGAGCAGAACCGCCAACAGTACTTAAAATCCCATTTATATCTATCGAAAGTCCTGTGCCTACCCTAAAAGCCCCTAAAAGAGAAGCAGATGCAATAGGTAAAGCTGTTGGTTTTATCGTAGAAACGCCTGAAGCAAAAACCTCTAGTCTTGCTATAGGTGTATCATCAGCCGATGAAGTTGGAACCAATATCCCGTTAGGCTTAACATTTAATTTGTTCCCTGCCTTCGGTACGTACTGAGCGTATGCAGAATACGAAACAAAAAAAGAAAGGATTAATAATATTTTTTTCATGATTTATATTTTTAATAGAACGACCAATTAACACCATCGTTAATCAATTTTGATGTTGCTGTTATATTTATAATTGTTGTGTTTGATAGCGTACCTGCGCTATAAAGTTCATTAGCACCTGCGTTTGTATTTAACGTTATGCTGCCCGAACCTCTATTTGCAATTATTAATGTTTTACCTATACTGCTTGCGACTGATGGAAGTGTAAAAGTTGAGGTAGTTCCCTCAAATCTATAAATACCACCCGTGCTAGGAATAGCGAAAGATGTTGCCGAAGTAGTGGTGGCTATGGAAAGTGAAACATCTTGCAGTCTTACAACATCTGTCAAGTTTGTTGGAGCCGATGATACCGTAGCCTTCCCTGTTATTTGCACTACATTAGCGTCTGTTAAGGTAATTTGATTTGTTTTCGTACCTGACACGACTTTACCAATTCCAAAGGAATAGCCCGTGTTATCTGTGTCATAATAAATACCATTAATCTGTGAAGGAGCCGAAACGTCGTTGTCTATATAAAGAGGGCGCATAGAGCCAAACGTAGTCCTGCCGTACATAACTCTCATAGATTCAATATTCGTGTTTGCCGATGCAGGATTATTAGTTTGAAAACTTAGTCCTGTTCCAAAATTTGATGATAAACTATTTATCCCTCTTATTTTTGAAACACTAGAGCCATCAACGCCATACCTTATGATATCTTCAAATACTGGACTGCCAGTTGTTCCGCTGGAACTTCTTGTAAAGATGTTTCCTGCTGCTAAAACTTGATTTAAGCTTGTTCCAGTAGCCGAGCCTGAAATGTTGCCACTAACAATCGATCCAGGCACATCAGTAACAGCAATATTTACATTTGTGCTTCCATCAAATGATGCAGGAGTTGACGTTATACCTGTTGTACCTATTGATCTTGGGGTTGACAATTTTGTTGCATTTCCCGATACTAAACTAGATGCAGTTCCAGTAAGTCCTGTTCCTGCGCCAGTGAATGATGAGCCTGTAATAATCCCGCTGGCATTTATTGTTGTTGCTCCTGATAAAGCACCGCTAACGTTTGTTGCGCCATTAAAATTTTGCCCCCAAATCGATCTTGTTGTGCCTAATGTTGCTGCCGAACCAGTAGTGTTTGCCCCTATTGTTTGTCCTGTGGTTATTGCCGCTGACGACAAATATGTACTATTGTCTACAGAACCATCAGCCTTTAAAAACTGTAGAGAAGTGCCGCCTGTTTTTTTAAAAGATTTACCTTCAACATCTCCTGCAAAGAAGTTTTTAGCATTAACATCTTCTTGGTATAGTCCGTATAGATTTGTTATATTTCCTGCATTAGAGGCTAAACTGGCGATCTTAATTCCATAAGCATTCCCGATTGTTACGTTAGGTGTTTCGTTTCTTATTTCCGCTAAAACTCCTATCGCATTATCAACTATCGCTCCTGTTTGGCCTCCTGTATTTCCCCCAAAACCAGCTCGACCTCTTAATCCGATTTGTGTGCCTAATCTGCCTGCAAATGTGTTCGCTTGCGAATATGCATCGCCAGTAATGGCTACCCTCAAACCAGTATCATATACACCAGATGGGATGTTCTGATCAGTTGTTTGTGACGATATACCAAATACATCATAATAACCACTTGATGTAGCAGCAGTTTTAGTAGTAACGATAATCCCGTCTAGATTGTTTCCGTTAGTGATTGTACCCTCAAAAGTACCCATAATACCAAGAGGATCACGCCCTACAGATATCTGTTTTACTCTTACTGTTGATGCATCGATTTCTAATCCTTCTTCTACCCCGTTTCTTTTAGATATAAGCTTATTATTTCCAGTTGAACCTTGTACATCCACTAAAACGTTTGCTGCTGTTGAAATTCCAAACCTACTGTTTCCGTTAACTGTTAATGCATCAGAGAAACTGCTTACGTCGATACCGATTCTTTTAGCGGTGAAAAACCCATCTAAATCTAGGTTTCCAGTTTTCGATTCATTTCCAGTAGTGTGCAGGAAGTTTCCGCTAGTAGTAATTCCTCCATCCGCGGTTAACAAATCGGATGATGTACCCGCAAGCGTGGCAAAACCAACAGCTTTCACATACCCATCTGTTTCTATTTTTTCAGAAGTCGTCGCGGAACCTACTATGATTCTTTGAAGCGTTTTAATACCTGTGGCAGTTTCGTTACCTGTTTTATGTAAAACATTAACATCTAAGGCATAAGGAGCTAAATCTGCTATTACGCCGCTTCCGTTCCTTTTAACAATCTGATTTGCTCCTGTGCCGCTATTTAATGTTAATACAGGAGTGGTACTGGAATTAGTCACGCTTATATCTCCGTTGGCACTGGTAACGCTTGTAACATTACCCGAAGAAACCATGCTTCCTCCCGATATTACAACAACAAAATTTCTACTACCCGTTTCGGGTGCCACATCAAATTTATAAGTAACCCCATTATCATCTGAATACCAATTTGTAAATACTTGCCTGTCGCCTGTCGATGATAGTTCAATTAAGCTCAAATCTGTAGGGCTTGCACCGTATGTTGCCGAATATGTAGCCCAAGTAATTGGTATAACAGTTGCTCCCGATGCCAAAGTAACTGGAACCCTTAAAGCTGAACTTCCTGCGCCACCACCTGTTGCATAATTAGGTATGTTTAAAGTATTCCCAATTAAGCTCGCTGTTCCGCTTGTTCCTAATGTTGTTAAAACTAATTGATTTTGTTTTGAGTTAAAAGTATTCCAATCAGAACCACTTAATGCACCATTAACGCCACTAGATGATAAACCTATAGAAAGGACTTGTCCAGCTAACGAAAGACCATTTGCTGTTCCAATAGTTACAGCACTGTGTCTTGCTGCTGTATTTGCTGCTACATCAGTATTAGCACTTACATCCGTTTGAAAAGTTCCTAATGTTTTGTTCCCTTTAATATACTGTGTCGCACTGCCTGAGGCAATTATCGGTTCATATAAAACATCTGTAGATGGTTTTATAACACTAAAAGCTGTTAATGTTTTAGCGTACGCAGGAACAGTTGGATCTAACTCCGTAAAGCTTGTTAAAAAACCCGATGGGTTTCCTGTTAATGGATAATACAGTCCATCATTTTGTGTTTTCGTTCTGTAACTTGCAGATACACCACTCCAAACAGGATCGGTTTCAGTTGTAATAAACGCAGGAACGCCCGTAATTTTTGAATAAGCCAAAGTGTTTATCCATGTTGGATTGTTGTAAGTTCCGACTAATAAAGGATAAAACGGGTCGTAATCTGATGATTGAGCAGTTACCGCTCCTGTTCTACCGAATACAGATGAAACCGCGCCACCTCCGCCGCCACTAAATTGTGAACGAGGAACCTTTTTAAAAACACCATTATCAATAGTAACTACGCTGTCTGTAATTGATCCTAAAGCCAAAAAAGGAAACTGAACATTTGAGCCCCTTAAAACTATTTTACCTGTATTTGAATTGCCAATACGAATGTCTGGATAATTCAATTGGTAGGTTTGAGCCGAAGCAAAGCCGCTTATTGCGAGTAAAAGTATGGTTATTAATCTTTTCATTATATGAATATTATTTTTATCGTATCAGTTGGCGAAACTCCAAATCCGCCCATTATCATACCGTTTTCATCGTAACCAATAGCCTGTAATCCAGCATATCCATTTATGTAAACTGTATAATTTGCGTTTGCTGGTATTCCTGTTTCTAAACTCAAATCTAAATTTCCCGAACCATCAACATCAGAACCTAACTTGTTTATGATTTTTTTAGTTAATCCCCCAGATAATCCGATTTGATACATTACTTCTCCCAAATCTGGTATATCTCTGGGGTCTGTAAAATTGTTAGGTTGATTGTATTTGAATTTACCGTAGTTGACAGACATATCCTCTGGATTAGCCGCATCGCCAAGAGGGTGGCAAATTTCCTCTACCTTTAATTCTCTTAGTATTTCGTCTCTGTTTGCCATTAGTTTATTTTTATAACGTAAACACAAACTCTTGATAAAGGATTGTTTGCAAGCGGCGTACCATCTCCCAAATTAGCAGACTTACCTAAATTAGCAGCTCCTGATCCTTTTCTTAATTCATAAGCGAATGCACCGTTATTGCTGCCTGCTCTTGCTACTGAGCTATTTGCGTCGGGAAGATCGCCAGGGCTTGTGTTTACTGTTGGCGATAATGTAGCTATTCCCTCCGCTGGTAAATTAGTTTTAGCGATTAGTAAAGTTGCGCTACCTGTTGGCGTTCCTATTGTTATCGGGTCTGCTCCATCCCATCCGATAGGTAAACGTCCTGACATATCTTGCGTTCCGTTTGTTCCTGCTAAACACCAATCAGCCCAATCAGTATTTGCTAATCCTAATCCTGTCGCTAAATTAAAAGCTAAAGCTAAATCTCCTGCATTTAATTCCTCGAAAAACATTTTAGCTCCTTTGCCTACTGGCGGTGCTGGTGTTCCGCTTCCTATATTTATTGGCGGCTCGTCTACCTGTTTCCATAAAGCATACATTAAATTATAATTTAACCCTGCGCCTGTAAGGTAAACATCTTGCGTAGAAGTAAAAGGCCAGTCAACTTCTAAAACATTTTCAGGCTGGTTAATATTAGCATTAGCCATTATTTCATTGCCGCCTGGAGTTGTGCCAATATTTAAAAGGTAATTTGCGCCCGTTTTATAAATAAGTAGATGCTCTAAAAACGATAGGTTTTTAAATACGCCCGAAATCGTTTGATTTCCAGAACCGCTTGAAAATGGAGTTACTTTTTGCACTGGCGTAAATGTTACGCCCGAATTTACGGGCTGTGTTACAAATTTACTAAAATTATTATCTTTTGGCTGAATATCTACTGTCGCGCCTAAAAGGTCGTAAAATTCGGGTTGTATTACTTCAAATTCTGCATCCGCAATAGGCTGGTAAAATATTCCATCATAAGTTACTTGATCGCATTGCTGTATCTGATTAACCTTATCCAAAGCCCATCTTGCTACACCTCTTTGACCGCCGACAACAAATGTAAATTGACTATACGCAACCGAAAATAGTTGAGTAAGGTTTTGTTTTTGATCGTTGTAAACTTCCCTGTCGTTCTTTGGTTTATAATCTTTTATCTCAGATTCTATTCTAAATTCAAACTCAATACCTGTATCGAAAACAGTATTGTAGTTGTTTTCTGAATTTTTGTACTTTAAAAGAATAGTTTTTGGCTGATCTACTTGAACGCAAATTGGCTCGGAAATAAAATCATCAAAGTATAGTTGATATTTACCTACAGGACAAGCAGAGAATTGATATTGAAGCTCGTAAATAGTTAATGTAGGAAAATTACTAAGAACCAAAGTTGATGCAGCCCAATTAATTGTATCGATTAATTTGTTATCAATATCCCGAATTTCAACATCGGATGGCGCAACATCGGCAACTACCTGTAATTTTAAAGTATCACTTTGGGCCCATTTTTGCAAATAACATTTAGGATCAGTATAATTAGGCGTTTGATACAGGTTAAAATTGCCGTCAAACCCTGCGTTAATATCCGTAGTGTCAATGAATCTAACAGGGTTGAGTTTTGATATCTGTATCATTGTTTCAAATATAGTAAATTTTATTATTTATAGTTCCAGTCTCAAAAATACCCTATCTAAGGAGGAGGAGGCAATGGGGCAGCAACTGGAGGTAGCGCAACGGTAGACGGCTTATCCGTCAACAGCAACTTAACTTCCCTTTCCGTATTTCTTGCCAAATCTACATCTAATTCCAAAATATAGCCTTGATAAATATCACCTTGCCATTCCCACTCTAAATAACCAAATGAATTTGCGTCCATTTTACTCATGAAAAGCAATGGCAATTTGCATTGCAAGGTAGCAACAACAGGCTGAAAATATAAACCATTTAACGAGGCTACAGGTATTGATTGAGACTGTTTAAGTTGAAAGTTTGACGCAATTCCTTGACCACTTCTTACAAATTCTAAATCTTTATTCTTTTCGGCAGATGCAAATTCAATATATCTACTATTGTACCAAAAAAGCATAGATGATAAATAGCTATCGTGCCTTAATAGGTTTTCCTTTGGCGTTAATCTTAGGTTATAAGCGGCTAAATTAGCGGCTGCGCTTGACATCCCAGAAACACTAATGTAACTCGTGGAACTTCCTTTAATCGGATTCCAGTTTGTCCCATCAAATTCGCAATCAAACATAAACACATCATTATCGCTTGATGTATCATTTGTTTTTTTAATAAAGTCAACACGAAGTTTTTCTATTCCGTATTGATCGGCTCTGTATGGAGAAACCCAATCTTCTTTCCTTTGAACTCTAACAATAGGCAAATCCCATTCTTGTTTTGAATTATATTCATATTGACCATCTGTATCGTCGGTGTTTCCGTCATTATAACCAACGGAAACAGCATTAAATAAAGCCTCATTCCAAACGCTAAACTCGCAAGACTTAACTCCTGTCAATGTTTCAATTTTATATGGCCTAAAGAAAAAAGGTCTTTGTTCTAGTCTTAAAATGCCTGTATCAAACCCCATTCCTGCCGATTCTAAAGCGTTGCACGTTTTAAAGAAGTCGGCTAAAGTAGTTTGTATTGCCGCATCAGCAAGCTCGCGTATAGCATTGCCGCAAGTAATAATTAAACCGTTCCATTGATTACGCAATAAGTAGCTGTCAACCGCTTGTTGCGGAACGATTCGCCTTGCAATTCTTTTAAATAAATCTTCAATTCTAACACCTTTACAGTTTGATGGGTCAGAAACCTGAGTATAACTTATATTCAAATCGCCATCGGTTACTGTAACCTTTAAATCAGAAGGAATAACGTCAGTACGAATATAGAAAAATAGCTTTTGATCTAATGCTAAATTTATATCAATATCAAAAGGAATGTCATAAATATAATGCTGATTAATATTTAAGCTAGGAGATTGAAAAATCGTTTGTATTGTTGCTCCAGAATTATCTTTTAACAAAACAGCAAAGTCATTTCCATGATCGCCTAAAGGCGGCCTATATGCATCTACTTTTATGTTGCCTTTTATTTTTATAGGCACGCCAGTTGGTCTGTTTCCTTTTACAAACCAATTTTCAGATGTAGTAAAAATACTTTCATCCGTTATGTTTTCTTGTTGCTCTACGTTTTGAACATCTACAAAGCCAGAATTAGTATCGTTATTTACTAAATCAATGGCATTCATAAACCTATCTGATTCGCCCTCATTTGTAAATATAAAATCTGCTTTCTCATTAAACACAACGCCTGGAATACGAATATTTACAACATCCAATCCCGTTAAAGGGTATTCATATTTAGTATCTTCCTTTGCCCTTAAAGTAGCCGAAACACCAGATTCTAAAAGCATAACATTTGCCCGAATCCCAGTATCTTTATATTGACTAAAATCTAAATCAGATGAAAAACGAGGTCTATAAATAAATGTTGCATGCTCTAATTGTTCGCACTCAAAAAATACTTCTGCTTCATATCCATCATTTATAAATGCCTGTTTAACGATATTATAGCCATCTAAAACAAAGCTAATAGGTAAGCTTAAAGTTCGCATTATTCCAGCCGTTTCAATATCCCTTGCAAATTTCCCTATCGTGTCTTTATCCCAATCTTCAGGAGCAGCATAAAACTGCGTTCTAACATTTTTATATGTTAAGAAATATCGAAACTCATTTTCTGGTAACAAATCTGCCATGTTCAAATATAATTAAAATCTACGGCCAAATTGTTTGCCTATGTGTTCTGATATTTTGCCAACTGTTGAGCGATTCCGAATTAATCCTTTTTCGGTTAAAATAGTGCTGTTTATTGATTGAGATTTAAACGCTTTAACCATTGTATCAGTGCTTTTTCTTTGTTCTTTAACCAATAAAGATAAATCAATCGACGAACCACCCGAAGCAGTATCTAAATTTGGCTTAGCTAACATCCTTTTAAAATCTGGCCCCGAAATAATTTCGGTTCCTGCACTTACATTTGTTAATGTTGGCGTACTTGGTGTTACCCACATTGAACCATTTGGCTCAATAACAAGTTCACTCATTCCGCCATCACCAACCCATGCAGAACCAGAGTAGTTATCGCCTTTACCTTTACCTCCTTTATATTTTGGGATTGGCTGAGCGATAATTGTTGCAATTTGAACGGCTGTTAAAGCCGCTATCAAAGGACTAAAGGCGAAAGACAAAACTCCTGTTTGAGCAGCAACTTTAGTCATGGCTAAAGCTCCGTTTATTAAAGCCTGAGCAATTGCAGCTGCTTTTTCCGCTTTAGCTTGTTTAATTTTTTCTTGCCTTACTCTTTCATCTATTGCTTTTTGTTGCGAATCGGCTCGAGCATTTATAATCGCTATACTATTTGCTTTTTCTTCTTCTGTAGCTACAGAATCATTGACCTGCTCTATATCTTTATTTCTTTTTTCCTCTACAGCCGAAGCCTCGTCTTTAAGTGCGTTCAACCTCAGTTCAGAACTTCTGCCTATTAATGTTTTGGTGAGATCAAATAATTCTAAAGCAATTTGTTTCTCAATTTCAAATCGCTCTTTTGCTTTGTCAATTAATTTTTGATTAACATCTTTACCATCAGAAACAGCTAGATTTGCAAATTTTAGCCTTATGGCGGCCAGCTTAGTTTCTTCTGTGTCTGTATTTTCCCCTCTCGCTTTTAGGTTGGATATATAAGCTTCCGTTTGCTCAATTTGCAAAGAAATGTATTCGGCTGTGTAGGCTTTTTCAATTTCCTCTTTTCTAAAATTAAAATTTTCTTGGCTAATCAACCCTTTTGTGTATAGATTAGTTAAAGAGGATATTTCATCATCTCTTCTTCTATCGATTGAGTCTAAATCCTTAATGTTTTGCTCAACACGAATATCATTAAGTCTTTTTAGCCCCTCTTTTGTGATTTGATTTACCCTGTCGGCACCTTTTAGAGATAAGTCTACTTGTTTTTTCTGTGAATCAGACTCTATTGCAAGTATTTCCTCTGAAGAAACTTTTTTACTGGCAATTTCTTTTTTTGCCTCCAGATCAATTATTTCTCGTGATACATCTTGATAGTTTTTAAGCCCATTCAACCTACCTTCTAAGCTAAAATTCTGCTGATTTGCTTGTTCATCATACAAAGACTGAGCCTCTTTTAATGCGTCTATTTGAACTTGAATTATAGCGGCGGCATCTTTTCTAGCCTGAATAGCTGGGTCTACGCCTTTAGGTTCTTTTTTTGGTTTTTTGGGATCTTTTGGATCTGGAATATCAGTCAAATTTCCTCCTAAAGACATTTGCTGTCTTGCGTATTTCTCTATTCTTGCTTGATCTTGGGTTAATTTATTGTTTTCAAGTATTAGTTTTCTTCTATCTGTTAGGTTTTGCTTTTGCTTTGCAATTTCTGCGCCCTCAGCAGTAGAAATCTGTTGCCCTCCTCCGTCCGCAAGGGCTACTTCTCTTTTTGTTCTTCCTTCTATGAATTCCTGGTCTAAATCCTTTTGTATTTTAGCTAATTCCCTTTGCGATTTTATGTTTTCTCTTTCAAGCTGAATTCTCTTAGTTTCATTATCAAGTTTTGTTTTTTCTATCTCGCTTATTTTCTCGTTTGCGGCTCTTGCTCTGGCTGTAGCTAAGATAGAACTAGAAAGCGCGTCATAAGCCTCCCTAGCTTTTATTGATGCGCTTTCTTCAAATTTTAGATTGCCAAAATATGCAGGGTATAAGTTCTGTAATTGTTTATAAGCTCTCTCTCTCTCTTCTAGCTTTAAATTATTATTAGTGTATTCGGTAAATAATAATCTTAATGTAATCAATTCTGATTGAGCGTTTTGAGTTCCTAATAATTTAACGGAATCTATTTGATCTGCCCTTCTTTTTAATTCATCAATTTTTTTAGCAAAAATATCTAGTTTTGATATGTATTCAATTATAGGGTCAGCCGCAAACGCAATTAATCCAGCTATACCAACCCCAGGAAGTATGTTAGCTACAAATCTTAACGCTCCAAAAGCTTTTCCTGCTCCTGCGGCTACCTTATCAAAAGCACTTCCATAATTACCAACATTCCTGCCTGATCTGCCTGTGGCTTGCTCTAAATCTAAAACTTGTTTATTTAACTGAGGTATTGTTTTGGCTAGTCTTTGCCCGAATGGAGAATTTCTTTCCTGAGCAGAAAGCCCGTCGAACGTCACTCTTAATCTATTTAACGCAGCTCTTCTTTGGTCTAAGCTGCCCTTTTCAGCAACTTGTTCTTTTGCAAGATTTTTTAAAGCAGCTGCATTTTGAGCAAGTCTTATTTTTTCTTTTTCTAATTCTAGATTTGAAAGTTTTCTTGTTTTTGTGTTGAACTCGGTAGCTTTGGAATTTTTATTTATTTCGTCTGTATATGGTTTAATAGATATTCTTTCTCTATCTATAGCATCTATAGTATCTTCTGCTTGCCTTAAATTGCTTGCGTTTACAGTCGTCCCATCAGGATTAGCACCTCCAGATCCAGAGTTTTGAGATTTATAATATGCGTCTATTTCAGCCTGAG
>Ga0247810_10000746_pt1 | contig 27745 bp, 27 predicted proteins | sample UWRJL119311C1_FD_179918 | JGI IMG/M metagenome (GOLD analysis project Ga0247810, IMG submission 179918) | Plant litter microbial communities from Arlington Agricultural Research Station in Wisconsin, United States - UWRJ-L119-311C-1 | ecosystem: Environmental > Terrestrial > Plant litter >... | reverse complement strand
TTTTGCTTCCATCTCTGCGAGCGAGATCCTACTCATAAAATTCTCCAGGTATTCTGCCGGATAACAATTGTGCAATTCGCACATTACGGTGAAATCTTTGGTGAAATGCAGTGTCGTATTTTCATCCAGATAGAAGGTATCAGACTTGGTGTAAACACGTTCCATTGTTGCGTATAATTCGTTAATGTAGGCTAACGTGCTCTTTCTCTTTGCTGCTGCAGATCCTATTTGTCTTTTGGCAATTTCATGAATGCCTTTGAAATTTAAGGCTGTGCTTTCCAGACAATGGTCGTAAGCATGGCTTCCATTTGCGGTTCTTCTCATCGAGACTACACATAATCCAATGGTTTTCGAGCATTCAGAGAAACCCTCACTATAGCCGTCAGCAAGTGAATCGTAGACTGTAGCATGGTTAATAAAGATTTGCAGCACTTCCTGCGGTTCCAGTTTGTAAATAGAACAGGCTATCCTGAACTCTAAAGGGATGTGAACTAGGTGGCGGTTGGTTTTTGTTTTCATATTCATCTTATTTAATTTTTTCAATTTAAATAAGCCTCTATGAGGGGTTACCGCCCAATGGTATAGGGCTGGTAACTCACTCAGTCTATTGTAACGCGGCTCTGATAAAGCCACCCTTCCTTTCGAATGGGCCTCAACAAAAGACATAAGGAGCACCAGCCCTATAGCAAATATAGGGTTTAGGATGCTCTACTTACGCTCGCTGAGTAAATTTATCAGATTTCGTTGCGAGGCTTTTAAGCAATTCTTAATTATAAATTAGGATTGCGTTTTCTTTATTTATTCTTTAATTTTTCCATATGCTAATGTATTTAGTTTTATTTACAATAAATAATATATTTTAAATTAATTTAACACTACTTATTGTAATTACCTCACACAATTATCCAAGCGCCGTAAAATGCGGGTAGGGTTGGAAAGAAAGATCAACATGAAGCTTTACACCAACCAACAGTTGTAAAGCTGACAGAATAAAAGCTAGTATCCTAGCGGATAAATTACGTTACAAAACTTTTCACTTCGTGTGGACGAAGCAGCTAGATAGCGTGAAAATTTTCCCGATGCTAAGCACATGATTGACAGACTATCTGATTGCGATCGAAAGAATTTAATTCATTATTTGATCGATCACAATAGAGAGCCCGTATTGCTTCTGAATTTTAGCATTTAATACCAGAGGACGCTGGGACACTGACGTTATACTTGCGAGATTTAAACTGCAGCGAGTTCGTGTTTTCTCCGTTTCCCGAAAATAATATGTGATGAGATATGCCAAATTTTAATGATCTTAGCTTATTATTTCTTTAAATTATTAAAGAAAAAAAGTATGAGATAAACCGCAAACAAAGCAATTGCGTAGTATATGGCTTTGTTCTTATTACCATCTAGATAATTTCTATATATCTCTATACCAAGCATTAAAGTTGCTAAAGTACCAGCACATATAGCTGGCCATACAGTATGATGATAATATTGGTTTGCTACAATCACCAGAAGAAAAAGTACTACCACTAATGGTCTAACAATATTATCTGATTTGTATTTCTTTGAAAGCATTCTTTTAATTTTGAAACTAATCATCAATAATACAGCCATATATTAACCTATCATTTATAGTTTGATGTAGATTACAAGCTCCTTGTGATTTTTATTTTAACAATTGAAAAGTGTAACCTCATATCTTTCATTGAATTTTTAATGTTATATATTAGTTTCCATTAAAACCAGAACTATGGGATGTGATGTCTATGTATTTAAAGTTGACCAAACGAAACTCGCTGATAAATTTGCTGAAACTGCCAACTCAACAGCTTCATTTGATGAATATGTAACTCAGAACAACCTTGAGCAGGCAAAAACGTGGGATAAATTAGATGCTGAAGTAATATTACTTAAGATAAAAACTGACTTACATCAATTGTCACATGATGAATTTTGGGAGATTCTGCTGTGGATAAATTATAGTACTGCTGAAGACCCTTCCTGGGGACTTCAATTTGAAGATGAAAAAGTCAATGCAAAATTGAATGAGTTTGGTTTTAATTATATTGAAGATTTTCAAGATAATACCAGGGTGTTTTTATTTGCGCTTGGCGATTTCAAGGATGATGTATACAATAGTTCCTGGGATGAGACAAGAGAATATGCTTGTTTAACCCATGAGGAATTCAACTTATTTTTAGACTATATATCCTATTTATATACCACTGTTCTAATTAGCTCTAATGAAGAATATAGTAATAGATCAGATTACCAACAATTTGCCAAAATCATCACCGAATGCTCAAAAGATCCATTGTTGAAAAGATTGGTAACAGAACACTCCGAAGAAATCATCAGCACCAAATCTGTAGAACAGTATGGTATGGTTTTCGGGACTTTCTCAAGGGAAGTTTGTTGCGGCGATTTTGAACAAGCAATTGATAGATGTCAGCGGATGAAAGAACAATTGAAGGGAAATCCGTACCCAATAATCATCCTGGATTCTTGATCATCTACTGCGTCGATCATCTGAATTTTAAATTATTGAGCGCCTTTTGTAATCATGAATATCAGCATTATTTTTTTGTAGTAAAGTTGTCAATGCTTCATACCCATTAAGGGTGTGATATTCTAATTCTCTATCTGATATTGGAATGCAATGTAAGAACGTAACTGCTTTTGAATCCAGACTTAATCCGCTAAGTTTATCCTGCCATAGATACGGTGTGGTAAAAAAACAGTGCTTCATGTCAGAACCTGGAAGATAATGTTCTACCGTACCGAAAAATACGCTACCCCTAGTGCAATTGTAATTGTGTTTGATCATTAAACGGCTAATGAATATAATAAAAGTAGTCGCCATATCATCATGTGAGTATTCTCCCATCAATAATTCTATTCGAATATCCTGCTTCTTTCCATCTATCTCATTAAGGTTTTCATAGTCTGATAAACCTAGTGAGCAATGAATAAATTTATCAGGGCTTACAGCATCTCTTAGCCGCAAAACCTCAACCTGCTCATCACCAGCATCAGGATTAGTCCAAACATCTGGCAGTATACCTAAGGCATCAGCAAGAAAGAAGGTCAGTTTTTTATTGTCATCATTAAATTCCATTTAATATATTTTTTTTGACGTTACTTAGCAAGCCATATTTTTGAATTTTACGACTAAATATTATACAATAATACTAAATTTTACATAAAAAAACAAATTATAAACCAAAAATAAACATTCAATCATACTGATATTAGTCCTCTATAAAAGAAGCCTGCTCAGGAGAGCAGGCTGCAATGATTTTTAATTTGATAAAGGTCTGATCTGACCAGCATAAACACTATTAGATTTTTGTTTTCCATCCATATCTGTAAAAAACAGCCAATAGTGAATTTCATCCCCATAATGAACTGCCGGAGACAAAATTTCGGCCGAATCATCATCTACCTCATGATTATGGTACCAAATAAAGCTCTCCCTCAACGTTGCATTATACTGTAGCAGATAGACCATACGTTCGTTTGCAGCATAGGTCTGCGGCAGATTTTCCCAATTGATCATCACTCTTTTTTTGGACAAATATTTCAGCCCTAAGATTTTTGGCGCTGCCAGCTCCCCTCGGCTGATTCTTATATCCGGGTAACTGAGGTAATAGTTTCCACCAACACCGCTCACTGCGTTGATATTATCCTTCAATGAATTAAAGAGTAAGTCATCAGTAGGCGTCTCCTGGTCAGCTTGAGCATAGCCAATCATCAATGCATTTGCTGTATCTTCCACAAAAGGAGTCAGATACTTGTATCTTGCTTCCAGATCTTTTAAAGCATCGCCTGACTCTGTCACGAATACTTTTTTCTTTTTGTTAGTTAAGTTTTCCATCTTTTTTTTCAATTTAATATTAGCTGTAGCGATAGTTACTAAAATATTCATCCGTCCAATTATTATAAATGATTGCTTTTGCTATTAGTCCTCTGAGTTCCAGCAATGCCAGATCCTCTAAAAATGTATTTTCCAACCTGGTTAGCTCATCTGCGATGATGGATGAGTTTTGACAATTAATCCCATCGTAATCCATTTCATTATCCTCAACCAACTGAATTAGCAAGCATAAGATGTGCTGTATGGAGAAAAGAAAACAAGAAAGCAATCCATGATATTCTTTCAGGTTATCTGCTTCCGCAGCATACCATACAACCGTCCAATAAAATTCATCCGCCATTTCCTGGATTCTTTCATTATCATAGATATCCTGCGGGTGAAGAAGATAATTACGTTCTAATGATCCTATTGCCTCATTTAAAGAAGCTATTAAATCAGCAATCGTTACGGTCAGTTCGTCATCCAGAAGATTAATCAATTCACAGGTGACTTCATCAATTTGCCTATGATCTGCCTTTTCTTCTTTCAGGTCTTTCAAAGGGCCTTCCAGAGCCATGCCATACAATAAAGTGATCAAGCCATCAACAATATAGATCAACACAGACATTACTATCGGAACAACATCTTCAGACTCATATTTAACCAGCCCTTTCATATTATTGGGGGTTTCTTCCTAAAAATCGCAACACTTCTTCCAACAAGTAGAAACGGGTGCCCTGCACTTCCGTATATTTCAGCTTACCGCTTAATACCCAGCGTCTGATCGTACTTGGTGAAATATCCAATAGCTCTCCCAGTGTTGCATTGTTCAGTACCATGTTCTTTTTCGACAAATCAGCAGTTCTTGCCAGTTGACTGGAGACTTTGATCTCGGTAACGATTTCGAGAATCAAGCTTAGCTTTAATAAAATTTCCTTTTCCATTTTTTTATGGTTTTTAAAGGTGAAACAAACACACTGATCCCTGCGCACCCCGTAGAGCAGCAATTTTTATATCCTCATTAATCTGCAGATTGGTTAAAGGAGTTGTGGTAATTTAAAAAAGTACAGATGTTATGAAGGTATCTTCCTGCACCATCGTCATTTCCTAGATGGGCAGCCATGCTAATCAATACTCCTATCTGCATTTCCGGCTCACTGTCAAACATAGACAGGTCTATTACTTCAAAACCAGCATCAGCCAATAGAAAATGTATATTCTTGGGCAGGTATCCCTTTAATGGCATCAAGTGAAATAGCCATCCCTTGTTATAAGAATAACCTTCCGCTCTCCATTGCCCCGAATTCTGCAGAAAAGCTCTGGTTAGCGTATTCGTTATTTTAGTCGCTTTACGCACTAACAGATCATTTCTCTCCAACACTCCCGATTTTAGAATTTCCTCCAGGGCACAAGCTGTTACAGCGTCTAATACCAACCCCGTTTTGTTAGCTTTTTCGCTGAGCTTTGCGGTCATTTTTTCCGGAGCTGAAAACATATTGATCCTGTTCAAACGAGGGTGACTGATAGTAAGCGGACTACAATACACTATTTTTGCGTTCTTACCTGCCGCTTGTTGCATTAATAAGTTAGGTGTGTATTCATAAAAACCAGCATTACGATCATCTTCCAAAATGATAAAACCATATTGTTCCTGCATAGCCAACAACCTGTCTATCCTTGCCGGTAATTGCTGATAGCCAAATGGGCAAGAGATCCTTGAATTGAAATACACGATGCCCACTTTTTTCTGCCTGCATAATTCATCCAATGCGTCAAGTGATATTCCATAATCATCAGATTTTAAATACGCTACACGACTGGTTACCTCTGTTAAGGTTTCTATAACTGTTTTTTTAACCGGACTCGCCACCACGATGAACATTTTCGGAGGCAAAAATGTAATACAAATCAGGTTAATCGATGCACGATATCCCTCTGCGTAATGCACCATCGCATCTGTAAAAGAGATTTTTAGTGTCTTGTTCAACCTTTTTGTTATCTCTTTAGTTAAGTTCGAGAAGCTCTCCACTTCACGCTCTTTGGTATTGAGCTTCCCAAACTTTTTTACTGCCTTATTGTAATAATTATCTAATGTTTTCGTCAGCCTGTTATTTTGCATTACGGTATCCTGATCAAACAATACTATTTCTGTTGGCACAGTAACTATCACTTCATCTAAACTACCCTTCGAAGGCCCTCTTTTATTCGGTAAATGCGAAACTATCTTTGTGCCGTTTCTTCCTGCAGTTACAACCAGACGATCCTCCACTCTTAATTTATAAATCACTCTTGCTATAACGCCCTTATCCAGCCCCATATGTTCTGCGATAACTCTGTGAGCAGGTACATGATCCGAAAGAGCAATAAATTTATGGACTATGGCCTTCTTAATAGCGTGTCTGATTATCTCTGTAGGATTGTCTTCCTTTTTAACGTCAAGATCAAGAATACTTTCCCATTTTTTGGTTAATCTTTTCATAACATTTGGTTTAGAATCAAATTTATAATTTCACAAACTGATATTTTACAGTAAACCTTAATAAAATCTTTGCATTTCAGGAAACTCACAAGTATTGACCGTGGTGCGAAAACGCATGTTCGTGTAAAGTTTTAAGTATCAATATGCCTTAATGATATCATTTAGGCTATCGTATTTTCCGTTGGTGTAAAATTTGACAGTGCACACAGGTAGGCTTTTACCAGAACTTGGATAGAAAAAAAACGTTAATTAAGTAGAAACAAACCGCCGATATAACCAAATCCCGACCAAAATCAACAAAACAACGCCCCCTACTACCCACCTAAAATCTGTAGAAATGCTTTTTATTTCCTTTTTCTCTACCTCTTTTTGAGTTTTCCTTTCCTGTTTTTCTGATTGCTGCTGCTCTTTATTTTGCGACTGCATTGTCGACAATTCTGCAAGATTTGTGTTTTGCTGCGCTTCGCCAGAAATCACAATTCGCTCTGCTTCTCCTTCAAAACCATGCGCTGCAGAAAAAGTGAATTTGCCTTTAGGCCATAACTGTACTTGATAAGCTAGCTGCACATCTTCTTTTTTGAAAACCATGCGCAATGAATTGGTATTGTTTTCCTCGCTGCTGATTGATTTTGTATGACTACTACTGTCAAGCATAGCGCTTGAATATTCTGTCGTTTTTTCTGTTTTTTTCATTAGTCCGCAACCATGTATTGTAAAAGATAAACCAATCAGAATTTTCACCCCGTAACGTAAAAAAGTTAGTTTCATGGCTTTTCCTCCCTATCCGTCAACCAGTCAGCTATACTATTTATTGTTTTGATATGCCTTCGTTTCTTATAAACGCCATCACCTTCGGGGCTGCCGGTCACATTCGTGTTTCCTTCTATCGATAGCACATAATCACCGTCCCTGCCAATAATAAGTCCTACATGCACAATGCGTTTTTGCTCTGGAGAATAAATCCCTATCAGATTCCCCGGCAATGTAGAGCGGGCTAAACGTGATCTGGGAAACATATCCGGCGACCAGCCAGTTCTGGGTTTATTGAGTCCTTCCTGGGCAAAAAGCCAGCTAATATAGGCTGCACACCAGGGAGCCCCTTTTTTAAGGTTAACTGTCCTGAGGTAAGTTTCCACCCGCACGCCATCATTTTTGCCCGTTTTCTCCCTTACCCCTATTTCCTGTTCAGCCCGGTGAACCAGTTTTTCCCTCATCGTTAACAGATGGCGATGAGACAGCCCAGTGCTGCCAGCAAAACCAAAACAAAAGATGCCCAATAAAAGCCTAATTGTTGCCATAATGCTAAAGTGTTAAATTGTGAAACCATCTGTTTAATTGGGGGCAGCTCCAGAGACAGCCAGAAGTATTGCATCATCCACCACGTTAGCGCACAAACAATCAGGAAGGTGACCAAGCTTAAGATGACCAGCACGCTAACACTTGGATCAACATATCCAGCGGTGTTGTCTAAAAAATACAGCCAGCGCCGCACCAATGCCCAAAGCAGCAGCAACCCTAAAAATATAAGGATCGGTTGCAGGCGTTTGAATGAAGGGATTTTAATTTCCCATGAGCCCGATAAAACAGGCAGTTTTATAACTATTGAGTTCATCACGAATTTCTATTAAATGATTATTATTTTTTGATTTAGAAATAGAAAGCCTGGCTGGGGCAAGACCAGCCAGGCAATTCTTTATACCAATGGCACTATTGCACCGAGGTATTCACTGGTAGAAGTTTGCTTTCCATCTTCTGAGATGAAAGCGAGCCATCCATGAACAGCTCCCCCGTTCATACTTCTTGGGATGTAGACGGTCAACTTTCCGTCTCCCCTGGTTTCTAATCCCTTCACCACAACATTACGTTTTACTTTGGGGTCATAGAAGGTAACGTAGGCCACATCTTTGTTTCTGGCAGCCTTTATGGCAAGATCTCTGTCGGCCGCAGGTTGCCATGCCAATTCAATCTCTCTTTCCGGCAGCGGAGTAATAACTAGCCGGTCAGCACCTTCCAGCTTGCCATCGGTAAGCATTACATTTACGTAGTCAATTTGAAAGTCAGGGTAAATACCGATGACGTTTTCGTTAATTACGGTCTGTACTGCTGCATTCATCCCAGAACTTTTTGCTTTAGCTGGTTTATAACCGATGCCAATTAATTCCGTGAAGTGAGATAAAAATTCGGTCACCATCCCGAATCTCAGCGTCTGCGTTTCCTGTTTTAAAGTTAACGGCTTGTTTGATTTTGTTGGTTTTGCTTTAGCCACTTGTTGGCCTTTCAACGTGCAGAACACAATTGGTCCTACGCTTCCTTTTACTGTTCCCAGTAAACCATTTTGTACTAATCCCATTTTTTTAAAAGATTAAATTGTTAATAATTCTGTTATTTCAAATTCAAAATACCATTACTCTGAATCCGTTGAACGAAAGTATAGCAAAGAATTGTAAATAAATCATGTTTTTCGGCGATGACCGAATTTGAACGAATTTGATTGAATTTGACTGCTAAAAAAAAATTGATCTACAAAAAAAGGCTTCCATTTTCATGAAAGCCTTGTTGTTACTGTTGCAGATTTTTGCTCATCATTTGAACTTGACCCGCAGTGCCTGCCATTTATATTGTTGCTTTTCGATATATGTGCCACCGGTTAAGGTAGCACCACAAATGCATCCCGGGCTCACTTTTTTAGTATTCCGCAGCAGCTTGTTCCCATAATATTTTAGAAATAGGCTTGCTACACATAAACATCCTTCAGGTACTTCAAACTCGAACCGCTTGTTACTGCTCAGGTCAATTCCATCAGCGTAAAATCGAAGATCCTGTTTCAATGGTTCCCTGGTTTGCATTCCATCTTCCAGCCTGATGATGGTGACAGCTACCGTCATCAGGCAGTAGCTGCTGCCCTTTGCAAATTTCAAGCGTTTTAAATTGAATTCAGGGAATACAATACTTAACTTCCCTTCTTCATAATCCATATCGGGTTTTGTTCCCAGCCATTTCATCACCGGCGAGTTCGTATTGTACTCGAAATCCGCTAAGGAATCAAAACTGTTCATTTCGAAATGGTAAGCCCTGGTCTGCACATCTCTCGCCTGGATCATTATGGGACTCACTTTCTTCACCAGTCGGCCAGACATTGCTGTATCCTGTAAACCCATCAGCTCTCCTGCAAAACTATGCCTCAGTGCTGCAGAAAATGAACTGACCATACCAAAGGTGTCGCAAGACTTTTTACTTGCTTCACTCAGCTTAATTGTACCCGGTGCCAGCCTGGCACAAACAATTTGTTTGTTGTTTACTTTTTTAAAAATCACAGCGCCCATCGGCCCGGTGAAAAACTTTCCATCAAATTTTGCCATCATATATTTTTTTAATTCTCAGCAAGATATAGCAAACAGACAGCAAAAAAAAGCATCTGGTAAGCTATGACCGAATTTGAACAGATTTGAACGAATTTGACTGCAAAACCAAGTGCGATAGACCCGACCATTGGTTAAGAGTAGATGGCTTTTAAACAACAACATATTCAGGCCGTTCTAATTAAGGCGTTGCTCCGTATGATTTAACTAGTCAAAAATCATCGGAGCTGCGTCGGACTCAGGTCGTTGCCATCACGCTTTCACACACCATCGTCCTATACTCGTCCCATTATCTTCTTCATTCTATCGCAAATTCTCATATCCAGTTTATTTTGATTATTCTCGGTAAAAAGTATAATCAGACCGGCTAATATACCTACCGATAATGTGGGCGAATTTATCAAGCAACCGCGTACTTCCATACCGAATTTCCTCCTCCTGGCTTACTGGCTATTCAGCGGCAGCATTAATTCCGGCGCATTATTATGCGCCTTATTCACTACAGTAGCATTTACAGCAGTAGAAACGCGGTAAGCATTCATCAGTTCATCCGGATATGGATTGCATAAGCTCAACAGATCCGGCACGCTTAAATCTTTGCTCAGCCATAACTTTTCTGTCTCCGCACCTAAAATAACCGGCATCCTGAATTTAGGATCATGTACCTTGCCTACCGTTTCATTCGCTACGGTGGTCATGATCGTAAAAGAACGGTATACCTCTCCCGAAAATTTATCTTTCCATTGGCTCCACAATCCGGCGAAGGCAAATAGCTCCCGGTCATTTAGCACAAAACGGTATGGTAAACTTGCTCCTGTCTTTTTATCCCGTTCGTAAAAGCCATCGGCCAATACTAAACAGGTTTTGTGATTTTTCAATAAAGGAGACCAGGTGCGGTTAGTCGCTGCCTCTTCACTCCTAGCATTCATCGTAGAGAAGTTTAGCTTAGTACTGTCTGCCCAGAAAGGTACCAGACCAAAATGCATTTGCTGTGCAAGATCTGGTTCATCGCCCGTATTGACCAATCCGTTTTGTGTTGGCGCGAGATTATAGTTAGGCGAATAATCAACTGGCAACTTCACGGCATAGGCTTTCAATAACTCTTTTTGCTCTTTGGTGAGTGTGTAACGTGCGCACATGTTGATTTATTTTAAGATATGTATTCCTAGTGTTCCCAGGGGCATTTTCCCTATTTAACAGCTCTGCCATTGTAATGTTTATGATCTATCTCATTATTCAATTAAAAAGCTAATGAGAAAGCCAACCATGAACCTTCAATATCGCGTCTGCAAATACCTGTGGTGCTTCCAGTGGTACATTATGTCCGGTTTCGACAGTAACATGTTCATGTAGACCGGTAAAGAAATGACTATTTTCTTTGGTTCCTCCTGGCTTCAATGGATCGTTAGCACCATCAATGGTAACAGTAGGTACGTTTATTTTAGGTTGATGTGCTAAAAGATCTTCAAGTAACTGCAGTTCTGGTTCTCCGCCCTCCTTACCGAGCATAAAGCGATACGTATGAATTACCACGTCTACGAAGTCAGGATTTCCAAATGCAGCGGCTGTCCGGGCGTAAATGGCCTCATCAAATTCCCAATCGGGCGACCATTCCTGCCAAAGGATCTTACCTATCTCATAGCGACTTTCAGCCAAGCATTCACGTCCGCGTTCTGATTGAAAAAGGTGCTGGTACCAGCATACACGCTCCAGTGTTGGTGTGGCCGCTTGTTTCTGCTGTTCTATATCGATAATATCGTAACCGGCATAAGATACCAGTCCCCCTACTTTTTCCGGCCAAAGCGCCGCCGCCACACAAGAGGCATTACCGCCCCAGTCAAACCCAGCGAGAATGGGTTGTTCCAGGCCTAGTGCATCACATAGTTCAATCACATCAGATCCACGTGCCACCTGCTGTCCGTTTCGCATAATATCTGGTGACAAGAATCTGGTCGGACCGAAACCACGGGTGTAAGGAATGATGATTCGCGCACCAGTTGCTAATAAAATCTTCGCAACTTCTTCATAAGCATGCACATCATATGGGAAACCATGAGATAAAATGACCGGCCAGCCCTGATCATCGCCCAATTCAAAATAGGCTATTGACAGATTTTTGGTTTGTACAGTTTTTACCGGAAAGGAATTCATGAACATTGATTCTTCTGTAGACATAAGCAGATATGTTTGGGTAAGACATTGATCTGTTAACAAGTTGAATAAGGCGAAGGTTTTTACATGTTTTATCACTCCGATGAAAAAAGATACAGGAAAGGTAGATTGCTCTCAGCCCGGCCAATGCAATGTATATAATATCATGGCTATTATTTACAGGATCTGCTAAAGGGATGGCAATGGATGGATAAGCTCGCGGCTAATCAAAATTTAATTAAATGATTGCCTAAAAAGTAAAGGAGATTGTTTTGTCTTGGATTTAAATAATTTACTGAACGATTGTAAGTGCTCAAATCCTAAGCCGTGGGCAATTTCGCTTATCGTTAAATCTGTCCCGGATAATCTTTCCTTCGCTTTTTCAATCAACTTGTCGTGAATATGTTGTTGCGTGTTTTGCCCTGTCAGTACTTTTAGCATACTGCTTAGATATTTGGGAGAAATGTTTAACGACTGCGCTACATAGCTCACAGTCGGCAGGCCTTTTAAAATGAGATCATCACTATTAAAATAAGCTGATAATATAGTTTCTAAACGTTCCATTATCTGATGGTTCACCTTTTCCCGGGTAATGAACTGACGGTGATAAAAGCGGTCTGCATAATTAAGTAATGCCTCCAGATGCGAAATGATGATACTTTTACTGAATTTATCAATATTGGACAGGTACTCCATTTCAATGGTCCTAATGATCGCTATGATATTTGCCTCTTCAATGTCAGATAAAAAAAGGTTTTCATGCAATGCATAATCCCAAAAATCGTAATGTTTTATAGTTTTTGCTAATGCTGTGTTCCATATAAAATCAGGATGGATATACACCACCCATCCCGATTTTATTACTTCTTTATCTTGTTTATCAATGACAATGCTGAATACCTGACCCGGTGCCATGAAAGACATAATTCCTTCATTAAAATCTAATGGATGCTGCCCATACTTTACCTTAACATTCAGCATCCTCTTCACTGAAATGGTATAAAAATCAAGCAGGATGTTTATAGGTTCCTCATTTTCAGGAGGCGAAACACTGCCAACATCTACTACACTGATCAGCGGATGTCTTGGTTTTTGCAAATTTCTAAACTCGTGAAACTCGCTTATGGTCTTAAATCGTCTCGTTCCCATTACCTTCTTTTCTTATTTCCAATATAAGCTTACCGCTCACATGCCAGGTTTCACTTTCGCGGTGCGCTTCGGCTACCTGCTCTAAAGGGAATAATTTACTGATAAAAACTTTCACTTTGCCCTCATTAATTAATTTGGCAATCTCTATTAGATATTCCTGTCTGGGCTGGTTAGCAGAAAGTTCGCCCCTGATTCCTTTACGTAAAAAAGCAGTCTTTATCTCATCATTAAACGGCAAATCGATATTGACACTTACAAACGCACCTCCCTCTTTTATTACATTCACAGCTTTCAACCGCTCGTTATTGTCGCGAAGTGCCGAAGCTTCCAATACAAGATCTACATCATTAACTAAATCTTCAAAATTCTGGTTTTGGTAATCGATTACTTCGTCGGCACCCAGCTGTAACAGGTAATCCTGATTTTTTGCAGAAGCAATTGCAATAACATATGCACCGCTCGCCTTTGCAAATTGTACAGCAAAACTACCAACTCCACCCGAAGCTCCCTGAATCAAAATGCGGTGGCCCGACTGTAACTTTCCATGCTCAAAAATGGCAGTCCATGCGGTAAGCCCCGCCAAAGGTACCCCTGCTGCTTCATTAAAGCTAATGTTAGGTTTAAGGGCAAATTGTATGGCTTTCGCTGCACAATATTCGGCATAACTTCCATCGCCGGGAAAATTAGGCACACCATACACGGCATCACCTTTCTTAAACTGGGTTACTTCGTTTCCTGTTTTCTCTACAATACCAGCCAGGTCATAACCCAAAATTAAAGGTAGTTTCAAAAACGGCCTTAAGATATCGTTACCACCCTGTCGCATGATACAATCTGTGGGGTTAACGCCACTGGCATACACTTTTACCAAAATTTCATCAGCGGCCGGAACCGGACGCTCCACCTCTTCTATTTTTAATACTTCAGGTCCGCCAAACTTGTTAATGCTAACTGCTTTCATAATTCTATATTTATATACAAATATCAAAGCGAATTGCTACGCAAGTTTAGCCAAACTTCGTTTCTTCTTAGCCTAAATGCATACACCTGCTTTTGACACGCTAAAACCGGGAAGTAGTTGATATTGATTTGAGGGCCTATTTAAATTGCCGGAACTTATGTTAAAGAAAATGACGACAATTATTGACAGAATGCAACATCAAAAGTTCCGCTCACACTGCTGTCTGATTGCTGATCGGCAAAACTAGCTTTACCCGCAACCTTTCCATTGCTGATCGACGTAATCTCTATCCTGCAATCTGCACTTACAAAGCCAACACCTTGATCTGAAGCAGAATCGTTAAAGATTAACCAGATGTTGTTACTTCCCTGTGTATACACACCTACTTTTTTAGGAACCCTGAAATACACACTGTAACCGCTATTTTCCGGACTTGCGCAATTGAAACTGCTGTTTGCTGATAGGTTCACGATTACCCGTTCTACGTTTTCAGAAACATCAGTGGTGGCGCGGCCGGTTACGGTGGTATACTCCTTACCGTATACCTTGCCATGTACAACAGCATTTTCATCTGGTTTAACTTCTTCGTTTTTATTTTTTTTACAGGCGCTAAAAGCAAAACAGAAACATACAACTAACAGAATTTGAGAGATTTTTTTCATAAAAAGGTTTTTATTTTAACAAGTGGTCCAGATATTGGTTTTGAAATTTTACTTATTAAACAACAATATCTGCCGTAAGGTGTTAAATGCATAAAAATCTAATATGAGAAGAAAAATACGATTAACTTACTTGTGTCAATTCGTGGTATTAGGGCTTTTGCTGCTCTCTGTGGGATGTAAAAAAAGCAATAAATCAGACGATCAGCCTGAGACAGCAGCGGCATTGAAAACCAAAATTGTAGCGAAATGGAAACTGGTGAGCGGCAGCTATACAGAGTATGATGCCAATGGTGCTGTGCTCAACACACAAGATCTTTCCGGACAAAATCCTGTCCCTGTATATGATTTCAGGGAAAATGACAGGTATTATGTAACCGATTCCGGAGATCCAAGAGAATTCTTTTATACGGTGTCGGTCACACCCGAAGGCAAGTCGAGAATTCTGGTAGACAGTAGTCAATATTTTGACATCACTTCAATTAACGGTACTGATATGACCTGGACAAGCGATATTAAAGCAAAAGACGATCAGCCAGGAACGATTAGAAGGGCTTATACAGAAGTACATTTTCAAAAGATATAAATCTTGTATAAGGCCCACCGCGTGGTGAGCCTTATACCGAATAACTCTATTTTCCAAATCTCGTTTTTGCCATAATCTTTTAAAGAGAGCGTATCCGGTGATTTGATTATAATTCCTTATTTTAAGTATGAATAGTATATATTTCAAAGCGCATATAGATTCCATATTTAGTGCTCATCAGACCAAAAAAAAGCCATGACAATAACTATGATCACTAATGCACTCGACAGTTAAAATTTTCAGAAACTACTTCTTCACTATAACATTGATATTTTTATCTGGCTGTTATTCGCGAGAAGAAGAAAATAAGACCAGGATTCAACAAAAAGCAGAATTCACTGCAGTACTCACTTATTACTTTAAAGATAACTTAAAAGTAGCATCACCCGTTATTTACAATGTACCATCAAACAGCTTGGACAAATTTTGTATCGATGAGATAAAAGCCTTTAAAGACAAGCTGGGATTTTCTAAGGAAAAAATACTGAAAATGTCGGAAACAGATACAGCCTTGTTCTCGCAGGATCTAATCCCATTTGCTAAACTGATTCATAAAAATGATTTGCCTGCATACACAGGGATGAAGGATAACAGATTGCCTGCCTCATTTGAGAATGGCTACTATGTACTATCAACCCCCATATTCGATACTATGTTCAACTGTGCAATCGTGGATATAGGCTATGTCTGCGGCAATCGTTGTGGTCTATTCCAATATCATTTATTCAAAAAGACAGATCACAAATGGAGGTTAGAGAAATCCTTCTGCAAAATGGTGATGTAGATTTGAGAGGAGCTTATACAGACTGTATTTTTAAAAGATGTGAGCTTAAAACAATGAGATTTGAGTTGGAGCAAAATGCTGGTTTACGACTAAATTCTCCAATGAAATCTGCTGCCCTATTATTTTTTTTAATGAAAACATAAATTGTTGCTGTTCATTTTCAACGATAAGTGTATCCCCTATCAGGCCAATACCTTTGCCCGATATAGACTCTGGCAGATCATTTGATAAATCTATAATGTTGGTCTGTATGACATTATTTTGTAAATAATATTTATCCAATTTGGCAGGAGGCTGACAGGTAATTTGCCGTTCAAAAAGAACACTAATGCTGGCCATTAATCCTTCCAATGTAGCTGAGGCTTTTTCAAAATCAGTTCTATTCTTTAGATATCGCCTTTTCAGATCGCTTCTTATAGTTTCAGCCAGTCTGAGTTCTTTTGCTATTTTTTCTTCAATTTCTCTCGCCAGATAGGCGTTTTCGCATTCAAAAATTACCGTTGCCATTCTCGCCCCCTGTTCCAGCCAGCGGGTAAGATGTCGTTTCTTTTGTGATATACCAACCTTTACCTGATGTTCATCAAACAATGCCAAATAAACATGATGTGGTCGCAAATTATATTCCTGTTGTTTTAAACTTAGCGATGATACAGGGACATTATAAAATGAGGGATTAAAGCTATTGGATTTGGAACAGTCAAAACATACATTTCCTTTTTTATTAGTCATGGAACTGATATGCGGGCAAGGCACTGAATGAAAAGTTTTTAAATCGTAACTCCCGATACAAAACTTAGATGATAACGGTCTGATGGTGAAATTATGACCAATAATATGTTGATAAATACGGTTTACCAGCTTTCCATCTATCTCATCTATTACGAAATAAGGTCCTTCAGCATTAAAACCATAACCTGAAAGTACTTTTATGCTATTTTCCATCTTTTAAAATTTACCTTCATTTGGAATGAAGCTATCGATCTAATCATCTTTACTATTTTTGTCTATGATGCACCTGGAGCTACTAGAAGCATGATGTTTAGAACATACCTCCTCAACAATTACTCCCGAACGGATGAATATCAATATTGAAAATTACAATACCAAACCCACCTTATTAGCTATTGCATCTTTTATTGTAATCACACTGATTTACTCCACATATGAAGCGGAATCAGACGGCTTTAATTTAATTGGATTTCCTTTAACGTTTAATAAATACACCTATGGCAAGATAGATCCCGCAGATATTGGATTAGCCCATATAGGCTTCAATACTGGTAATTTTCTATTAGATATGCTGATGTTAGCGGTATTCATTTGGGGATTTAATCTCATATGGATAAAATACTTGAAAAAACAATAATTCGGATTTTGAACTTTCAGCTCTTTTACTTCCTTTACATAAAGAATTTAACTTATGGAAATTTAACATTGATGTGGTTTACCATGAGCCATGATACTTTTTGATCAGGTTGGTGAGGCTTGCCAATTATATCTTTATACAAATCAGGCCTCCTAGCATTAATATACCTGGCTCCACCCGCATTAACAATTTTGTCGCTGCTAATTGTTCCGATTACAATTTCATTATCCAGTGCTCTGCATTCTGCGATGATATCCCCAAAAGGATCAATGATCATAGAACATCCATTCTTCAATTGGTCATCATCCATCCCAATCGGGTTAGAAAACACGCAATAGATACCATTGTCATATGCCCTGGCTGGCAACCATTTTATCAGCCATTTGCGCCCTTTTAAGCCATCAAATTCAGCTCTTAAAGATTCAGGATCATTCTTTTTGTTGTACCATAATGCAGGATCTACAAAACCAGCACCCGGCCTGGGTGAGGGTGTGCACATTGTAACATGCGGCATGAATAATACCTGCGCACCTAACAAAGTCGTAGCCCTTACATTCTCAATTACATTGTTATCATAACAGATCAGGATACCACATTTCCAGCCATACAAATCGAATACAGTATAAGCGTTTCCCGGTAGCAGATGTGGATTGATAAAAGGATGAAGCTTACGATGCTTCGCGATCAATCCGTTTTTGTCTACACAGACATATGCTTTATACAGCTGATCATCTTCGTCCTTTTCAAATAAACCAGCAAGAATAACAATATTGTATTCCCTGGCGTATTCGATTAACTCATTGATACTTTCCCCCGCAGGAATATACTCTGCAAGATCCAGCATCTGTTCTTTAGACAATTTGCGGGCGAAAGTATATCCAGTAATGGAACATTCATGAAATGCGATCACATCCGCTCCTGCAGCTGCAGCATCTGCAGACATTTTTTTAATCACTGAGAGGTTATATTTTTTATCCCCGCTCCTATTTTCAAATTGAGCGGTTGCTATATTCAGGTTGTTCATCATTGATAGATTATAATTTTATAAATTCTTTATTCTTTTTTGGCCGGCAGACCAAATCATCTTTAGGAAACTCGAGTAAGTTTAAGGCCAGCGCGTCGAAGTTTCCTACATATTGTATCGGCGTTACACCTGTATTTTTTCTGAACTCCTTAAAAGCATGAGAATGATCATAGTAGCCCACCTTAAAAGCCAGATCGGTCAATTTATCCTTTGGACCATCACGCAAGCCCTTCAAATAAATATTCTGCTTGATGATGTTCGAAAATCTTTTAGGTGGAATACCTACAATTTCCATGAACTTACGATCTATACTTTTACTGGTATAACCTGTATAGTGTGCTAATTCATTAACGCTCTTTAATCCTCCATAAGTCACAATATGATGAATTGACGAAAGCACAATTTGTTGAGATCTGGCAATGTTATTCTTTGATAACTTAATTAAAAACGTTTCTATCAATTTGATGCGATCAGGAATATTATCACAGTCAAACAATCTATCCGTCAATCTGCTACCTTCAGCTCCAGACACTGACTGTAAATCTATCACTTCATCTACAAGTTCATTCGCCGGAATCCCCAGTAACTGGTTAAGCCCGTGAGGATGGAATACAACAATTAACAATGCTGTCTCGTCGAAACAGAAAAGGTTCTTAAACGTATTTATCTGACCATAAATAAAAGCATCCGGCAACTCATCTGTAGCGTTGAATGTATTGATCTTAGCAATCAGCCTGTTTTTAAATGAAAATACCATACCTGTATTTCCATCAGTAAAAAGACGGAATCTCTTGATACTTGCAGTTTGGCTTTCTACATACAGATAATGTTTAACCAGATTCGAAAGCTGCTTTGACGGTGGCAATTGCATGTTTGATTCTTTGGTTGTCAAAGTTAACCTACTTTTATCTGTAGTACATGTACAATTGAGACAAGTTCATTTAAACGATCGTTTTATAAGACTTTTGCTTCTGCTATCGAATCCCCAAATATCAATTGGATTATTAGTCTTAAAATGCCGTCTCATTATTCAATGTATTATTATCTTTGCTTATAACGTTTTTTATGAAAATTGGATACGCTAGGGTAAGTACGTTCGACCAGAATTTAAGTTTGCAAATTGATGCTTTAAAAAATGCTGGTTGCGAGTTGATATTTGAAGAAAAGATTTCAGGTAAATCTAAGGATAGACCGGAGCTGATCAGAATGTTTGAAACACTTAGAAAAGGAGATAGCGTGATCGTTTGGAAATTAGACAGGCTTGGTAGATCACTAAAAGACTTAATAGATTTAGTCTCAAAAATGGAAAAACTTCATGTTGGATTTGAAAGCATCCAAGATTCAATTAACACTGGTACAGCAACTGGAAGATTTACGTTTAACATATTTGCTTCACTTGCAGAATTTGAAAGGGAAATCATAAGTGAGCGAACAAAGGCAGGATTAATTGCCGCCCGAGCCAGAGGACGTAAAGGCGGCCGGCCCCCTGGTTTTAGTAAAGAGACTTTGAGTAAAATTAAAGCGGTAAAAGTTCTGTATGATATACAAGATAAGTCAATGCAAGAAATTGCCGACGATCTTTCCATAAGCCGAGCAACAGCATATAGATTTTTAGGTATCGCCAACCTTTCAGAAGCAAAGCTTAAAAAATAGCTTGCCTGTAAAGCGTATATATATATAAATCTATAATTAATATGATCTGCAACACCAAATAATATATGGATAGTAAACTTCAATATCTACTTCACATTAAAAATCTGGTTGGTATAAAATAGGGTTATCATGTAGTTAGATAGCGTACCGTAATGTGTACTGAGTTTTCCTACGTTATTAGATTATTTTTCGTCGACCTATTAATTAAATTGACCTCCCCCCAATTTTCCGACAGCCTAAATTCGAAAGTCAGGGCGTAAATTGGCTTTTTTCCCACATTTCTTGAGGTGTTAAACCTCCTAATGAGCTGTGCGGTCTAAATGTATTATATTCCTGTTCTCCATGCTTCAACTTTTTCAATGGCATCTTCCATTGACAAGAACCAATTGGTATTAAGACACTCATCTCGGAAGCTTCCATTAAAAGACTCAATATATGCATTATCTGTGGGCTTTTCTGGGCGGGAAAAATCAAGTATAACGTGATTTTCATATGCCCATTTGTCCAGCGCTTTGGAAATGAATTCACTCCCATTATCTACTCTAATCTTTTTTGGAATCGTATTGCATTCCTCCCTTAATCTTTCCAACACTGTCACTACCTGCTCCCCTTTAATACCTCGTTCGGGATAAATGTCCAGGCAAAACCTTGTATAATTATCCACTATACTTAAGGATCTGAATTTCCGCCCATCGAACAGCTGATCAGACACAAAATCCATGCTCCAGCATTCATGTAAATGCGAGGGAGCGACTCTTTCTAAACGATGGGCACCAGCTCGATTTCTTCTTGGCCTTTTACTTCGCAGGTTCAACCCTTCCAGCTTATAGAGCCTATAAACCCTATTATAACTGTCTTTGAATCCTTCCCGGCGAAGCAAAGTAAAAATCCTTTCGCTACCATATCTAACCCGTGTTTCTGCAATTTCCTTCATGCGCATTCTGATGACCTTGTCATCCCTGCCGATCTTTCTGTAATACCACATCGAACGACAAAATTGTGTTACCGCACAGGCCCGGTGCACAGAAACTTTGTAATTGACCACTAAAGCTTCGGCCAGCCCCTTCAACTGGGCTGGCCTTAAAGCTTTTTTTTGAGTACATCCTGCAGCATGTGTTTGTCCAGACTCAAATCAGCTACCAGTTGTTTGAGTTTGATATTTTCATCCTCCAACTGTCGTAGGCGACGAAGTTCTGTAACTCCAAGACCACTAAATTTTTTCTTCCAATTATAATAGGTCGCCTGATGAATACCCATCTTGCGGCATACCTCTTCAACAGAAACTCCCGTTTCCCCCTGCTGCAACGCAAATGCAATTTGCGCTTCTGTAAACTTGCTTTTTTTCATAACAATTACTGTATGTTTAAATTACGTAATTGCCCGGATTTTTTCGTCTTTTCAGCAGTCTGGTTTTTCGGGGGGAGGTCAATATGTTAGTTGGTATTTCATTATAAGACAAATTCAATAAAATTTCGATGAGTAATATATTTAATATATTGTTTCTTCTCAACGGCATTTGGTTCGAAGAATCGTAATTCGATCGCATCATAACTTGTATTTTCTTCTTTGATAGTAACATCGATTACTAATACAGCAACCAGATATTTGTTATTTTTCACAGACTCTCTGAAATCAGTTTCTAATACTGAAATCAATTCCAAAGATGACGGATGATCGTCCTCCAAATTTGCGGACACCGGTATAATATGATTTTCACTATCGATACAAGTTCCAAAGGGGTAGAACTCACCAGAATCCAGCAAAAACATCTGCACTTGTTCTTTGATTATTTCTATTAATTTTTCAATATTACTTTCCATTCTATTATATTACTTTATGTAAGTTCGAAGTGAATTATAGTTCTTTTCTTAGGTGGTTTTATAGGTGTTAATTGTGGTGTGACAACTTTTGTATTATCGAGCTTAATTTTTGGAGCGGTCTCATATGTTTTTATATCAAATGATGATTTCTTCAAAGGTTGAGAGATTTTAGCACCTTTATTAATTATAAGTTCAGGACTAAAGCCATTGTCATTTGAATATTTTTCTTGCATTCTAAGTTGTTTAGTAAAGGATTGATTTTTCACATGTTTAATTTCTACCGTCGACTTTCCATCATTAGTAAATGCATCAGGAATAGTTTTTCCCTCCTGCCCAGTTTTAGGATCAATTTCCTTGATAGGCCTATAATTTTTATCTAAGCCATTTTTGGAAAGCTGTTCAGCTTCCGCAACATTTCCTTTTTTAAATGCTTCGAGGGTCTTTGCTGAAAACTCTCCGCCGGCCTTTACTATGTTTTCAGGACTCAGCCTAGCCACTTCACCCAAAGGTCCTAATTTAGGTGTAACAGATGAATTTCCAAACATTAAAGCAGGTTCCAAGAAAAATGGCAAACCTTCCATTCCATCAAGATCAATATTTTTAATAGGGTCATTTGATGCATATTGAAATGGTGTCATCCATGGGAAATTTTCCGCAAGTGGGTCAATAGTGATAAAACGTGCAATCACTGGATCATAAAACCTCGCCCCGTAATCCAACTGCCCCAGCTCTTGTTGCAACTCCTTACCATTGTATAGATATTTGTTGTCTCCAACTGCTATAAAATTTTCTTTGCCAAATGGGTAATAGTTTGTTTGCTGTAGTCGGGTTAGTAAGCCATTAACAGGACTCTTGTTAAAAGTATAACGAACATTACCTAAATGATCATTTAGATTATATTCGTAGCTGTAAACCGTACCACTTTTTCTTGCAAAGCCATCTTCCGTATGAATCAGTTCTATATCAGCACTGTTGTATTCAATACCGTCGATATAGTTTCGAATAATTCCACTACTGGTCTTCCTTAATTTATTTCCTGTTGCATCATAAATGTAAGACAGATTCACTCCAGTTTTTACAGCGGTAGCAGGTAGGTTAAGCATGTTATAGGTTATGGTCACCCCTTTACCATCCTTTACCACACTCCCATTCGCATTGTATTCATAGATACCAGGCACATCGCTCCAGCCCGTAATTCCATTTAGTCGATTACCATTATAACTATACGTGCCGGTCACGCCCTGCCTGTTTAGGCTTTTGATGTTTCCCATCGGGTCATAACTGAATAATTCGCTCATGGCGATCCCAGTACTTACTCCACTTAACAGCCTATTTAGCTTATCATATCCATAAGTGAACACGTTTGAATTGCTTCCCGACGCACCCCATAACTGGTTTGCAATATTTCCATTATACTGAGGCACTGTACCATCGTTGTATTTCAGTTCCAGGCTAAACTGGGATGAATTGCTGCTTTTTAACCAGCCCCTTTCGTTATAGCTCAATACCGTATTCTGCAGATAGCTACTCCCTTGGTCAGTACTATGCAGCGATTTGTTCAGCAACTGTCCCACCTCATTATAAGCCAGCTTATTTATACCTACTTCGGCTGCGCCATTGATAGATTCCCAGCTGGACAATTTTCTGCCCTTATGGTCAAAAACGTTTCTTGTCGCAATGGTTGTAGCAATAGTTCCTACTCGATGGATCCGTGTACTTGCAGTTTGCTCACCTGTAAAATTGTAGGTAAACTGCGTCTCATCATAATTGTTTTCATTTCTTGTCCCGGAAAGATAATGTTCCTTAAAATTTTTCACAAGCCTGCCTTCCTCGTCATAAAAGTTCCAGGAAAGCAGCATGGGCTGCAGATTGCCGTCCAACACCTTTATATTACTTCCAGTCAATAGCCCACGGGTCTTTACACTGGCATTAATAAAAGCATGCAATGTGCCGGAAGCAAAAGTATAATCATCATAATAGTTCACGGTATAAATGTCAGTGTTGCTTAGTGGAAATGATACATTACTGTACGATGCGGAAGTTCCACGAGTTTCCCATTGAACCGAACTTGCATCTGCTAATGCCTGCACAGCACTACGTGTAGCAGTGCTGGTATAAACCCCGGTACCAATCGTTCTGCCCAGCGCATCATATTTAGTGTACATCCATTTACCCAGCAATTGCTGCTGAGCATCTTGACTAAGGATCAGCTGATCTAGTTTGTTATAAACTAAATTATTCCAGTTGCTGGTGCTTGGAATCCATTTTTCAATTAGCCGCTGGCGGGCATCATACCGATACTGGTAACAGAATTTATTAAGCACATCTGTGCTTATTCCTCCGGCATCAGGATTGGAACCGGGAGGTAACACAAAGCTCAGGTTACCAAGATCATCATACACGTAGTAGGTAGACAGGATCTCCAATTGACCAGCACTCAAATTGAAAGTACGTTTCAATACTACCCTGTCTGCCTTATCTTTATATTCTTCAACCGTGCCAGCCTTACCATATGCCGGCACCCAGTTTTCATCTTTACTGATGGTCAGGTACAACTGGTTAGCTGAATAAAAACCGGTACTGGTCAATGTACGCTCGGCACTAGACAAAGAAACGGGCTGCGCTTGATATAACCTGACAGCAAACCCTGTTGAGGCACCATAATTGGTATCACTGTTGTTATTGCCATAAGTAAGCCTGATGGTGTGCCCACCGCCAACTTGCCACGAACTACCCGGGGCACCTTGTTCCAGCGGCCTATTCAATGGGGAAGCTTCAAAACTGGTCTCTGAAAAAGCAGCCCCAGCGATTGCGGTAACACCAGGAGCGGATTGTGCAGTTGGATTATTATAAAATGAAACCTGATCAGCAAGATCAGTGGTTTTATAACTGCCATTACTCTGGGCAAGCGGAGCAACATAAGGCAAGTATTTTTTGTTTTCCCTGCCAAAAACATCATATGTTAAAGGTTGTACAATATCCCTGAATGTACCGCTTCCCTGTGCAGTGACTTCTTGCACTGGTCTGCTCAGTCCATCGAAATATTGGATTGTTTGATTTACCTGGCATACTGTACGTCCTGTGAGATTCAGGTCATTGTCAGTTTTAACATCAGGAATCTTGAATATTCTTGTACTGATATAGTTCCTGTTCGCACTTGGGGTACCAGATGCAGTTACGCAAACCTGTGCTTCAATGTTTTGCGATACATTTAGCAATGCAACTACTATCAGTACGCAATATAAATATTTTACCATGAGAAGTTAATTAGTATAATTTTTCGGATTGATGATTCATTATTAATCAAATGCACATGGTGCACTGTTGTTTTCAGTGTAATCGACGCTGCTGGATCCATCTGACCACTCATAATGATAAGTACATCTGTAATTGTTATTAGAAAGATAGGCAGATCCTGTATTTACCCTTCTTCCTGTTTCGCAATTACCATTGATCATTTTTTTATCAGGACCGCTACAGGCACTCAGACAGTCACCATATAGATTTGCGTTCGCCTGGGTATTGGCATTCAAATCATCTACTGCAAGCTGATTGGCTGCCTCCTGACTGATGTACGAAGTATAAGTGCCAGCAGGCAAGGTATAAACTCTGGATTGACCAATATATCCTTCCGGACAATTAGTTCTCGTAGCCACCCTACTCATTGCGATGTTCAGATATTTTGTCCTGGCAATTTCAGACTGGTAATGATAAGAATAGTTTTTGATGATGTTTTTGTTTTGGTCCCTGATGTTCTTCAATCTTTGAAAAGCATCATAATCGTAATATTCAGATTTCCCTTTTGCATCGGTAGCACTGCCCATTCCAATGAAAGGAATATAAGTATAAGAGGCCAGCTGACTGTCTGAAGGAAATATGTTAATATCATCATAAGCATCTCCTCCAGTCAGGGTAAAACTATTCCCAGTATACGCTTGTTCAGGCCGAAGAACCCAAATACTGCCGCTTCTGTACCAATAGCTGATTACATAGGTACGAGAATTGGGCTTTGTCCAGCTAACAATGGTAGTAGTAGAATATTTGTTACCACTGTGTGCTGCACCTGTAACAGCTCCCGCTGTTTCTTCAAAACCTTCATAAAAAAATTCTGTAGGAGCTGCATTAAGAACTTCGGCGATCGGATACTGCTTATTATATCCCCATTTATAACTTTTGCTTAGCCCATCCTTTACAGTAATCTGCAGTGGGTTCCCTAAGTTATCATATTCATTATAGGTCAGTTTTTCAGCATACCTGCTGTCAGGAGCGTAAGCAGAAAAACCAACTGAGGTTGGCAAAGTACCAATAGGTTTATTTGAAAATTTAAAGGCAGAAAGTGTGACAGGATTAATCGATTCCAATTCATATACCTTATCAACCAGCCCCTTTCCTCCTTCTTTATATCTGGTTACACTCCCCTTCAGAATTTTCACCCCAGATGCATCCTCCTGATATGAAACCTGCTCAATTGGTAGAGCAATCTGGTGATTAGCTCTCATCTGATCGAGAAAAGTTGTACCTGAAGCATAATCGTTTGGAAAAGTGCTGACATTGGTGATGATTTTTCCATCACTTTTAATGCTAACGGTTCTGGTCACCTGCATATGTGCAGGATTATCGTAATAGTAATTGGTAATGGTAGAGACAATATTTCCTGCATTATCATAAATATCTTCAGTCTCGCTTATTTTTTGCACCCATTCTGAGGATGTAGAAAAAGGTCCATTGACCATAATACTTCTAAAAGAAGTATTAAAATATGAATTCGCATCATAACAAGGATTGTATAAAGTAAAAGCAGCATTGTAACCTTTCTGTCTGTAATTTAGCACAAAAAGATAGGTATTGGTCAAATTCTTTTTGAGATTGCCTGCCGCATCTTTTATTTTTTGATTCAGTAATAAACCACGTTTATAGTCAAAACTCGTTACCGGAGGGAAGGGAAAAGAATAGGTAATCGAGTCGGCAACCTCATTGCTGAAGGTATTGATTTCCGAACCATTTATTCCATTTTCTCCATTCAATACACTTACCTTTCCATAACCTACATTTCCACCTCCCGTACTCCCCACAACTGCTTTGGAATAGGATGTTCTTGCGTCATAAGGATAAATATCACGAATATTTTGTTCCTCTCCGCCTGTTTGCGGTATACAGGGATTTTGAACGTAAATATTAGTCCTGTAAATGTAATCCCGATTTTTTATTGGAGCAGGACAGTAAGGATTTTCATACAAGTACGATTTTTTATTCACTTCATTTTTCCCGTCAAAGTACACTATGTCTTTTATTCTGGCTCCTCCAATCACTCGGTTGACAGAATAAGGGGACACATCTGTGTTGTAAGATAAATCTACAAAACAGTAGCTATTAGTCATATCCGGATTCCTAACTTTTAGCGTGTAATTACCAGGACTCAAAGCGAGCGTTTCACTATAACTGCCGTTCACTGAGGCTGCTCTACTTATCGTAACATTGTTATTGTTATTTGTAATAGTAATCACAATATACAGCGGATCATTCTCATTTGGGTCACGTGTAAACGAATAGTTAAGTTTAACATCTCTGAATGAAGTCGCAGTAAAATTAGCTGCCTTTTCAGTTCCCATAGGGTCAGTAGTTTCCAGTGTCACACGAACATATTCCCGTGGTCCGTCAGTAGTGACATCCGTGTAAGAATGTGCATCAAAATTGAACTTTGAATACCCTCCGGTTGGATAATTTATTTGCGTAACCATGTCTGCTGTGGAATAAGGGAAATGAGCCTCTCTGTCTCCAGCTACAGTATTTGCAGGAAATCCTTCTGCATAAGGGAGTAAAGTACGATTGCCTGTCGCTCCATTGAAGTAACCCCAGTGATCCTGTGAAAAAGCCCCCCGTTCCGGTAGGGATATTTCT
>Ga0247810_10000745_pt1 | contig 27749 bp, 36 predicted proteins | sample UWRJL119311C1_FD_179918 | JGI IMG/M metagenome (GOLD analysis project Ga0247810, IMG submission 179918) | Plant litter microbial communities from Arlington Agricultural Research Station in Wisconsin, United States - UWRJ-L119-311C-1 | ecosystem: Environmental > Terrestrial > Plant litter >... | reverse complement strand
CGAAGTCAGTGCGCTTGGAATCGGCACTTATAGTTTGCAGACATCGTTTACGAGATAAGCCTGCATCCTCGACCCGCTTCTCACAGTTTTGCAGGCAATGTCGAAACCGATCATCCCCATGGTCACTCCTGTGAAGAGTGGCAGTTGTCGCGCGCTGTTGAGTTATCAAAACCGCGTCTATAAGACGCAGCCCTCTAGTGTAGAACAAACCCCAGTCCCTGTGCATGCCGAGGAGATCCCCTGTGAGCGAAACCACCATCACCGTGCAGGGCAGGTTCTCCGCCTTCTACCCCGCGGAGCGCGCGACCGTGACGATCACGGTGCACCACGAGGCGTCCAAGCGCCAGCCGGCCTTCGACGCGACTGTGGCGGCGGCCGACGTGGTCCGCAGCACGATCCAGGCGCTGCACAGCCCCGCCGACGGTCCGATCACCTGGTGGGCGAGCGACAACGTGCAGGTGTGGAACGAGAAGCCGTGGAACAACGAGGGCAAGCAGCTGCCTCCCGTCTTCCACGCGCGTGTCGGCTTCACTGCCAAGTTCAGCGACTTCGCCGCGCTCGCGCGCTGGATCGAGGCCGTGTCCACCTCAGACAGCGTGAGCGTCGGGTCGATCGACTGGGCGCTGACCGAGGCCCGCACGACCGGGATCACCGCCGAGGTGCGCTCGCGCGCGGTGAAGGACGCCGTGGCCAAGGCGAGCGTGTACGCACAGAGCATCGGCCTCGGCTCGGTCGTCGCCGTGGCGATCGCCGATCCCGGGATGCTCGGCGACCAGGTGCGCGGCAGCGGTCCGGCCGAGGCGAGCTTCATGCGTGCGAAGTCGGCGGGAGGCGGCAGCGAGCCGAGCCTCTCGCTGAAGCCGGAGGACATCGAGGTCTCCGCGGTCGTCGACGCGCGATTCCTCGCGAGCTGAACCAGAGCATCCGCTCAGCCGACTGCCAGCCGAACCGGGACTTAAGTCCCTGTCGGCCTCCGGGGGCCGAGCGTACCGTCGAGGTTAGGACTACCTAACAACGACCGTGAGGAAGTAATACCGTGTCAGCGCAGACAACAGGCCGCCAGGCCACCCCGGAACGCCGAGTCTCCACCTCCGTGCTCGTGATCGGAACGGGCGGCTCCGGCCTCCGCGCCGCCATCGAGCTCGCCGAGCGGGGCGTCGACGTGCTCGCGGTCGGCAAGCGTCCGAAGAACGACGCCCACACCTCGCTCGCGGCGGGTGGGATCAACGCCGCCCTCGGCACCATGGACGAGGAGGACTCCTGGCAGCAGCACGCGGCGGACACCATCAAGGAGAGCTACCTGCTCGCCAACCCGCACACCGTGGAGATCGTCACCCGGGGAGCGCGCCGCGGCATCGAGGACCTCGAGCGCTACGGCATGCCCTTCGCGCGGGAGGACGACGGCCGGATCAGCATGCGCTTCTTCGGCGCGCACAAGTACCGCCGCACGGCCTTCGCCGGCGACTACACGGGACTCGAGATCCAGCGCACGCTCGTCAACCGGGCCGCGCAGCTCGACATCCCGATCCTCGACTCCGTCTACATCACCCGCATCCTGGTCAGGGACAACGTGGTGTTCGGCGCCTACGGCTTCGACCTGAACGACGGCTCCCGCGTGCTGATCCACGCGGACGCGGTGATCCTCGCGGCCGGCGGACACAACCGCATCTGGCGCCGCACCTCGAGCCGCCGCGACGAGAACACGGGCGACTCCTTCCGTCTCGCGGTGCTGGCGGGCGGGCGCATCCGGGACCCGGAACTCGTGCAGTTCCACCCGAGCGGGATCATCGAGCCCGAGAACGCCGCGGGAACACTCATCAGCGAGGCCGCTCGCGGTGAGGGCGGCCACCTCTACAACGCGCTCGGCGAGCGCTTCATGCAGCGCTACGACCCGGAGCGCATGGAGCTCTCCACCCGCGACCGCGTGGCCCTCGCCGCCTACACCGAGATCAAGGAGGGCCGCGGAACCGAGAAGGGCGCCGTCCTGCTCGACGTCTCGCACCTGCCGCGCGAGACGATCATGACCAAGCTCCCCCGCGTCTACCAGACGATGCTCGAACTGCAGATGCTCGACGTGACGACCACCCCGATGGAGATCGCGCCGACCGCGCACTACTCGATGGGCGGAGTCTGGGTGCGCCCCGACGACCACTCCACCGACGTGAACGGCCTGTACGCGATCGGCGAGGCGTCCAGCGGCCTGCACGGTGCGAACCGCCTCGGCGGCAACTCGCTCATCGAGCTCCTCGTCTTCGGGCGCATCGTGGGCGAGGCCGCCGCGGAGTACAGCGCCGGGCTGCTCAGCCAGCAGCGCTCCCCCGAGGCGATCGCCGAGGCACGGCAGGAGATCGCCGACCTGCTCGCCGCCGACGGCGAGGAGAATGTGCGCGCCCTGCAGCGCGCCATCCGCAACACCATGACCGAGCACGCCGGCGTGGTGCGCGACGAGGCGGGGCTGCTCGCCGGCCTCGCCGAGCTCGACGCCATCGAGGCGCGCTTCCCCTCGCTGGGCATCCACCCCGACGTCGCCGGATTCCAGGACCTCGCCCACGCCTTCGACCTGAAGGCGGCCGCGATCGCCGCTCGCGCGACGCTGGAGGCCGCGTTGGAGCGCCGCGAGACGCGCGGCGCCCACAACCGCAGCGACTTCCCACAGCTCGACCCGAGCCTGCAGGTCAACCTGGTCTGGTCGCTCGACCGCACGACCGGTTCGTCGACCGTGAGCCGGGAGGGCATCCCGCCGGTACCGGTCGAGATCGCCGAGCTCATGCGCGACGAGGTCTCGGTTGCGGGCAAGCTGCTCGAGTGATGCGGTGCCGCTAGAGTTGACGAATCCTACCGGAATGGACCGTTATGACTCCCCCGCCCCACCTCCTCGTTCTCGCGCTGGGCGTCGTCGCCGCGCTCGCCCTGAGCGGATGCTCCGCCGCAGCTCCCGAGACACCCTCCGCCGGTGAGGCGGGTGCTCCGCCCGCACATGCCGAACAGTCGGCGGATGACGACTTCTGCGGCGAGCTCGACGCGATCGGCGCCACCGGGGCCTCGTTCGGGACCGTGCCGCTGTACCTCGAGAAGGAGTCGTTGGCGACGACGTTGAACGACGAGCTCGAGGTGCTCGCGGTCACGCCGCCCGATGAGATCGCGGAGGCGTGGGCGAGCAAGAAGGACTACTACGAGCGGATGCTGACCGCCGTCGAGGCGCTGCCGTCCGGCGGCACCCTCAGCGACCCGGCGATCTCGGGCGAGAGCGCCGCGCATGACGGCGAGACCAAGCAGATCACGGACTACTACTTCGACAACTGCTGAGCCGTCAGTCGCCCAGGTGGCGGCGGGCCGACATCGCCCGGTCGGACTCGCGCTTGTCCTGGCGCTCGCGCAGCGTCTGGCGCTTGTCGTACTCCTTCTTGCCCTTCGCGACCGCGATCTCCACCTTGGCGTTGCCGTCGCTGAAGTAGATCGAGAGCGGGATCAGCGTGTAGCCGCCGTCCTTGATCTTGTTGTGGATCTTGAGGATCTGCTCCTTGTGCAGCAGCATCTTGCGCTTGCGCCGCACCGGGTGGTTGTTCCACGAGCCGTGGTTGAACTCGGGGATGTGCACGGCGTCGAGCCACGCCTCTCCACCCTCGATGAAGCCGTAGCCGTCGACGAGGGTCGCCCGACCGGCGCGCAGCGACTTGACCTCGGTGCCCGTGAGTACGAGGCCCGCCTCGTAGGTGGTTTCGATCAGATAGTCGTGGCGCGCCTTCTTGTTGCTGGCGACAACCTTCTGGCCCTTTTCGCGTGGCATTGCTTCATCCCTGTCAGTGCTCCCCGTCTAGGGAGCAGCCCATCAGTCTAGCGGCGTCTAGACCTTGAGGTAGCGACTGATCGCGAATCCAGCGGATGCCGCGGCGAGAACACCGCCGACGACGATCAGTATCGGCACCACGATCACCGCCTCGTCCAGACCGACGAGCGTCGTGGTGGTCGACAGCGTGTCCGCCAGATAGCCCTTCACGAAGAGCTGCACGATCGCGACCACCGCTCCGCCCGCGAGCAGGGAGCCGATGAGCGCGGCGAACACCCCCTCGAGGATGAACGGCGTCTGGATGAACCTGTTCGAGGCGCCGACCAGTCTCATGATGCCGAGCTCCCGCCTCCTCGAGAAGGCGCTCAGCCGGATGGTCGTGGCGATCAGCAGCACGGCCGCGATGAGCATGAGCGTCGCGAGACCGATGGCGGTGAAACTGGCGGCGTTGAGCACGGCGAAGATCTGGTCGAGGTACCGCCGCTGGTCCTCCACCGCCTGCACTCCGGCGCTCGTCGACAGGCTCTCGATCAGGATGTCGGCCTGGTCGGGGTCCTCCAGATTCACCCGGAAGCTCTCGTTGAGCATCTCGGGCGTGGCATAGTCGGCGATCGGGCTGCCGGCGAGCTGCGCCTGGAAGTTCGCGAAGGCCTGGTCGTGGTCCTCGAACTCGAACTTCTTGATGTACGGCGCGAGGGTGTCCGACTCGAGCTGAGCCTGCACGAGGGCGATCTGCTCGGGCGTCGCCTCCGCCTGCGCGCAGTTTCCGGTGTTGTCGGTGGAGGTGCACATGTAGACCGCCACCTGTGCGCGGTCGTACCAGTACCCCTTCATCTGGCCGATCTGCATCTGCAGCAGGATGGCGGCACCGACGAAGGTCAGCGAGATGAACGTGACGAGCACCACCGAGATGACCATCGAGACGTTGCGACGCAGGCCGCTGGCCGCCTCGCCGAGAACGAGTCCGAGCCTCACTGGGTGCGTCCGTCCGTGCCGGTGATGCCGAAGCCCTGGATGGGGATCGCCTGGGTCTGGTAGCCGCCCTCGCGCTCGTCGCGCACGATCTGGCCGCTGGTCAGCTCGATGACGCGGCGCTTCATCTGGTCGACGATGCCGGCGTCGTGGGTGGCCATGATCACGGTCGTGCCGCCGAGGTTGATGCGCTCGAGCAGCGTCATGATGCCCGCGCTGGTCGCCGGGTCGAGGTTTCCCGTCGGCTCGTCGGCGAGCAGGATGGCGGGTTTGTTGACAATGGCGCGTGCGATGGCGACGCGCTGCTGCTCGCCACCGGAGAGCTCGTGCGGGAAGCGGCCGGTCTTGCCGGCGAGCCCCACCATCTTCAGCACGTCGGGAACGGCCTCCTGGATGAAGCCGCGGCTCTTGCCGATCACCTGGAGGGTGAAGGCCACGTTGTCGAACACCGTCTTCTGCGGCAGCAGGCGGAAGTCCTGGAATACCACGCCGAGGTTGCGCCGGAAATACGGCACTTTACGGCTCGACAGGGTGCCGAGCTGTTGCCCGAGCACGTGGATCTTGCCCTGGGAGGGTTTCTCCTCCTTCAGCACGAGACGGAGAAAACTCGACTTGCCGGAGCCGGAGGCCCCCACCAGAAAGACGAATTCCCCTTTGAGAATCTCGAGGTTGACGTTGTTGAGCGCCGGCCTCGTATTCCCCGAATACAACTTGGATACCGAATCAAAGCGAATCATTTCGAGTCGAGCCTAGGCATTCGGCCAGCGGATGCCGCCCGCGACACCCCAGGGGATGTCACGTTCCCAGCATGTCCACGAGAAGCGTCTAGTCCTTATCGCGCTTGCGCCACTTGATGCCGGCGTTGATGAAGCCGTCGAGGTCGCCGTCGAAGACCTTCGAGGGGTTGCCCTCCTCGTACTCCGTGCGCAGGTCCTTCACCATCTGGTACGGCGCGAGCACGTAGCTGCGCATCTGGTCGCCCCAGCTCGCCGTGATGGTGCCGGCGAACTCCTTCTTGGTGGCCGCCTCCTGCTCCTTCTGGATGATGAGCAGGCGCGACTGCAGCACGCGCATCGCGGCCGCGCGGTTCTGGATCTGGCTCTTCTCGTTCTGCATCGACACCACGGTGCCGGTGGGGATGTGGGTCAGGCGCACAGCGGAGTCCGTGGTGTTGACGGACTGGCCGCCGGGACCGGAGGAGCGGAAGACGTCGACGCGGATGTCGCCCTCGGGGATGTCGATGACCGCCGCCTCCTCGAGCAGCGGGATGACCTCCACCGCCGCGAAGCTGGTCTGGCGCTTGCCCGCCGCGCCGAACGGGGACATGCGCACCAGACGGTGGGTACCGGCCTCGACGCCGAGTGTGCCGAAGGCGTAGGGGGCGTCGATCTCGAAGGTCGCCGACTTGATGCCGGCCTCCTCCGCGTAGCTGGTGTCCATCACGGTGGCCGAGTAGCCGTGCTTCTCGGCCCAGCGCAGGTACATGCGGAAGAGCATGTCCGCGAAGTCCGCGGCGTCCACTCCCCCGGCTCCGGCGCGGATGGTGATCACCGCGGGGCGGGCGTCGTACTCGCCGTCGAGCAGGGTCTGCACCTCGAGGTCGCCGAGGATCTTGCCGATCGACTTGAGCTCGGCCTTCGCCTCGTCTGCCGCCGCGGCATCCGCTTCGTCATTGGCCAGCTCGACCATGATCTCGAGGTCGTCGAGTCGCGAGGCGATGCTCACGATCTTGGCGAGCTCGGCCTGGCGGTGGCTCAGGTCGCTGGTGACCTTCTGCGCCTTGTCCGTGTCGTTCCAGAGGTCGGGAACACCGGCCTGCTCACTGAGGTCGGCGATCTCCGCCTCGAGTCGGTCCACCCCCACGACCGAGCGGATGTCCGCGAAGGTCGATCGAAGGGCAGCAATCTCTACAGTAAAATCCAGCTCGTCCATGTCTGTGCCAGCCTACCTGCTGGTGTGCGTGCACCTCGGGCCCGCGGGAGTACAGTCGAAGACGATGAGTACCGCCGACCAGACCTTCCGCTGGCGCTCGATCGCCCTCCCGGCCCTGCTGCCGACACTGCTCTTCTCGATCGGCGAGGGCGCGATCATCCCGATGATCCCGATCGTCGCGGGCAACCTCGGCGCCACTCTGGCCATCGCCGGCCTCGTGGCGGCGCTGCTGATGCTCGGCGAGCTGCTGGGCGATATCCCGAGCGGCTGGCTGGTGGCGCGGGTGGGCGAGCGTCCCGCGATGATCGGCGCGTCGCTGCTCTCGATCATCGGCCTGGTCATCTGCGTGCTCGCGCCGAACCCGGTCGCGCTCGGCTTCGGCATCTTCCTCGTCGGGCTCTCCACCGCCGTGTTCGCTCTCGCGCGCCACGCGTTCATGACGAGCTTCGTGCCGATCGCCTACCGGGCGCGCGCCCTGTCCACCCTGGGCGGCACCTTCCGTGCGGGCGCCTTCATCGGCCCGTTCATCACGGCCGCGGTCATCCATCTGACCGGCACCGCGTCATCCGCTTTCTGGATCCACATCGCCTGCTGTCTCGCCGCTGCGGTCACGCTGATGCTGCTGCGCGATCCCTCGGCGACCTTCGGCTCGGTCTCCACCGTGCGCGCCGACAACGGAGCCGAGCTGCGCGAGGGCGAGGCGCTTGTCGAGCAGGAGGCGCGCGGCCTGTTCCAGACCATCTACGACAACCGCGCGGTGCTCACCAAGCTCGGCACCGGCGCCGCCCTGATCGGCGCGCTGCGCTCGAGCCGGGCGATCATCCTGCCGCTGTGGGCGGTGAGCATCGGCATCAGCGAGCCGAACACCGCGCTCATCATCGGCATCGCGGCGGGCATCGACTTCGCCCTGTTCTACGCCAGCGGCCAGATCATGGACCGTTTCGGGCGACTGTGGAGCGCGGTACCTTCGATGGTGGGCCTCGGCGTCGGCCACCTCGTTCTCGCCTTCACGCACGACCTGCCGTCGACCGTGGTGTGGTTCATCTCGATGGCCATGTTCATGTCGCTGGCCAACGGTGTGGGCAGCGGGATCCTGATGACGCTCGGCGCCGACCTCGCCGACAAGAAGAACCCGGCGCCGTTCCTCGGCGCCTGGCGCTTCACGGGCGACCTCGGCAACGCGGGCGGGCCGCTGCTCGTCGCGGCGGTCACGGGCATCGCATCGATCGCCGTGGCCGCGGGCCTCATGGGTGTCCTGGGGCTCGTCGGAGCGGGCATCCTGCTGCGCTACGTGCCGCGGTACTCGCCGCACGTGCCGCGCAAACTCCGCTAGAAGGCGGTGCTCGGCAGGTCCTTCTCGTCGCCGACGAGCGCCGCGAGCATGCGGTCGACGACCGCGTCCGGGTCGAGCCCGGCGGGGAACGCCGGAGCGGTGCCCGCGATCGCCCGCGTGGCGAGCCCGGTCTCGGTGTGTCCGGGACGCGCGTCGATCAGGCGGATGCCCGCCCGTCGCGCCTCGCGGGACGCCGCGCGCACGAACGCCGCGAGCGCACCCTTCGACGCGGAGTAGGCGGCCAGTCCCGCGGCGGGGCTCTCGGCGACGACACCGCTGATCGTGAGGACGAACGGGGAGCGCCCCTCCGCCGCCGACTCGGCCAGCAGCGGCAGCGCGCTGGCGATCAGCGCGATCGGACCGGTCGCGTTCACGGCGAACAGCCGCGCCAGGGTGGCGGCGTCGAGTGCGCTGGCCGGGCCGAAGGCGACGACGCCCGCGGCGACGACCACGCCGTCTACTCCGCCGACGGCGTCGCTCGCCAGGGCGACCACCGCATCCGCCCCGTCCGTCAGATCGACGACGAACCGGGGTCCCGGCAGGTCGAGGGCGTCGAGCCGCGCCCGGTCGGTGCCGGTGAGCACCACCGTGGCGCCGGCCGCGACGAGACGCGCGGCGAGGCGGGATCCGAGAGCGCCCGTGGCTCCGACGACGAGGATGTTCTTTCCGGCGAGATCGCTCATGCCCTCACCCTAGGCCGGACTCGCGGTACAACCCGCTGTGGCGATGACTAATCGACAGGTGTAGGTTAGTTGGGGTTCCGATCCTGAATCGTGACGTGCATCCGACCGAGTCCCATGTGTGCCCCTTTCCCATCGGGGCTCAACCGAACTCACATTAGAAGGAGCACAGTCATGACCCGTTTCCAGGGCAAGGTCGCCATCGTCACCGGTGGGGCAAGCGGCATCGGCAAGGCCACATCCCTCCGCCTCGCCAGCGAGGGCGCATCCGTCGTCATCGCCGACATCAACGCGGATGCCGGCCAGGTCGTCGTCGACCAGATCACCGCGGACGGCGGCTCGGCGATCTTCATCTCGCTGAACGTCACGAGCGAGGACGCCTGGAACGCCGCCGTCGCCACCACCGTCGAGACCTTCGGCAAGCTCGACCTGCTCGTGAACAACGCCGGAATCGGCGACGCCCGCGCCATCGAGGACACCACCATCGAGATCTGGGACAAGACCATCGCCGTCACCCAGACGAGCGTCTTCCTCGGGCTCAAGGCCTCCAGCGCCGCGCTGAAGGCGACCGGCAACGGCTCCGTCGTCAACATCTCCTCCATCTACGGCCTCGTCGGCGGATCCGCCGCGGGCCCCGCGTACCAGGCCGCCAAGGGTGCCGTGCGCCTCCTCACCAAGAACGCCGCACTCTGGTGGGTCGAGGAGGGAGTGCGCGTCAACTCCGTGCACCCCGGCTTCATCGACACCCCGATCCTCGAGGGCGCACCGCGCGAGGCCCTCGCCGCGACCGTCCCCATGAAGCGTCTCGGCCGCCCCGAGGAGATCGCCTCGATGGTGCTCTACCTGCTCAGCGACGAGGCGTCGTTCATCACGGGCGCCGAGTTCGCCGTCGACGGTGGATTCACCGCCGCGTAGGCAGCCGACTCCCGCGAGGGCGTCCGTGCATCCGTCGACCGGGTGGGCGGGCGCCCTGGGTCGTTCACTCGAGAACCGACCGCGCCACCGCCGTCACCTCGATCCGCACCCCGGAGGGAACCAGCAGCGATACCAGCGGCGGACGCCAGTACGACGAGAGCGACACCGTGGCGCTCCGGCCGTCGGCACTCACCGCCTCATCCACCGCGAGCTGTTCGAAACGACCCGTCGGGTAGTCGGCTATGTAGTCGTCGACAGCGGATGCGACATCCGCCGAATCCAGATCGACCCGCCTGCCGCCGCCCTGGGTCGCAATATCGGCCAGGTTGTAGGCCTCGGCCCCGACCAGCGCGGCCCCGTCGGCGAGCGTGAACAGCCGCTTGCGCTCGAGGTAGAGCGAGGTGGCGGCCACCACGAGCAGTACGAGCAGAAGCGACAGCACCCCGTAGAAGATCGTGAGCGGCAGGATCGACCCGTCGTCGCCGCGCGGCCGCCTCACCGCGCACCCCAGAAGCGCGAGACCTGCTGCGTCGCCTGGGCGCTCAACGGCACGCTCAACGGGGTGTCGAGATCGAGCACCGGAGGCACGAGCGGCAGGGAGACCCGGCCCTCGACCGTGACCGTGACGAATCCGCGACGGGTGAGGCAGCGGTCGGGCGCGGGCGAGCAGGACACCGAGACCGTCACCTCGTCGCTGTCGAGACCGTAGTCGGCGAGCGCGTAGGCGACGGCGAGCTCGACCCGCGCCGCGGCACCGTCGGTCGACTCCGCCGCGACGAAGACGCGGGCCGCCTGGCGCGACGCGGCCTCGACGGCGAGCGAACCGCCCTGGATCGCTGACATGGTGAGCATCAGGTAGACGAGCGGCACCAGCAGGATCAACCCCGTCGTGATGAACTCGAGCGACGCCGAGCCGGCGTCGCCCCAGCGTCCCGCACTAGTCCAGGGTCTCCAGCGCCGCATGCCCGCTCACCTCCAGCCCGCCGTCGATGCCGATCAGGCCGATCAACGGCAGCGGTGTGCGCACCGTGACGATCGCCGACGGATGCCCGAGGTAGTCGTCGGTGACGGCGGTGACGTCGCGCGCGTAGCCGGCGCCGATGGCGGTGGTGATCAGGTCGCGGGTGCGGTCGACACCGTCGGATGCCGTGTTGTCGGCGAGCGCGGCGTAGCGGGCTCCCTCGGATGCCGCGTCGAGAACCGTATTGCGGATGTGCAGGGCGAGACCCAGCTGCAGCACGGAGAGCGTCAGCACCGTGAGCAGGGCTCCGACCATCACGAACTCCGCAGGCGCCGAACCGCGGTCGCCGTCACGACCCGGTCGTCGGCGCACGGTGTCAGAACCCCGACACGCGTTCTATCGCCTGCTCGAACACCCGGCTGAGGGCCGGGCCGGCGATGCCCCAGATGAGGATCACCAACCCCGCTGTCATCAGGGTGATCAGCACCCACCCGGGCACGTCGCCGCGCTCGGAGCGGATCTGCTCGCGCACTGCTCGGAACATGGTCGCCTCATCTCTGATCATGGATCGTCTGGTTCACAGCCCCGTCTGCAGCACGAGGATGCCGGGGAAGATCGCGAATGCGACCGTGATGGGCAGGATCAGGAAGACCAGCGGTACGAGCAAAGCAATAAGATTGCTTTTATGAGAGCAGCCATTTACGCCAGGATCAGCCAAGACGCTGACGGCACCGCGCTAGGCGTAAACCGCCAGCAGGAGGACTGCCGAGCAGAAGCAGAACTCCGCGGCTGGGAAGTGGTGCAAACCTACGTCGACAACGACGTCAGTGCTACCCGCTCGAAGGTTCGCCCTCAGTACCAACGGATGCTCTCAGACGTAGCCAGCGGTCACATCAACGCCCTAGTCGTGTGGGACATCGACCGACTCACACGCACACCCCGCGAGCTCGAAGACGTTATCGACCTCGCAGACAAGCACGGACTCGCCCTCGCCAACGTCGGGGGCGAGGTGGACCTCTCGACTTCGGATGGACGGATGATGGCACGCATCAAAGGCACGCTCGCCCGCCGTGAGGTTGAGCAGATGTCGAAGCGGCTAAAGCGCAAGTTCAAAGAGAAGGCGGAGAACGGCCAGCCGCACGGGTACAGCCCTTACGGCTACCGTCGCGTTCCGACTCTCGACGCTGAGGGCAACCCGGTCGGATCGACCAAGCATGATGAGATCGAACCCCTTGAGGCTGCAGTAATACGTGAAGCAGTACGACGTGTTCTCGCCCATGAATCCCTGCGTTCGATCGTCACGGACTTCAACAAGCGCGAGATCCACGGCCCGCAAGCGCCGCTTTGGAACTCGACCATCCTGCGTCAGATAGTCATGCGCCCTTCAAACGCCGGCCTACGTCAATACCAAGGCAAGGTCATCGGCAAGTCGGCTGCCGCTGCGATCATCGACGAAAGCACGCTCGACAAGGTCACTGCGCTGCTCACCGACCCGGCCCGTAAGTCGAACCACGTCGGCCCCGGCTACAAGTACCTACTCAGTGGTATTGCCCGGTGCGGCCTATGTGGTGGCGTTATGCGTCGTCAGATTGGCCGCACGACGACAAGTAAGAAGACTGGTGCGACAAAGCGTCAGCCGCCCTCGTACTGCTGCTCCGAGTGCTTCAAGGTACGTCGCTCCCAGGAGGCCGTAGACGACCTCGTGACCCGCGTGCTGGTGGCCCGCCTTGCTTTGCCGGATGCTCTCGAGCTTTTCGCCACGGGTGACTCGATCCTCGCTCGCGAGGCACAGTCGACCATCGAAGCGATTGACGCGAAACTCGACATCACCGCAGACCAGTTCGCAGACGACACCATCACAGCCGCACAACTCAAACGGATCACCGCACGTCTCAGACCCGAACGTGAACGCGCCGAACAGTCATTGCGGGCGGCACAACCGCACACGGCACTTACCGCGCTCGTGGGTGGCGATGTCGAAGCCAAGTGGGCTCAACTGCCCATCGGTGCCCAACGAGAGGTAGTCGAAGCGCTTCTGAAAGTCACGATCAATCCGGCCGGCAGCGGTCGCAGATTCGATCCCGAAGATGTAGCTATCGAGTGGCTGTCATAGGCACCCTGTAGTTATGAAAGAACCCCGCAACTGCTGGAACAGTCCGGGGCCACACCCAAGATGATCCCAACGAAAGGCACATCATGAGCACTATCAATTCTACTGAAACCGAAGACCTCGCCGCGGAGTACCACCGCCTTCAGGCCGAAGCCGCCAACACCCCCTGCGGGTTTGAGAACTGCGACGGAACCGGGCACGAGATCCACGCCCCCGCCGCCGAGTGGTTCCATCGCGTAGTAAACGAGACGTTCGATGGCCGCGTGGTCGAACTCGACATCACCGCCACCCCTGCCGGCGTCTACCAGGCCGATCTGCTCCTCGAGGGCACCGGTTCCGACATGTCCGCCGCAGATCTGCGCAAAGAAGCCGACCTTTACGACTCGTACCCCGCACTGCTGCGCAGAATGGCAGACCGCATGGACGAACTGAACAAGGTCAGCGCATGAACAAGGTCGCACTCCTACACAACTGAATACTGGCCGCCAGATAGAAACTGGCGGCTACCAGCCTTCATAGCTCAGTGGACAGAGCACGGCTTTTCTAGAGTCACGCGCGCAAGTTCGAATCTTGCTGAGGGCGCACACCAGAGAATGGAAACCATGTCAGTTGCAGCAGATCCATACGCTGAGTTCGTATCCGTATATTGCGATGGCGTCGACGCACGCCACCCACACGCAATGTGGATGATCGGGACGTTCCGACCGGACGAGAGTGGCAAGTACGGTGAAGGCGTCTACTGGGGCGAATCTGTTCAGGGATACCAATCGCCGGGAAGCGCTGAGCTGGTGAGGCTGCAGGGATCAGTGACCGCGTTCTTGGCGGGCGACGAGTTCGTACCTCAGAACGAGCCAACCGAAGACGACATGGAGGCGCAAATGGCTCGTATCGTCGCCGGCGAGGAACCAATCGAGAAGCCCGATATCACCCGCACGAGCTTCACGTTCCAGTGTGAACGCTGCTCCCTCCGCAGCCGAGCACGCAAGGAGACACTGTTCCCGATTTTCGACACGTTGCGACACGCCGGAGTTCGCGAGTTGTCCTTGAAGGCGTTAGCTGCTAGGTTGTAGATGCACGAATAGCTGTAGTCACGAGCTTTCGGTGTCAATCCAACCCCCAGCAGGGCAAGCATCATCCTGCCCTGGGGGTTTTTTCTTTGTCCTGGACAACAGAACGCGCAAGGGTCGCGTCACTTACCCGCTCTCGCACTGACGACGATCCCGACCTAGCCGCGGCGCGCCAACGGCTCAAGGCTGCTCGCGTCGAAGACTACATAGCCCGCGTAATCGCCGAAGCGCCTCCGCTCTCGAAAGAGCAACGCGACCGCATCGCATCGCTGCTTAGCCCTGTGGGCGGTGGTGCGCTTGTCTGACCTGACCGCAACGCCAGCCGCCTGGAATCACTCACAGGTAGCACAGACCGAATCGGTCGATCAGCTCATTCGGCGAGCCCATGCTGCCCTCGAAGCTGCAGGCGTACTCGTGTCGCCCTCAAAGGTGTCACGCCGAATCAGAGCCCGTGTGACTCGCGACGGGCACGAATCGGCAGAGCGAATGATCGCCAGCTACGCGGCCATCTCCGGCGAGCGCGGAAGCTTCGACGCCTACTGCCTCACATACACCGACATTACGGGCGAGACAGCAACACGCAACCTCATGGCGGCATCCCGGTGAGGGCAGAGGAAAACCCCGGCACGATGACCGGGGCATCCGAAGTGTCTGGTGGCGACCGCGACACATCTATTCTCGCACCGATTCAGCCACGGGCTTCAAAACGCCTATCGCTCTCCGACACCGCGGAAAACTGGATCACAGCACGGGCGCACGACCTCGCAACCGGAGACCTCGGCATCTGGGATCTTCCGCCGTCGATGGTCGAGTTCTACTACGTCGCCTACTTCGCTGGCAGAGATTCCCTCACCCCGGAGCTCACACAAGCGCAGCGCGAGGCTGACCGCTACTACCGAGTCGCATACGGGCCGCCAGTCGCGCCCGAGCCAACCAATTACCGCACGTTCGCGCAGCTCGAGAAGCTCCGCGCCGAAATGTACGCAGGTGCCAAGTGAACAAACTGACAGCAGCAGAAGAGAACCTCGCGAACATGGCAAAACGGCTCGACTCCGACGCCATGGCGAGACTCGGCCTCAGCACACCAGCAGAAGCAGAGTCGACACAGAAGTTCAACGCTGCATGGCTTATGCAGCAGACCTTTCCCCCAACTCAGTATGTCGTCCCAGGGATCATCCCCGAAGGCATGACGCTGCTGGTTGCGGCTCCGAAGATCGGCAAGTCTTGGATGGTTCTCGGGCTGGGTGTTGAACTCAGCAACGGCGGCAACGCATTCGGCATCATCCCCGTAGGCAAACCCCGCCCCGTGCTTTACCTGGCGCTGGAAGACGGAATGCGCCGGCTGCAAGACCGGCTGCGGATGCTCGCCCCACCCGAGCTATCCGAAATGCTCGAGTTCCAGACCGAAGTCCCAGAGGGCCATGTCATCGGCACCATCGGCGACTTCATCAGCAAGCACGCCGGGTCAGATCCTGTCGTCATTCTCGACACCCTCGGGAAGGTCATGCCGCCAGCAGGGAACGGCAGCCAGTACGGGCACGACTACAAGGTGCTGTCACAGCTCAAAGCAACCGCAGACGCCGTACCAGGCTCGTCACTGGTCATTGTTCACCACACGCGAAAGATGGACAGCGGCGACTTCCTAGACGCTGTATCAGGCACACAGGGAATCGCCGGGGCAGCTGACACCATCCTCATCCTCAAGCGTGACCGGCACGACAACCGGGCCACGCTGCAGGTGACTTCCCGTGATGCGAAAGAGGGCGAATACGCGCTCACGATGACCGATACCGGAGTGTGGGAACTCGACGGGCGCGACCTTGCGGACGCAGCGCAGTCAGCGCAAACCGCCAAGCAGACGAATGGTGTCGGCGATCGCATGGCTGAAGTCATCGAGACCGTTGGCCGCTTCCCCGAAGGCATCAAGCCGCACGATGTGGCGGTAATCCTGAGCATGGATGACAAGACAGCTCAGGTGTACCTAGCCCGTGCGTTCGACTCCGGGCGCCTGAATCGGCCAACACGAGGCAAGTACACCCCTGTTGGTTCTGTTGGGAGTGTTGGTTTAGATCCAGATACCAACACACACAACACAACCAACACCCCCGCAAGGCAGGTGTTGGAACCATGAGCCGCGCATCCGAGGCGTACAACGCTCTCTGCCTCGCAATGGATGAGAGCGCCCCAGCCTGCAGAGATGACGCCCGCTTCATTGCAGACGATCAGAAGGCCGAAGAACTCGCGCCCATCTGCAGAACCTGTCCCCTGTTCGACCTCTGCGCCACCTACGGAGATCGCGAACGTCCCAAAGCCGGCATCTGGGCTGGCAAGAAATATCGCACCAACAAGAAAGCAGGTGACCAATAGTGCTCGTTTCAGAAGCAATCCGCCCTGCGACGCATACAGCGTTCCTCGGAGATCTCCCGCTCTGGAAGAGCGTAAACCCCCAGCACAAGCCGATCCTGCTCGCTCACGAATGGCTCGCGCTCTACGAGGGTGACGAGCCAGGGCCGCTGTCTCGTCAAGACGAATCGCAGTGGGAGGCGCTATTTGATGAGGTCGGGTACTTCCACGTTCACCACCGCGTGCACGAGATAAGCCCCGGAGTGTTCAAGGACTCGCTCAGCCTCATCGCCGGCTCACCCCCGCCCAACCCGATACCCCGGCTCTACAGACTCTCTCGCCCCGAGTGGCGTCACCGCTGGTCATGGGTCAGCGCCAGTGAAGCCGCGGCAAACCTCACCCGCGAACGGGGTGACCTGTGGATGACCGACGAGCCCCTCAAGGTATTTGGGCGCATCACTGAAGTTACGACCCCTTACCCCGGCAGCAGCTTCATGGAGCGCACGGTCTTCGACGAATTCATAGTCCGCCCTGGTGCGGTCACCCCATTCACGCAACCAGCGACAAAACCTAGAAAGCAGACAGCATGACCAGCAGTAACGGATGGCCCGGACATAAAGGCCCTATCGACTCGCTCAACAAGATCGGGCTCTGGCCGAACCGGACCGAATACCCGACATGGATTCGCTCACCCCACCTCGAGCTCGATCTCTACGGGCGGGAGTCATACATGGCAGGCGCCGCATTCCTGTCTGACACCGCACTGCGCGCTCTCGCAGCACTCACTTTCGAAGGCTGGAACGTCTTCATCGACAGCACTGACCTTGGACTCAAGTTCAAGATCACCCGCAAGAGCAAGACCCACGCCTAACCGACAGGACAACACCATGCCACTCAAAGACGGCTAACGCCTCTTCGCCGCGCGCAACGACAAGCCTGCGACAAAGCAACCCGCAACCGCCGGAGAGAAGCCCAAGGGCAGCGTCACCAGCGGGCGCGAACTCTTCTCCGACACCCACAACTCCAACACCCGACACACCAACGAAATTGAGTAGACAGATGAGCATCCACACCACCGCATTCAGCAAGATCGACGGCCACGACAACCGCGCGAGAATCCTCGCGGGCCTCGGCGTCAAGCGCATCTACGCAGGCATCCCCGTCGTACAGCATGCCTTCACCCGACCCAGCGCCGTCGCATCCGTAGAGGTAGAGATCGAGACCCTGCTCATCGCCGGCAAGCCGATCCCCGACAACATCGCAGCACCGATCGTCGCAGCCGAGAAGCACGACGCCGAGCAGGTCGCACGAGTAGCAGCCATCGACGCAGTAGCCCGCCGGTACGCCGATGACTCGCAGGTGACCAGCCCCGAAGCCGTCACCCCCGCACTCGAGTACCTGAACTCCGAACTGCAGCGCGTCATCCAGGCCGTCAAGGAACAAGCGGAAACCCTCGACGGGGTAACCACAGCCACACAGGTCATCCGAGCAGGCGGCCCAGCACTCGACGCATGGCGCATCGTGGGAGAACTCGCAGCCGAATACGCAGAGATCCGAGACACGCAGCGGGAAATCTCCAAGACCATCCGCAACGACGGTGAAGCATTCACCAACGAACCCTTCAACCGAACAGCCATCTACGCCGACGCAGTAGACGTGCTGCCCTACTGGATCGACCGCCGCAACCAGTACGCAGCCATCTCGTCGGACGCCAACCCGACCGTGCAGGACTACCGTGCATGGCTCGCAGCAGGTCGCCCGTCCGAAGCATTCGAGACCGGACTCGAGGACGAACACCGCATGATCCTTATCGCCACCACCACCAGCCCGTGGGTGCCGACACCAGCACAGTTCCAGGCAGCCGACGCAGCAGCACTGTACGCAACCTCCCGAGTCACGGTTAACAACATCACCGAGATGGAGCAGGCCCGCATCAAGTACTACGAGGCAACCGGAGTGCAGCACGAGCACACCGTTAGCGAGCGTGCCAAGCGTCCGTTCAGCCGCGCGGTCTAACAACACGCAACAAAGACGACAGGGGTCTGCCCAGACGCAGCGCAGACCCCTGGGGCCCCGTCCTCTCGGCCGCCGCTAGAACTTTGGCCGCCGGGGAGGTGGCTCGCAAGTCTTGCAACCACCTGGACTCAAACGACAACCTCAGAAAGGGACGATTATGGCCGTACAGAACCGGCTCAAGCCGAACTCACGCGTGAATCGCGGGACTCAGAGAACGAGTGTGATCACTGTTCTGCCTGCGGAGGGTTGCACGCTTCCAATCCCCACGATCCCAGCCGGCAGAGATTGGTCGGAGGTCGAAACCGAGCGTTGGGATGAACTCTGGCAGTCGCCGCAGGCAACGCAGTGGGACGACTCTGCAACGGGTCAAGTGGCGATGTTGATCGTCTACGAACAAGCCATCTTCGGCAACACGGGCTCGGCATGGATGGCTCAGGAAGCACGCCACATCTCGGATGCTCTCGGCCTCACCCCGAAGGCGATGGTTGCTCTCGGCTGGACCGTGGAGAACCCCTCGTGAGCGCCCGCAGGGAGGCTCGTGCGACTCAGAGCGTGGCCGCTGCTGAAGCTGATGCGTTGGTGTCTCTGGATAGCCCCGTGTGGGCGTCGGCGAAGGCCACGGTGAAGTGGTTGAACGACCGTCTGCTCGAGTCCGGACGCGCACCGGGTCAGCGCAGTTGGGAGCGCATGTATCCAGGCGCGCGCCATCATGAGGCCGCTCGCTTGTGGGCGATCAAGGAAGGCGTAACGAAGACCTTCGGAGACGCGGTGCGTCCCGACCCTGAGCGCATGAAGACAATGGGTATTCCGATGATCATGAGCCGCGCGTTGAACCAGGCGCGCTACGACCGCCAACGTGTCAGTGCGCGGCAATAGGCTGAGTCAAATTCGAATGGAGACACATGACGGTCAAAGCAGGGCTAGCTCCCGATGAGTTCGGGATTGAAGCATCGCAACTCAACCAGACGCACGTCGGGCTGTCGTTTGGGGTGAACTTCGACGACGGAACCATCGTTTATGGACGCATCGCGTCAATTCACATCGAACGGAACGATGTACTAATTCGGCTGACCGGCTCAGGTTCTGAGGACGACCATTACTCCACCGTTCACATGAAACATCACGAGCAACTTTTCTTCACCCGATACTCGCACGAGAGGCAAGTTCTGGATTTGCTTGAGAAATTAGTTGAATCCAAGCCGTGATATTCCAGTGATCCAAGAGTGCCCCGCTTGCCTGAAGGCTGGCGGGGCACTTTTGCGTTACTTGAGGTAGCTTTCCCAGACGTGGCTGCTCCAACCGCTACTAAATCCGGGCTTACCCATAGATCCGCTTCGGCCGGGTCGACCTGGTGTGCCTGATTTCCCGGGTCGTCCAGGCGTTCCGGCGCGTCCCGGCTTCGCCGGACCGCCGCTAGCGTCGGCTGTCCAAGCCACTACGGACCCGGAACTATCCCAAAACTGGCCTCGCTCAAACCATCCGACATGCAGCCCATTCAGTGAGTAGACCTTGTCGCTGTACAGCCACCCTGTCACGTCGCCGCTCAGCGAGTAGAGGCAGTCGTCTTCGAACCACCCAGAGACTTGGCCGGACTTGTCGTATACCTGAGCGAGAGTCATTACGCCAGCGTACAAGACACGTCGTCAAAGCGCCTAGCGGTTTCAGGCCGGCTTCGTTCGTGGGCTTAGAGCTGAGTTCCCCAAGTTGCTACCGCCGTAATTACTACCGAGAGTCCAAGCGTTACCTTTGACATATTTGCCTTCCATGTTGCCGTCGTTGAAATCAAATTCTTATTAGAGGTTGTAATTTCAACGGCAGCGGCAACGATGAGCAGCACAGTAGCGGTCTGGGAGAACAGGCCCACCGAGATGAACTCAGTTCTAAGCCCACGAACAGCGAAATGTTAGCAGGCCACGACGGCTCGCGCTCTGATTTAGCCCGTGGCCCTGAATGCGTCCAGTTCCGTTCGGCGCTCAGGTCGCAGATTTCGCAGTCCATTGCGCGACTGCGGGCGGGATCTCGCAGCGCTAACAGCCGTCATCTCGGAATAACAGCCAAGTTCCTGAATCGATAACGACAATCGCCCCACAAATCTCACGATTTGTGGGGCGATTCTTGCGTTGGTCTAGACAGCACCAAAGCCCGTCATCGGCGGGAAATCAAACGATGGCGGCTCAGGAATATCCCAATCATTAATTGTGATCGGGACCCCCGGCGTCCAGAGCAGCCAGGAGAGGTCTCCATCTTCTGGGTCGGTAAGTTGGATTACGAGAAACTCCCCAGCTTTGGCCGCCTCGAGCAGCCGCGCCTTTGTTGGCTCTTTACCCTCTTCACTGAGGTGGTATGGCTTCCCATCGAAAACTATGTGAGGCATGTATCTCCCTTTGAATCCATCGCGAGTACGTTCTGACGATCTCAAACTATCCCTCATTCGAATTCCTCACATCCGGGCTGAGCGCATCTTGTCTCAACGAGTAATGCCCAGATTTCGTGCGATGATTCCCCCATGGCTAGTCGAAAATGTGGACAGTGTGGCAGAGAGTCCGTCATGGTAATCGAGTCGTACAGCGTTCAGCCGGGGTGGCGGCTCGATCCCAGGCTGTCAGCGATTACCGCCGCATTCAGTTGCGTCTACTGCGACATGTTGAACTTGGCGCATCTGACCTTCAACGCGGACGAGGTCTACCTCCCTGGCAGCTCGGATGAATCTGTTGATCGCTTCATCATTGACCACGCTTCTGAAGTGAGATGGTTGCCAGAGCGGTTTGATGAACGCCACTTTGCCGATGTGCCGGACGCAATTGGAAGCGTTGCTAAGGAGGCGTATACATGTTTCGACGTGAACGCCTATCGCGGCGCGATCATTCTCGCGCGCGCCGTTATTGAAGCGACGGCGAAATCCCAGGGCATCGAAAAGGGCTCGTTGGAGGCGAAGATCAAAGGTATGGCTGATGCTGGTTTACTGACAAGGCACGTTGTGGCGGCGGCCGATGCGATCCGCGATTCAGGTAACGCCGTTGCTCATGGCGACTTTGCCGAGTACACGATCGACGTGGACGAGGAAGAAGTATCGGAAGTTCTCGATCTCATGACGCTGGTTCTGCAAGAGATCTTCCAGTCTCCGGCCAAGTCTGCACGGGTGTCCTCCGCCGCAAAGGCTCGTAAGAAAGCTCCATCTGAAAGCTGATTACCGCTGCAACCACTTCAGCGGGGCAGCCGGCGCACTTTCCATACCTACAACCCCAGGAGCGCTCATGCGCTGCACTGCCTCGTGATGATCCATCAGTGCCGCACTTAGGGCAGCACGGATGATCTGGTAGCTGACGAGCAGGCCGATGACCGCGCCGATGACCCAGACGAGTACGAATCCATTGTTCCCCCATGAGTGATGTTTGTTGAGGATAACGCGAGAATCTATCGCCCATACGGCGATTTCTCTCCATCTGGGACGGGCAGCCATCCGGCATAGGGGATGCCTGTATGCCCACAGTTTGCGACGTACCAACGATTCGCACCCATCGTCGCCGCGCGCAGATTCCCGAAGTACCCGATGAGCTTCCTGTCGACGCTCTCAGCCGCGTAGGTGACAACTCTGTATCCACGCTCGCCGCGGACTTCCACGAGCCGCACAACGGCGTAAGGCTTGCCGAGTGGGTCGGGCATCCACCACTCCCCCGCGGCGACCTCGATTGCCGAGAGTAAAGGGTGCCAGCCGGCCAAGATCGCTCCTTTCGAAGCATCCGGCCATGCAAGATCCAGAATAACGCGGGACTACTCCAAGAAGTCCACGGTCGTAGTTGCCGACTCATCGCCCATGATCACTGTGCACTGAAAGTCCGAACGGATAGTCGCACCGAAGCCATTCTCGGAATCCACAGAACCCTCGACTGTCCACGTTCCAGAACCCTTCGCAGAAGATGTGAAACTTGCCGTGGATGGCGATTTCAGCAGCGCCTCTATTCGCGCCTCGCACTGGGATATGGCCTCGTATTCGTTGTCATTGTCGTATTCCGATGACCCGCCACCTGATGACATTGCAACGACGGCGACAACGCCCACGGCTATAAGTATCAGGACCCCGCAGCCGATGAGTGGGCGCTTGGAACCGGCTACGTGTTTCGCCTGCTCAGCCTTGATCCACTCATCAGAGTTCTTGTCGAGCCCGTCAGCCATTTTTGGGACGCTCAAGAAGTACTTCCATCGGGGTGAATCCCGTCATGGCGCGCGCAGCACTGACAACCCGCCACCCCTGGGCCGCGTACTCGTTTAGCTCCATCGTCAGAACGCGTTCAAAACCTACGCTTTTCGGCACGACGCCGGCTGGTAGTTTCAGAAACAAGTACTCCATAAGGTCCCCAATCGTTGATTGAGGATAGCCCGCATTAGATCGCCATGAGCGTTCCAACAGGAGGAAGTCTCAAAGCTGACGGTAGCCTATCCGCATGCCCCTATCTACCTGGCTTATCTTGGCCAACTTCTTACTTGCCACCGTTTTCACAGTCCTGAAAGCTATTGAAATCCGGAAGTGGACGCGTACGCAATCGCAGCTCGTGGCCGAAATCCAATCACACGGGAAAAGGAAACGCCCCGAGACGATCGAGTTGATGAAGACGAGAGCAGTGCTGGGCAAGTTCAGCTGGACCGAAGTCACGTTGGTTGCTGGATTTGCGTTTACCGGGGTGGTGGCTGTTTGGAATTCAATCGCGCCCTTTTGGGATTAATGTAAAGGAGATCCTGATCGGGTATTGACAGGCACCAGCATGGCCACCTCCTTCTTGCCCGCCACCTCGAGCAGCTGCCGTTTCGCGTCGTCCCGCGAGTCCTGGGCCTGCGCGCGAAGCACCTCCACGAGCGGGGTGCCGCGGTCGAGTGCGCCCGTCACCTGCTCCACGAACCGGGTGAAGGCGGTGAGCCGGAGGTCGCGTGCCACACCCGCGAGCGAGTCGGCGAAGGGCAGGCCGGTGTTCACATCCGCGACGACCCGGCCGAGCTCCGCGGCGAGTTCGCCCGCGCTGATGCGCGAGATGCGTCGGATGGCGTCGAGGATCCCCTCCCCCGCCGAGAGGCTGAGCGTGAGGAACTCCAGCACGGTGGGCAGCTCGCTCTCCATCCGCGCCAGGCGCGCACGCGCGGCGCGTTGCAGGAGGTAGTCGCGCAGCGCCACCCCGCCGGCGGCGAAGACCACAACGGCGGCAGCCTGCGCAACCGGGGGCAGGGAGCCGGAACCGCCCGCAACGATCGCGGCGAGGATTCCGAGTCCGGCGCCGACCGCCCCCCAGAGCAGCTGCTCGGCACGGAAGCGCTCGACGTCGAGGGTCGACCCGGCCTGGCGGAGGCGTCGGGCGGTGGACTCCGATCCCCCGAGCAGCGCGCCGAGCCCCCGCTGTGCCGCGGCGGCGGCCGGCGCGAGAACGAAGCCGAGCACGGGCAGCGGGTTCGCCGGGCGTCGCGACACCAGTTCGCGCGCGCCCGGCGACACGTCGAGCACATAGGGCGCGACCCGGTCGATCAGCCGCGGCCGGCTGAGCCGCGGGGTCATGCTCACCAGCGCCCACAGGCCGACGCCGAGAACGAGCCCGCAGACCGCACCGAGCGCCAGCACAGGAGTCACTCGAACCACCGCTTCTCCTCGGGGATGCGGCCGAGCCGCACCATCAGCCGGTACGCCACCACCGACACGACCAGACCGCCGACGACAAGGAGTCCGCCTGCCGTCGTGTTGTACGCGGCCGCCGCCTCCGGGCGGGTGGCGAGCAGCAGGAGCACGATCCACGGCGCGGCGACACCGAGCCGCGCGGCGTTCACCACCCAGGACTGCCGCGCTTCCACCTCGGAGCGGATGGCGGCCTCCTGCCTCAGGTAGGCGGCGAGGTTGCGCAGCACCAGCGTCAGCTCGCTGCCGCCCACCTCGCGCGACATGCGCAGAGTCTCGAGGATGCGGTCTGCCACGGGATCGCCCAGGCGGTCCTTCAGCTGGGTGAGGCAGAGGGCGAAGTTGCCCGTGGCGCGATAGTCCGCCTCGAAGGCGCGGAACGGCTCACGGGTGTCGAGCGGTCCCGCGTGCGCGAGGGTCACCACACTGTCGGGAAGCGCCTGCCCGGAGCGCACCGCCGAGACCAGGTGGTCCACAACGTCCGGCCAGACCACCCGGGTCGCGCGCCGCCTCGCCCTGGCGCGCTGCACGACGAGCACGCCGGGTAGCACGAGGGCGCACACCCCGGCGGCGACAGCGAGGGCGGCAACCGGCACGAGGGCGAAGACCATGGTGGTCGCGCCCAGCGCCACCACCAGTGAGACCGCGACGAAGGTGGCCACGGTGACGCGTGGCAGGCCGGCCTGCGCGAGACGGATGCGCACGAGGTTTCCCAGACGCGAGGACACCGGCGACCGCGGCAGAGCGGTGTCCGGCCAGATCAATGGCGAGCAGACGAGCAGCACCCCGACCCCGAGAAGCACTCCCCAGAACGCGGTCACGATCGCGCGTCCCCGAGCACGGCGGCCGGATCGAATCCCGCGATGCGGAACTTCGCGAGCTTGGTCGGATAGCCGCCCGTGGGCGCCAGGGCACCGCCCTCGAGGCCGAAGATCGTGCTGGTCTCGATCACCTGCCCGCTCACCTGGCCGCTCGGGGTGACGATCTCCACCACCCGGCGGTGTCCGCGCCGCCCGATCTCGCACTGGACCACCACGTCGATGCAGCCGGCGACCGTGGGCACAACGAAGGCGGAGTCGATGTTGCGCCCGGCGAGCAGAGGGAGGGTCGAAAGTTTCGACAGCGCATCGCGGGCGCTGTTGGCATGGATGGACGACATTCCCGGCAGCCCGCTGTTCAGGGCGATCAGCAGGTCGAGGGACTCCGCCTCGCGCACCTCGCCGACCACGAGACGGTCGGGGCGCATCCGCAACGACTCCTTGATCAGCCGTCGCAGCGTGATCTCGCCCGTGCCCTCGAGACTCGGCTGCCTGCACTGCATGGCAACGCGGTCGCGCGCGGCCAGGTCGAGCTCGAAGGTCTCCTCCACGGTGACGATGCGCTCGCTCGGCCGGGCCGCGGAGAGCAGAGCGTTCAGCATCGTGGTCTTGCCGCTCTGGGTCGCCCCCGAGACCAGGATGTTCTGGCCGGAGAGCACACACATGCGCAGGAACTCGGACGCCTGGTGCGTGAGCGAGCCGAGCGCGACGAGCCGCTGCAGATCGCGGATGCGCTGGGTGAATTTGCGGATGTTGACCGCCCAGAATCGCTGGGTGACGTCGGGGATGACGACGTGAAGGCGACTTCCGTCGGGAAGCGAGGCATCGACGAACGGCGAGGACAGGTCGACCCGGCGGCCGGAGGACTGCAGCATGCGCTCCACGAGGTCGCGCACCTCGATGTCGCTGAGGTCGATGGAGGTGAGTTCGGAGATGCCGTTCTTGGCCACGAACACCCTGCCCGGCCCGTTGATCCAGATCTCCTCGATCTCGGGATCGTCGAAGAACGGCTGCAGGGCGCCGAAGCCGGTGAGGGTGGCCACGATCTGCCGGGTGGTGTGCGCCTCGTCGGCGAGCAGCGGCATGGAACCGCCGAGAGCACGCTCGCTGTAGCGCTGCACCGCGTCGCGTACATAGCGTCCGGCGAGTTCGCGGTCGGAGCGGAGATCGACACCGTCGCGGCGAACACGCTCGCGCACCTGGTCGGTGATGATCGTCTCCGCGTGCGACATGCACACATCATGATCGGATGCGCGAATTCCCGCCCGACTTATCCACAGGCAGTGGTGCGCCGGTTGCGGTCGAGGGGTATCCGTTACGAGATTCGGGCGGGTAGCGGATGCGGTGCGTGCGTCTCGAGGACGGGTGCAAATCCGCGCCGCTTGTCGCCTGTGGTGCTCGTGGAGACGGCGGTGCTCGTGACCGCCGAGGGTCGGGGTGTGGTGGTGTGGGCGCGACGATGCCGGGCGTCCCTGTCGGGGCGCCCGGCCGTCGTGTTCTGCGTGATTACTGCCGGGGTGTTACTTCTGGGTGGTGGTGCGGCGTCCGGCAAGGGCCAGGGCGAGGCCGGCGAGCAGCAGCAGGGCGACCAGGCCGAGGATCGGCGCGATCTCGATGCCGGTGAAGGCCAGTGCCGACGGGGCCGACGCGTTCGGCAGCAATGCGCTGACGCCCAGCGCTGCCGTGCGCGTCGTGTTTCCGGTGTCAGTTCCGGTCGGGGTGGTCGGGACCACCGGGGTGACCGGGGTGACCGGGGTGACGGGCGTGACCGGGGTGACAGGCGTGACCGGGGTGACAGGCGTGACCGGGGTCACGGGAGTCACGGGGGTGACGGTGGTGCTGTCGCCGGCGACGGTGATCGCGTTGCCGCCGATGGTGATCGGCAGGGTCACGATCGGCAGGATCTGCGTTCCGGAGAGGATGCCGTCGTCCCCCGACGTGGTCGCGCCGCCGCTTGTTCCCTCTGATGCGGGCGTCGTGACCGTGCCCGTGGAGACGGAGTCCCCGAGGACACTGATGGCATTTCCGGTGGCGGTGACCGGGACGGTCACCACCGGGACGATCTGGGTGCCGCTGGCAATGCCCTCGTCACCCGTGGTGGTGGCGCCGGTGCCAGTGGTTCCGGCAGGCGTTCCAGCGGTGTTGGTCGAGCCGGTCGAGACCGCGTCTCCCAAAACGCTGATCGCGTTGCCGCCGACGGTGACCGGGGCGGTCACGACCGGGACGATCTGGGTGCCGGAGGCGATGCCGTCGTCACCCGTCGTGGTCGCGCCGGTGCCGGTGGTTCCCGCGGGGGTTCCGGTGGTTCCGGTGCTGCTTCCACTGGTGGCGGAGTCGCCGAGGACGCTGATCGCGTTGCCGCCGAGGTTCACCGGGATGGTGATGTTCGGCAGGATCTGCGTTCCGCTGAGCACGCCGTCGTCGCCACCGGTGGTGGCACCGGTGCCGGTGGTCCCGGTCGGGGCCGGGGTGCCGGTGCTGGATCCGCTGGTGGTGGTGGTGTCGCCCAGGACGCTGATCGCGTTGCCGCCGAGGTTCACCGGGATGGTGATGTTCGGCAGGATCTGCGTTCCGCTGAGCACGGCGTCGTCGCCACCGGTGCTCGCACCGGAGCCGGTGGTTCCCGCCGGGGTCCCGGTGGGGGTGGTCGAGGTGGAGCCGGTGGTGGCCGCGTCGCCGAGGAGGCTGATCGCGTTCCCGCCCACGGTCACCGGGACGGTGATCGTCGGCAGGACCTGCGTCCCGGAGCCGATACCGTCCGATCCCGAGGTGGCCGGAGCGGCCGGTGCAGCGGGTGCTGCGGCTGCGGGTGCCGGTGCTGCCGGGGTGGGGGTGCCGATGCTGGTCGCATCGCCGGTGAGGCTGATCGCGTTCCCGCCGATCGTGACCGGCACGACAGCCTCGATCACGGCCTGGGTGCCGCCGAGCAGCGAGTCCTGACCACTCGTCACCGGTGCCGGAGCAGCCGGAGCAGGTGCCGGAGCCGGAGCGGGCGCCGGTGCGGGTGCGGCCGGTGCAGGTGCGGCGGGTGCGGTGACGGCGTCGCCGAGGACGCTGATCGCGTTGCCGGTGGCGGTGACCGGGGCGGTCACCGGGGCGAGGATCTGGGTGCCGGAGAGCAGCCCGTCCTCTCCGCTGGTGTCGGCGGCGTTGGCCACCGTC